>Ga0210057_1000772_pt1 | contig 51955 bp, 52 predicted proteins | sample CryGeyCG2114_010_2_FD_183968 | JGI IMG/M metagenome (GOLD analysis project Ga0210057, IMG submission 183968) | Groundwater microbial communities from aquifer - Crystal Geyser CG10_big_fil_rev_8/21/14_0.10 (SPAdes) (version 2) | ecosystem: Environmental > Aquatic > Deep subsurface > Groundwater ...
AACAAGGCTCCACAATGGCCGCAGACGAACGAAAATCAACCGAGACGATATTTGTATCATTAAATTTTATTAAAAATTTTCCCAAATATTTTGCCGATTAACAGTTCAGTATTTCTAGGGATTGACACTTCATCCTTTTGTACTGATAAAATTTTTTCCAAAATCCTATATTAAATACCCGTTTTATAGTAAATATTTTTTTGAATTTAAAAAAAGTCATTGAGCTCCAAGACTCTATCATGTATTTATCAATGTATTCATACGGCAAAACACCTTTTCCATTGTCTCCCCATTTTCTACCCCAGGAATTTGCAAAAATAAAACCACTCTTATTGTAACCTATTATGCTGACGCAGTGCCCTGTAATTTTCTTTTCTCCTGGTTCTGGAAGAGGAATATTTCCATTTGGTGCATTTAGAAAACTTTTATACATTTCAAAGCTAACTTGCACAAAAGAAAAGCGTAGTGCTGACTTTATATCTTCAACAGAATAAAGTCTTTCGTAATAGTCGATTGTATGTTTTAAAGCATTTTTGTGTGCTTCTTCGGGAGGGTCTTCATTTAAATACTCCCATTCCGTTTGAGTACTTCTTATATTATTGGGAAAATATTTTGCCTCACATATTCCATAATTTTTTAAAATTCTATTGTTGGCCAATATTGTAGAACCATAATTAATTTTTAATGGTTTAATTTTTTTAAGATCCCACTTGTCATTATTATAATCTATTTGCAAAACCTTTTCATTGTCATATTGTGTGATGTTGTGTTTTATTGTTTTAACCGCCACAGGAATAAGATTTAATGCCTGTGTTATTTCTTCTTGAGAAAATTTTTTGTTTATTACAAAACATATTTTTAAAACAAAATTTTTTTCTCTTTCAATCTGGACGATAAGCAATGCATTTTTAGAGGACTTAAGCCTACTAACAAGTTTTCCTATTTGATATGTTAGTTTTTTATATCTTTCAGCGCCTCCTTTAGCAATCATTCCTCCAAAGTAGCTTGATATAATAAAAACAGCGACGTATTTAAGTTGATCAAGGTAATCGATTGTGCTTTCTGGACCTGCGGCATTAATTTTCGATTCAATAATTCCATCGTTAGTTTCTATAGCCATTATGTCTCTTTTTTTGACTTGTCTTTTGAAACTTTTTATTTCATCATTAATATCTTCATCGGCATAAGAAATTAAAATAGAATTTTTTTCTATTTTATCTATTAGCTTATCTTCTTTTATGCTGAACCTATCTTTTCTCATAAAAAATTTATTTCATCTAATAAATTATATAAGATATTTAGTCTATTTACTTTAAAATAAGGTTTGCGAAATGAGAGGCAGAGGGCGCGGTCACCGGGGCCTATTCCCTATGGCCTTGGGTATTTTTACCGAAAAGCCTGTATAATACAGCGATTTTACTACACCCTCATTTCGCAAATTGTATTTTGAAAATAAATTTCATAACGCTTCGTCTATAAATTTTTTTAATGAAATTAAGTCTTTTTTGTCTTTATCGTAATAAAATGTGTTTATGCCCACAGATTGAGCGCTTTTTACCGCATCTTCATTGTGTTCAAAATAAATGACGTCTTTTATATCTAAATCAAAATGTTTAAGCATGGCTTCATAATATTTTGGGTCAGTTTTTTCTGGATCGTGTTTCAAGGTGAAAACCTCATAAGGCATATTATTTAACTTAAATTTTTTTACCTCTTCATCGTTTGCCCCTGTTAAGATAATTTTTCTGTTCGGATATTCCTCAAGTATTTTATGCATATCATCAAAAATCCCCTCGCCCTTGACTACAAAGGCGTTAATTGCATCTACTAAAATTGTTTTCATATGATTATTGACTAAATTAATTTAGTTTGCTTAAATATTACTAAGCGCAAATCATATTCCCCCACCCCTGGGCACCACTCTGAGGAAAACGGTGCTGACGAGTTAAACTCGTAACTTCATATGGTTTGTGCGGGGAGAGTCGAATGCTGGCTCTCCTTTTCCTTTATTCAACCTAATAGCATGCAATGTTTTTCTGCAAGTGCAATAATTGCCAAGATGGCATAGCGCCAGCGTAGAAGCTGAAAAAGCAATCGGCGTAACTATATTTTCCACTCGGCCATATCCTAGCGTTATGTGCGGTTTGAATTTATCAAAGCTGGAATTTTTGAGATAGCCCTTTATCCAGAAAAGTGTTATTTCTTCAACTTTCGGAGGCGAATAAACCATATCAACCGTAACATCGTACGATAAATAAGGTTTTAGTTTTTCCATTATCATCACGTGTAAATTTTGTAAATCTTCAGTTTTTTTAATTGAGAACTCCGAAATAACATTGCCTGCTGGAGTTGTCGAGCTTCGGTAGTTATCAGCAATCAGTTTAAGAAATGTAAATTGAACTGCGATTTTATTTAGCGCCTGGGAAACTTTTTCAATATCCCTTTCATCAATCGCGCCCATTGTTAAAGAAATATGAGGCAAGCAATTTTTTTTATTCAAAAGAATTTTGTCGTTTGCTTTTTCTGATTGTTTTTTGCTTACCTCAACTGCCTTATTAGTCATTTCTTCATCAGGCAATAAAACAACATCTATTGCGATTTTTGACATATATATTTTAAACTTATAAAAACCCTATTTAATCTTAGCCATTATTACCCATATTGACAATACCAGCCAGTATGCTATTATTATCATATAACACCAAGATAGCTCGTACACCACGGGCGCAATTGGGTACCACGAAAAGAATCTCTTGTGAAAGGGGTTCTTTTTGTTTATAATGTATAATGTGGGCCTGGGCCTGTGGTGTAAGCAGTTAACATCTTGGTGTTGGTACCCAAGGAAGCGGGTGCAAGTCCCGCCAGGTCCACATAAAGAATGCCTTTTAAAAAAAGGTGTTTTTTATTTTCAAAATAAATTCTTTACTAAACCCTAAAACCTAACAGCTAGCAACTAAAGCCTATTCCCTGCCCCCTAAATAAACCCTACAACCCTTCAATCACCCGCAAAGTTTCCTCGGCGCATTTGCGCCAGGAAAAATTCTTTACCCGCTCTTGGCCTTTTTTAATTAAGTCTTTTCTTAAATCTTCATCGGTTAAAATTTTCTCAATCGCGCCAGCGATTAATTCAGTATTGTAGGGGCAAAAAAACAAAGCCGCTTCTCCGGCTACCTCATGCAAAACCGGAATTTCTGAAACCGCCAGAGGCACTTGGCAGCCCATGGCCTGCAACATTGGAATGCCAAAGCCCTCATGCTTGGAAGGGAAAATAAAAGCGGTGGCGCCGCTGTAAAAGCAGGGCATATCATCTTCCTCCACCCAGCCGGGAATAATAACCTCCTGGCCCAGATCATACTCCCCAATCATATATTTAACCTCATCAAAGCCAAAGCCGGCATCGCCAATTAGGACCAGCTTTTCTTTGATTTTTTTGTTTTTCTCCCGGGCCAAGGCAAAAGCTTCAATTAGGGCCGGAGTATTTTTCTTTTTTTCCAGCCGGCCGACATAGAGAATATACGGCCTTTCCACTCCATACTTATCCAAAACAATCCTTATTCTGTAGTCATCATCTATTTTTTTATAAAGAAAATCACTATAGCCATTATGGATGACTTTTATTTTTTCCGGCTGGGTTTGGTAAATTTCCAGAATTTCTTTTTTGGTGAAATTTGAAACCGCAATTATTTTTTTGGCTTTTTTTAAAGCATAGCGAGTTGACCACCTTAGGTAGTCTAAGGAATTAGCGCTATATTTATTTAAAGTAAAAATCCTGACTAAAAGGGATAAAAACCTTTTGCCTAATCTATCCTCCGGACCCATTTTATCATACCTATAAAGATACCGGTCGCGCTCAAAGGCAACATCATGGATAGTGTTTATTGTTTTTTCTGGAATAAACAAGGGGAGAGTATGGGCTGGCACAAACAAAACATCTGGTTTATAAACTAACATTTCCAAGGATAGCCGCCCCAGGGTCCAGAAAAAAGAAAAGGGCCATTTTAAAATTTTGGCCTTGAAATTATTATGCGGGCTCTTTATAGTCTGATATCCCTTTTTATTAATTTTAATCTGGTTGAATTTTTGGCTAGAATTAGTCAAATCCAATAAACCGCCATTTAGCGGTTTGTCTGTATAGAGGATATATTCATTTTTAGGGTCAATTTGGGCTAAATTCCTGATTAAATAATATGAATACCATTCCGTGCCGGTCTTGTGCTGGCGGTTAGCCCGACTGGCGTCAATACCTATGAGCATAAAAAACTTCTACTTAAATATTTATACTATGTTTGGGAATATAGTTATATTAAAACTTTTTTAATTCCTAATTTATAATTCACCTAATTCCTAATAAAATTTCAAATGATTAATTCTAAATTTCTAAAAAATTATTTGGCATTTGGATTTTGTCATTTAACATTTTATTAGAAATTAGAAATTAGGTGAATTAGAAATTTAAAATACGGGCAGCCCAAAAAGCTACTTAGTAGCTAGAATGCTTCTCTTATAACTATCCAAATTATCCAGCGCAATCCCCGTGCCCTTAGCCACGCAAAGCAAAGGTTCGTCGGCAATGTAGGCCGGCACCCCGGTGGTGCGAGACAAAAGCTGGTCAATATTTCTAAGTAAAGACGAACCACCGGTCAAAACCATGCCTTTATCCATAATGTCAGCCGCCAATTCCGGCGGAGTCATATGCAGAACCTTTTTGGCAGCCGCAATTACCGCTTCCAGTTCATTTTGCAAAGCGTCGGTAATGTCATTACTGGTGACAGTAATGCTTCGGGGCAGGCCGGTGATAATATCCCGGCCCCGGATTTCCATACTTAACTTATCTTCCAGATAAAGGGCCGAGCCGATATTAATTTTAACTTCCTCGGCCGTTCGCTCGCCAATGGCCAGATTATATTTTTTTCTAACAGCTTCCAAAATAGCGGCATCAAACTTGTTGCCTCCGACCCGGACCGAAGTTGAGGCCACCACTCCTCCTAAAGAGATAACCGCCATTTCGGCTGTACCGCCGCCGATGTCAATCACCATATGGCCGGAAGCAGACCCGATTGGGATATCGGCCCCGATGGCGGCCGCAATCGGCTCTTTAATAATGTAAGCGGCCTTGGCTCCGGCGGCAATCGTAGCTTCGGTCACAGCCCGCCTCTCGGTAGAAGAAATCCCGGCCGGCACCGCCACCATTACTTCCGGCCGAAACAGCCGCACCCCGCCCAAAGTTTTGTTTATGAAATATCTCAACATGGCTTCGGTTGTGCGGTAATCAGCAATTACTCCGTCTTTCAACGGTCTTAAGGCGATAATCGTATCCGGAGTCCTCCCCAACATGTCCTTAGCTTCGTTACCAACGGCCAAAATCTTTTTGTCGTCCTGGGACACGGCCACCACACTCGGCTCATTAATAACAATCCCGCGCTTAGGCAGGTATACCAGAGTATAAGTTGTTCCCAGATCAATCCCGATTCGTTTTATGAACATATTTTAATAATTTCTAATTCACCTAATTTCTAATTTCTAACAAAATAACAAATGGCAAAATCCAAATGCCAAATAATTTTTTAGAAATTTGGAATTAAACATTTGAAATTTTATTAGGAATTAGGTGAATTAGAAATTAGAAATTAATTTCAAACTTCCTATCCACTCCCAACTCCGTCTCCCACTTAACTCCCTCTCCATAGTCATTAACATAAAATCCGGTCGGACTATATGATTTTACCTCATTTTTTAGCTTTAAGTCAACTGCCAGCGCTTCAACCTGACTTCCCGGCTGCTTCTGGATTAATAGCTCGTATTGTTTGCTATTGGCAATATTTTCGGCCAGCTTGTCCGGCAATTTGTACAAAAAATTCAAGCTGCCTATTTCTCCCGGCTCAATTGACATAAATCCGCCAAAATAAGTCTTGCCGGCCTCTTGGCCAACCCTGGTATCGCCCTCGGTAAAGCCCTCGGCTTTTACAAGCTCCGACCCCAGGGGAACATAAATGCGGGTATATGTCCTGTACCTGGTAGTCCGCCAATCAAAGCCACCGTTATGTTTATAATTAATCCGCAGCTTGACGAATAAGCCGTTAGTCCCCTGTTCCAAATTGTAGCTAATGCTCCGGCTCATAGCTGCATCGGTTTTCAAAGCTCCCAAATTAGCGTCCACTATCATCAAATAGTCGCCGGCAGTTTCTTTTATTTCTCCAGCCCAGCCCAGGTCTTTGGTTAAATCTTCCAAACGATCATCTTTAAAATAAACCAAAATGTTTTTCTTTAAAGCGTTTTCTACCACAGCGTCAAGCGCCTCCAACCAGCGATCCGGAGGCAAATCAAATAATTTTATTTTTAATTCTTCCAATATCCGGCCGATTATTTCCTTCCTCTGCCAGCTGGGTACGCCCAGTTGGACATATTCTTTCTCCACTTTATATTCAAGCAGCCGAGTAAAATTATTTTGATTATACTCCTCGTTGTCAATAAAAATCGGCCCGGTGATAGCCAACAGATCAGTCACAAGCTTCGGAGTGATAGCCATCAAACCGTTGAATTCGCCGGAAAAATTATTAATCTGATTTTCAGGCGGGAGCAAATCATTTTCTTTTTTAAAAAACCAATCAATTTTTTGAGCGCTCGTTGGCCAATCAGGCGACCAGTTGGCGTCGCGCATATACCATTTGTCGTTTAAATATTTTTTAATCGATTCGGGCGGAGCCACATTCAAAAGGTCTTTAACCGGCATATCCATATGGTAAATATCATGGGTGTCAAACCTGGTAATGTCGCCTGAATCGGTTTCTAAAATTCCATAGGTGCCCAGGAAGCCGCCGGTCGGCCGAAGCTCGTCGCTATTTTGCAGTAAAACCAAGAAGTTTGACTTTCCCGGATAGCCGGCCAAAGCCGGAATTATTTCTGTCATTGGTATTGCTTGACCAGCTAACTCCCGGCCATGATTTAACTCTTGTTTAAACTTTTCAATTTTATTTTTAAACAGCTTTAGAATTCCTCTTGCTTCCACCTTTTCCAAATTTAAATAAGCTAAATCTAAATTGGCTTTAAGGCCGGTTAATTCCGGCCCAGATTCGTAAATTGATTTTAAAATTTTTCTTTTTTCTTCCCGGCTGAATCTGGAAAAAGTTAAACTCGAGGCGCTTTCTAAATTTTTAGCAATCAAAAGGCCCTCCTTGAAGGCCTTGCTTAAAATTTCCGCAGTCTTGATTAAATAAGAAGCGTCCTCAAGCTGGCGGTTTAGAATTGGAATCCGGGAAACAAAAAACCTTGTCCTGGCTTCATCTGTCCTGGCCAAAGAAAAATAAAAATTCTCTTCAGCCAAACCCGCATAATCAGCCGCTTGGGTAAAGCTCTTTTTCTCGGCTAAGCTAATCGCCTCTTCCAGATTGGCTTTGCCGGCCCGAGCCTGTTTGTAGGCGCCCAAACAAGAAAAAATTGCCGGCCCGAAAAAAATTGCCAGCAATAAAAATATCCCCAAGCAAACGGAAAAAAAGAACTTAAAAAATTTAAAAATCCGCCTTCGTCGCCGGCGCCTTTTTATCATCGGAATAGCATTTAACAAATCCTCGGCTTCATGATAAATCTTGGCCAAATTCGGACTTTTTGATTTAGAAAGTTTGAACATAGAATTAGTAAACAGAAAATAGTAAATAGAAATAAGGTAAAATAATAACAAAATCCACTATTTACTATCTTTAATATTACCCTTAATTTGACAAAAAATCAAATTAAAAAAATCTGTGATTATCCGTAAAATCCGTGTCATCCGTGTTCCTTTTTTAACTATTTGTAATTTTAGTGCTGTAGATTTGAGTGCTTATTCCCTACGTAAAGCCTCAACCGGCTCCATCCGGGCGGCCTTCCTGGCCGGATATACTCCAAACACAATCCCAAAAAACGCCGAGAAGCCCAGGGCAACAACCAGTGACCTTAAGGGAATACTGAATTGCCAGTCCAGGCCGTAAGAGTTGGCCCCAAAAGAAATTAAAAATGAAATCAAAGCGCCCAAAATAACGCCGGCAATCCCACCGATAACGGTAATTAAAATCGACTCCAAAAGAAACTGGGTCATAATGTCTTTGTATTTGGCGCCGACCGCTTTGCGCAAACCAATCTCAGAAGTTCTTTCAGTCACGACCACATACATAATGTTTAAAATCCCGACTCCGCCCACCACTAGAGAAATAGCTACAATGGCCAAAAGAAGCAAAGTAATGGCGCCGGTAACCGTGCCCATTATTTCCATAGATTCGGTCATAGACACCACCCGAAAATCGTCTTTGCCCTCGCCCATCCAGTCAGTCGGGCCGGCCGGGTGGGGCAGATCATGGTTTTCGCGCAAAACATAGCGGATTTCTTCTTGGGCCTCGTCAACTTTATTAGCATCCGTCACCTGGTGCATCATATAGAGCACATGGTCTATGCCCATCACTTTTTTCTGCAGCGTCCTCACCGGCACATAAATAAAATCGTCAAAATCAAGGGTCATAACCGCGCCCCGCTCTTTTATCACTCCGATTACCCTGAATTTTTTCTTGTAAATTTTTATTGACTTGCCAATCGGATCAGAATCTCCAAATAATTTTTCTTTCATCTTACTGCCCAAAACCGCCACTTGCTCTAGAGATTTATCTTCGGCATCGGTAAAAAACCGGCCATAATCAATCACTGTCTTATCAATGTCAATATACGAAGCGGTCGTGCCCAGGAGATAGGCCTTGCGAAGTTCATTGCCGTAACTGACCTGTTCTTGCCCCATAATGCCGGCATAGCTATCTTTGATTAAAGGCAGTTTATTAATGTCGTCCATATCGTCCAAGGTTAGCGTAGTTACCTGCACGCCCATAGCCAGGTTGGTGCCGGCCTGTATTTCAGAGCTGGTGCCTTTTTTGGTGCTCGGCACTTTAATTTCGGTTTCAATCATATCCGAACCCCCAAACGACTCAATTTGCCCCAGAATCAAGCTGTTGATGCCCTCGCCGGCCGAATAAACCACAATTACCGAAGCAATCCCGATTACCATACCCAAAACCGTCAGTCCGGTCCTCACCTTGTTGGCACGCATAGCTTTGAAAGAGATCTGAATTGTGGAATATATATTCATAAGGTAATTTAATTTTTAAATAAATTTAAATTTTTAATGTTTAAAAATTTGAAATTAAAACATTATTTACCCGCCTGCCAAAGCTATGCTTTGCATCGCGGGCAGGCAAAATTAAAAAATTTTCACTATTCATAACGCAGAGCTTCCACGGGTTCTAATTTACTCGCTCGGCTAGCCGGATAAATTCCAAACACCAGGCCTACAAGCATAGAAACCCCGACGGCCAAAACTATAGAGGTAATTGTCACCACAAACTCCCAATCATAACCCAAGATTTTGGCCACCACCGAAATTAAAAATGAAATTACTGTCCCGCCGACGATTCCAATTATACCTCCCAAAATGGTAACCGTTACCGCCTCAACCAAAAACTGAGTTAAAATATTAAAATTATTGGCGCCCACGGCTTTGCGCAAGCCGATCTCGCGAGTTCGCTCGGTCACGCTGACTAGCATTATGTTCATAATTCCGATCCCACCGACCAAGAGCGATAGGGCGGCCATAGCGGCCAAAAAATATTTAAGGGCGTCTGTCACAGTCGTGATAACGTCCAGGGCCTCGTTTGCGCTCCGGACCGTAAAATCGTCGCTGGCTCCCGACTGGTCGGAGATATCGTGCTGGTCGCGCAAAGTCATGGCCAGATCTTCCATGGCCTGGGCAACGTTTTCTTCACTGTCCACCTTAGCTCTAAGCAAACCCAGATGATTTACGCCGGCAATCAATTTTTGCATGGTTTTCAAAGGCAAAAATATCTGGTCGTCATAATCCTGAAAAGCAACCGTGCCCCTTTCTTTCATTACCCCGATTACTTCAAAAGTGTGCTTTTTTATTTTTATCCTTTGTCCGACCGCGTCAGACTCGCCAAAAAGCTCTTTTTTAACCGTACTGCCCAAAACTGCCACTTTAGACAAATTTCTTTCTTCTTCTTCGGTAAAAAAACGCCCAGTTTGAACTTCGCCGCCTTCAACATCTATATAATCGGCTGTCGAGCCGCTTAAATTGGTGTCATAAGTATTTGGCCCCCAGCTGATTGTGGCCACTCCCTTGGTATAGCCGACCACGCCGATTAAATATGGGTTATCTTTTTTATCTTTCAAGGCCAATACGTCGTCATAAGTCAAAGTGGTAATAACAATCCCCATGGCTGAGGCCGGCGGGCCTTCGTCATCGGCCTTGCCTGGCATCGCCCCGATCATATTCGTGCCCAAACTCTTTACTTGCGCTAGAATCAAACTTTGGGCACCGGCCCCGACCGACATAATCACAACCACCGCCCCCACGCCGATAACGATTCCCAGCATAGTCAAAAAACTCCTACCCTTATTAGATAGAAGCGCAGTCATTGATGTCTTAACGCATTGTTTGCATAACTCTAACATAACTTGAAAATTTCTAATTTACCTAATAAAATATCAAATGCTAAAATACTAAATTTGACATTTGACATTAGGAATTTGTCATTTTATTAGGAATTAGGTGAATTAGAAATTAGAAATTTTATTTTAAGGTTTCGCCATCTCTGGCAATCCGCCTATTTCTCACAATATAGTCTTCCTCTATCAAACCGTCCTTGATTTTTATAATCCGCTTAGCGTGTTCCGAAGTATAAGTTTCGTGAGTAACCATAACAATCGTATTGCCGGCGTCATTCAAGTGCTGTAAAATCTCCATAATCTGCACTCCTGACTTGGAGTCCAGGTTGCCGGTCGGCTCATCGGCAAAAATAACCGAAGGATGGTTAACCAGCGCCCGGGCAATCGCCACCCTTTGCTTTTCTCCGCCGGATATCTGATTGGTAAAGTAATCCAGGCGATGCTCCAGGCCGACGCTTTTCAAAACTTCTTTGGCCCGCGCATCTATATCAATTTTTTTAACAGAATAGGATAAAGGCAGTTTAACGTTATCCAGCACGCTGGTCCGGGGAAGCAGGTTAAAGGCCTGAAAAACAAAGCCGATTTTCTCGTTGCGCAACTGGGCCAACTTATCATCATTTAATTTATTTATATTGTGGCCCTCAAATTCATAAACCCCTGATGTCGCCCGGTCCAAAAATCCCAAAATATGCATGAGCGTGGATTTACCCGACCCACTCGGCCCCATGATAGCCACAAACTCGCCTTTTTTCAAAGTAAAAGTAAGGCCGTGCAAAACCTTTGTCACGACCTCTTCACTACGAAACTCTTTTTTTAAATTTTGGATATTAATTAATGGGCTTGACATTATTTAATTATGTGTTAAATTAAGTAAAAGTTTAGAAACGGTTGTTTGGTTCAGCACAAGAAAGAATTAATTTCTTATGTGGTGGGTTCGATCCCCATGTATAGCCGGCTCTGAGATAGGGGTGTAGTGAGCTGATTAGTCGGGAGACTTTGAAATCTTCGCGCCAGCTAAAATGGAGTCGCTTAAGAAATACCGACCTTGCACGCCGAAAACGAAATTGGCTGTAAATAGCAATTATCACTGCAAGGGGTTCTAAACTTTTAGGGGGTGCTTACACGGGCTCCCTTTTTTTGTTGCACCGCAATCTCCGCCAGGGACCGTGGCGACAGCGACCACTAACCGTCTCAAATTCCCTCCTTTTGAGGGACCACAATACCACAAAAAAATTACTTTTGGGAGGAGGCTAGACCAAGGAGTGAGATTGTCGGTCTAGCCATGAATTTTGTCTCTTCTTCGGTCTAGCCATGAATTTTGTCTCTTCTTGTGGGGGCGAAGAATATCGCCCAAACCAAGGCGAGAATACAACTAATAAAAACTATTGCCCCCATTCCAAGCAGGACAACAGGGCCGACAGCCTCTCTTAACCCGAAGATAAATAAACAAACAATAGATAATATCCAAAGGGTGGTTAACGCAATTACACTACGCATAATATTATTTGCGGATATATCACCTTTCATGCTTGCCTCCTTTTTGAAAATTTCACTCCCAAAAGTAATTTTTGTTAATGCACCATATTTTACCTAACTAATTTTTTCCCTAAGCCCTGTCCCCTACACCCTAAAACCTATACCCTAACTACCCTCCTTCACCTGCGTCACCACCTCTTGGCCTTCCTCGGCGCCGCTTAAAATCTCTACCATACCGCCATCACCGCGCAAACCAACTGTCACCGGCATCTCTGTCAACTGTCCGTTATTTAAAACTCTAATATATTTTCCATCCCCGTTTTTCTCAACTATCGCCCGTGAAGGCGCCAATAAAACATTTTCCTTTTTAGCGGTAATAATTATCGCATTAGCCGTCATGCCCGACTTAATATTCGCTAAATTTGTTTCATATTCGTTTGAATTCGTGTTATCCGCGAAGCGGATCTTGACCTTATAATAAATCACATCCTGAATCACAGTCTCGGCCGGCTCTATGAAATAAACCTCGCCCATAAATTTAACCTCATCGCCAAAAGCGTCCAGAGTGATCTCGGCCGGATTATTGACATTAACTTTGGCAATGTCAGCCTCGGAAATATCTATTTCTATCTCATAATTATTTTCTCCTAAAATATTTATGGCCGGCGTGGCGGCCGAAATCTGCTCGCCGACTTCATATTCCACCTTGGTGACCGTGCCGTCAATCGGCGCCTTAATAATGCTGTCTTCAATTTTTTTCTTTATCAAATCCAGGTTGGCTTCGGCCTGCTTGACCTTGGCCCGATACAAAGAAACATCTTCTTTTCTAGCTGGAGCTTTCAGCTCTTCCAATTGGGCTTTGGCTACTTCCCAGGCCTCTTTACTATTATCAACCGCTGTCTTGGCCGAGGCCAAAGTTTTGTCGCCGCCGGTTTTGGCAGTAGCCAGAGCGTTTTCAGCCGTTAAAATCGCATCATCTAGATCTTCTTCGCTTTCGGCCAAACTGTCTTCCGCGGCCGCTACATTGGTATTATAAGACAATATGGCTGTATTTAAATTTTGGTCAGCGGTTTTCAAACCGGAAATGCCGGCGCTAACCGCAGTCAACTGGGTGCTGATGCTTGATTTCAAGGCATCCAGCTCGGCCTGCGTAAAAGAAGAAGTAATGCCGGTATTTTCCAGGGCTTTATAGCAATAATTCAAACTGTCATAAACTTTATTTAAATAATTCAAAAAATCATCCAGCGCTTGGCCGACGTTAAGGCTGGTTGGCCTATCTTTAGCCAAAACCAGAATATTATCGGCCACATCAGCTAATCCTTTAGCCTCGGCATAAGTAGTTTGGGTTTGAGTTTTATAAATTGTATTTTTTGCGCTTAAAATGCTTTTGGCGTCATCATCGTTTAATACCCGGTCAATATTATCTAGGGCTGTATTGGCCACAGCCATATCCTCGTCCATTTCCAAAAGGGCGGTATCGATTTTATTGTCTATTGCCTGCTGATAAGTGCTCTTGGTGTTTTCCAAACTGTTTTGGGCGGTAACAACATTATATTCCTCTGGCGTATCCACCTGGCTGGAATTCAGGTCATCCAGACTTTTCTGGGCCTGGCTGGTGCTTTCGGCCACCGACTTCTGAATTTTTTCCAGTTCGCTTATGGCCGACAGATAAGACGCCTCGGCTTTTTTGACATTGGCTTGGCTGACTGCGATTCCCTGATCTGTCGCCCCGTATAAAATTTTGTTCAAATCGGCCTGAGCCATTTCCAGGCTGGCCTGGGCTTCTTTTTCCTGGATAGAAAAAGAACTATAATCCAATTCAGCCAAAACCTGGCCTGCCTTTACATTTTGCCCGACTGCAGCCAAAATTTTTTCCACTTTACCGGCCTGCAAAAAATTTAATTTAATTTCTTTAGCCGCCTTGACTGTGCCGGTTTCGCTGACTGTCTGGATTAGATCGCCGCGCTCTATTTTGGCAGTCACATATTCTGTCCCCGCCTTCTTTCTCAAACTAAAAAATACCGCTACCGCAACGACTATAACTATTATAATTAATATTACTTTTGTTTTAGTTAATTTCATACTTAAATAAAGATTAATTTAAAATTTAATTTCAACTTCTATCCCTAATTCATAATTCCTAATTCGTCTTCGTCTTGTTTTTTATAATCTTCTGAATCTTCTCCACAAACTCGTCAATATTGAATTCATTTTTTATAAAATAATGCTTAACCCCCAGCTCCAGACCTCGGGCCCGGCTGTCATCGTCGGTCAAATTCGTAAAAACAAAAATCAGGATATCGACGGTATCCGGGTCTTGATTAATAATCCTGGCCACCTCAAAACCGTCCATGCGCGGCAAAATTAAATCCAAAATCATATAATCCGGTTTGAACTTTTTAATGTCCTTTATTAATTCTTGAATACTGGTGTTGCCGTTGTTTACTTCCACCTCAAGACCATTGATGCTGAATTTAGCCTGCAAAGCCGAACAAATATTGGCATCATCTTCAATAATGAATATTTTTTTACGCATAAAATTTTTGCCTCCCTGGTCTATTATTTTCTTAACACTACCTCTATTATAACAGAAAAACTAAATTTATGAAAAAAAAATAAAATATTAGCTAAATATTTAGCTAATATTAAAACAAAAAAATAGATATCTATCTGGCCTTTACCATAATTTATGATTCATAATTCATCATTCGCACCTCACCCCTTAATTTTCTTCCACCAAGTCTCATTATCTTTATACCACTGGATCGTCTTTTTTAGCCCCTCTTCAAAGTCCACTTCCGGCTGCCAGCCCAGTTCTTTTCCGGCTTTTGAAAAATTCATGGCATAACGGAAATCATGTCCCGGCCTGTCTTTTATATATTCTATCATGTCTTCGCTTTGACCCATTAATTTTAAAATTTTCTTGGTCAATTCTATATTGCTTATTTCATTGCCTCCGCCCAAACAATAAGTTTCTCCTATTTTTCCTTTCTGGATAATCAAATCCACTCCCCGGTTATGGTCGTCAACATAAATCCAATCGCGGATATTTTTTCCCTCTCCATAAATCGGCAACTTTTTACTTTCCAATAAATTAGTTACAAACAACGGAATAACCTTTTCCGGAAATTGGTATGGCCCATAATTATTAGTGCAGTTGGAAATCGTTATCGGTAAGCCATGAGTATAAAAATAAGCTCTAACCAAATGGTCCGAAGCCGCTTTGGAAGCGCTGTACGGGCTTCTCGGGTCATAGGGCGTATTTTCGTTAAAAGGAGAATCTTTCGCGTCCAGCTCCCCAAAAACTTCATCGGTTGATATGTGGTGAAAGCGAATATGGCCGTTATCCTTGGCGGCGTCAAGCAATACCCGGGTGCCTTCAACGTTAGTTTTAATAAAATCTCGGCTGCCGGCAATGGAGCGGTCAACATGGGACTCGGCCGCAAAATGAACGATCAAATCCACGACCTTTACGATTTTATCAACTATCTTGATGTCGCAAATATCGCCTTTGATAAACTTGTAATTCGGATTTTTCTCAACTGACTTTAAGTTTTCCAGATTGCCAGCGTAAGTTAAAGCATCCAGATTGACAATTTTGTCATCAGGATATTTTTTCAGCCAATAATGTATAAAGTTAGAGCCGATGAAACCAGCTCCTCCTGTGATAAGTATTTTCATAGATTACAATATTAAGATTAAGCCAACTTATCCGCCGAATCCACCCAGGGCGGAGCAGGCGGATAAATCCGACCCCGCCGGTAACTAAAAGTCTCATTTGCTTTTATAGAGTAAATTACAAAACTCCCTTAATCTTTTTTACCACCTCTTCGCCCCCCCCTTCTATATACTTTCCCTGCGGCCACAGCTTCAGGCCGTCTCCCTTATTTCTGGGAATAACGTGAAAATGAATATGGGGTATTATCTGCCCGGCCGCCGGGTCGTTATTTTCCGTCACATTATAACCGCTCGCCCCCAAGCCCTTCTTGATAGCCCGCCCGACTTTTTTTATGGCCTTAATTAAATTAGCCAGCTCTTCCTCCGGCGTGTCTTCAAAATTTGTGTAATGATTTTTGGTGATAACCAAAATATGCCCGGGATTTACCGGAGCAATATCTAAAAAAGCCAAAACATTTTCATCCTCGTAAATTTTATGGCTGGGTATTTCCCCAGCCACGATTTTGCAAAATATACACATAAACACTCTAATCTACAAACAAATTCAAATCTACAAATATTCGTAGATTTGAATTTGTTTGTAGATTTGGGTGCTACAATTTTGCCTTCACCTTTTTTAAAACATCCTCGGCCTCGCCGTCTTGGTAAAATCCCGGCGGCCATTTTTTCAGGCCATCGCCTTCTTTTCTGGGCACCAGATGAAAATGGACATGCGGTATCCGCTGGTTGGCGGCCGCCTTATTATCCAAAGTCAGGCTATAACCCTTAACTCCCAAGCTTTCAATTACGGCTTTGCCAATTTTCTTCAGTACGGCAGTCATGGTGCAGAAATCGCCGTCTGATAAATCTTCCAGGCTGGCCACATGGCTCTTGGGGACAACAATAACATGGCCCGGGCTAATCGGCATAATGTCTAGAAAAGCCATTACTCTTTCATCCTCATAAACCACATAACTCGGTATTTCCTTGTTTATGATTTTGCAAAAAATACAATCAGACATGGTTGTAATTGGTAATTAGTGATTGGTTAATTAGTTAAATTAATATCAACCGCTAATTACTTTAAATAATATAAAAATACGCACTTATTATTAATTATAATAAACTGTCTATAAAATCCGTGTTAATCCATTTAATCCGTTAAATCTGTGTTCTAATTACTTAAATAATGCAATAATTACTTTAATAATTCTCTCCACTCATCGTTTACCACCGTCCTTGTCTTTGACTGAACTAGGGTTTTTTCCAGTTCGGCTTTCAAAAGTTTCTTGTCCGCAGTTTTGATATTTTGCCCCAGCTCTTTGACAATCTCTTTAATTCTAATATCAAGCGGCTTGATCTTAACTCCCAACTTTTCTAATTTAGAAACATCCAGAATCGTATCCACTCGCCTGTTCGGAGTCAGTTTATTTAATTCCTGCTTGCTGATTTTCTTTATTGGCAAGCTCGGCAAAACGTATTTTTTAAGCAATCTGGCCATTTCATACGGAGTGGAAAAACCCGGATTGGCCGCGTGCAGAATCCCAACCGGCTTTTTCCTGATAATCGCCCAGGTCCAGTCCATTAAGTCTTCCAAAACCGTAGCCGTGTTGGGAACATCAATAAAATTCTTAAAAGTCAAAAATTTCACCAGCATATTCTTATGGCTCACTTGGGCCGACACCGGCTGGCGAGGCCGCAAAATTATGTATTTAAAATCTTTTGACTTGTTAAACTCTATCATCTGCTCGGCCCAAACCTTTGTCCAGGAATAATACGCTTTTGGATTGGGCACGTCATCTTCTTTCTTGGCGTCCTTAACATCCCTGCTCTCAAAAATACAGCCACTGGAAAAATGGATAAAATAAATTTTTTCTTGACTACAAATCTGAGCGATGTTATCAGCGCCCAAGACATTAACACTAAACGCTTCCAGCTTGTTTTGTCCGCACCACTCCAGATTGGTTTTGGCGGCCGTATTTATCGCCACCGTCGGCTTATATTTTTTTATAACCGCCTTTACCTGGTTTAGCTTGGTAATATCGCACTTTACAATTTGAGAATTAATCTTTTTGGGTTTGAAATAATTATTATAAAAATTCCCAATCTGGCCGTTTCCAAATATTAATATTTTTTCTTTTAACATAAACAATCTCTCTTTTTACATTAACAAAATATTATTTTAACTATTTAATCATGCTATCAAAATTATTATTTGAAACACCTAATCCCAAATCTCTCATAATGTTAAATGCGTCCGTTGGTCGCCCCAGATAATATCTTTTAGAATTGCTGGGATTAACATACCAGGCCTCACCGTTTTTTTCTACTTGCAAAAATATGTAACCCCTATACTTATTTGAAAAAGTAAAATCATATTTTTCTGGTTTATCGCAGGATTTCATTGGTCTATCATTGCTTGGACAGTAACCTCCGAGAGGAATCTTTTCTAAGTTATCGTCTGTTATTCCTACGCCTTGTTCACGCATAACGTAAAAAGCAACTACTGGGCGAGGTAAAAAATGCATTTCCTGTTTATTCGGATGAACATAGTAAGCCTCGCCGTTTTCCTCTACTTTTAATATTATTTTTCCTTTTAGGTTATTATATAAAGACAAATTAGTTATTTTTTCACCAGCCTCACCCAAAACTTTACCCAAATAATACATATTATTTTTATCAAGTGCATAATTATTGTCTTCGGACAAAACTTCAAAGGTATCTAAATCAGCCTCCGCAACTTTTTTAAGATTCATAAACTGAGCAAAATATACATTGTATTTATCTTTAGCATATTGCTCGCTTAATAACTGAAACGTCCCGACATCAGCCCCTTGAATCCGATTTGATGGTCCCCAGCCCCAATAATTATAGCTATTGTAAACAAAATTTTTATCCTTTTGATAGTAATCGTTTAAAAATTCAAATGAAGCCGAATCGATTTCGTCTAATTTCTGCCACATACAAAAATGAGAGTGGCCATCGATGCTCATGTTATATACATTATTTTTATCAACAAAAAATCTATCATTTAATATTTTTACACTTTTAATATCTATATTATATTCTTCGGGAACAGCCATTTGCCCATCAGGACAATCATAATAAACAGTATTATTAGAAACGTATATTCCTTTATATTCATCTGCATTTACTATATTAAATAATGCTACAATAAAAATCAGAAAAATTAGTAATAATAATTTTTTCATATGCATATATTTTATTATAATAAAATTTAATTTATAAATTTATCTAAACAAAATAATAAATAACGATTTTATAATCTGAATTAATTCTTTATAGGTAACTATAATAAAAAAGACTACCGCAAAAACAATTCCCACCTCCAATATTTTCGATTTTTTCTTCTCTCTTTCTATTATCTCATCTTTATTATATACGCTCTCTTTTATCTTACCTTTTAATGCCTGATATACTTTTTGCTTATTACTCTCGTCTATCATTATTTTAACGTATCTAACCAAACCCAGATGGGATCCTTTTTTTAATTTAAGATAATAGGGTGTGTAAACATCTTTTATCTCTAGCGCTATTGAATTAGTATCTTTTGTAAAAGCCACCAAATTTGAACTAAAAGCGGAAAATTCGTTCCAACGATATCTTTTTATTTTATTTTTTTTAATTTCCGTTATTTCCAAAAAATCATTTGTAATTATAAATCTTTTTTTCCTGTATTTTAAACAATAATGTAAAATCAAAATTTCTAATACAATAAAGAAAAATATAATCAACAGAATAAAAATAAAATACATCGAACCATAACTCCCCTCATAAATATCAAATAATCCTTCATCATACCTTTCTCCTGTTCCGAAAAAAACAGAAATTACCAATAACATACTTATAAGTATAATCCAGAGATTCTTTTTTATCTTTCTTTTATTTTGCTCCTCCGTGCTAAGTTGGTATAACCATTGGATTGTACTTGTCTCCTGCATAAATTTTATCTAAATCCAAAAATTATTCATTATAACTCACCTCTCTTCAACAGCCCGTTCTGCGCTCCCTGCTGGCCTATGACCGAAGAGGTCACCTTTACTCCCAGATGCATAGCTTTTTGGATATCGCCATGGTAGATTTTTAAACCGGCCAAAAAGGAAGAATTAAAGGCGTCGCCCACTCCTGTCACATCCATCCGCTTTCTTTCTTTTAAAATCCCCTGGTGATAAAAATTAATTCCGTCATAAGCATCCGCCCCCTTTTCACCATCAGTAATCACGGTAATTTCCGGCCCCATTTTCTTTATCTCCATAAATAAATTGCGGGTGTTGTTTAAATACTTAAACCCTTTGTTTTTATTATTCGCCCGGGAAATAACCAGTTCTATGGCCTCGTCTTTATTGACGAATAAAACCTTTGTTTTTCTCAGAAACCTGCCGATCCGCCTGGTGCCGGCTTTTAGTTGGACATGTCCCGGATTCCAAGCAATTTTTAAATCTTTAACCGAAAAAACTTTTCTCAAAACCTCTTCCCATTTTCCGGATAAAGAAGTGATAAACGCCCACTCCGCCCTTTTTAAATTTTTTAATTCCTGGCTTCTGATTCTTAATTCCTCGTTCGCCGCCCGGTTGGAAAAAACGATTTTTTCCGGATTGATTAAAATAAAAGAAAAGCCGGTTTCGTGATTCTTTATTTTTTGGACCATCCTAATATCAACTTTTCTCTTTTCTAGATTTTCCAGCACTCTCTCGCCCCGCTGGTCTTCTCCGATTGCCACCAAAGCGACGGTTTTAAACCCCAAGCCGGCGAGATTAACGGCCGCGTTGGCCGCCCCGCCCCCGAAAGTGGAATAGGATTTGTCAATTTTCATCTTGGCCCCATACTCAAAGGCCAGCAGTTTCTGCCGCAGGATGTCCTTTTTATTGTCAATCAAAATCCCTTCCCGCGTAAAAAAGGTGATATCCTCGGTCGCGCCGCCGATTGTGATAAAATCATATTTCATAATTATTCCAGGCTAAATTTAATCAGCTCTTTTTTAATTATTTTATCGCTTATTTCAAATCCTTTTAAATATTCAATCTCTTCCCTGTAATCTATATCTTTGAAATAAACTAATTGCTCCCGGAAAATTCTTTCATTAAACTCTCCGGAAAAAACTTCCTTGCTCCTTTTTGTTATTCTTTTCAGAGAATGGTATTTATTAATTATAAAATATAAATCAACATAATCCTTCCATTTGGCCCGCCGGCCCAAAACGTAGGCCTTCATGGCCGCCAACGTTAATAGGTCCGGCATTTTTAATATCTTTTCAAAATGCTCTGAAAATTCAATCTTAAACGGATAATGAAAAAAGGTAAACTGTACGTTTTCCACGAAAAAAGTAAATTGGCCGGCTTCGTCTTTATATACTTTGCCGATTTTATAACCGCTTTCTGTTATCAGCCGCCTGATTTTACTATTAACAAATTCCCGATTGGAAAACAAATCAAAATCAATTGACCGCCGGTGGCCGATCTGCAGAGCAATGGCTGTTCCTCCGACCAAACCGAAATCTTTAATAAACTTTTTTACCAAAGGCAATAATTTAACTTGTTCTTCGGTTAATATTTCTTTATGCATGCTTGTTAAAATAAAGGGTAAAAAAATACTTGGTCTTTTCTCCGTAGTTCTGCCTGTTCATTTTTGACGGCTTGGATTTTTTTCTAAAAATCCTGGCGGTTTTTTTGATTCCCAAAATTTTTATCATTTTTTGCGCATCGTCCCAATCGCCATAATTCAAAACATGCTCCACGATTGACTCCTCGGAGAGCTTGCCCAAATCCTTGACATACCACACCAAATGCGGCCTTTTTTTAATAAACTGGTGAATAGTCATATTAACATTATAGCACAGCTAATTCTATAAAAAAAGCGCCTTAAAACGGGCGCTCTTTTCATTTGTCATCCCGACTCCCGCCGATTCGGCGGGGAGGAGGAATCCCTTAAAGCTAAAATTTACCTTAAATCCCTAATCGTCTTATCCAGCCCGTCCCTCTCTTCCTTGCTAATCAAATAAATATTATCTGAATTCCCCTTTTTAACATAATATAAATTTTCATCTTCTGCAAAAACATCTCCGATCATTAAAGTATTGCTAATTTCTCCACCGGTCGCTTCTACAATAATTAAATGTTTATCTAAACCTGTTTTACTAAAATCCTGTTCTGGAATTTTGGCGGCTCGCAATGAAGACATAATATCGGAAACCTTATTAATCTTTTCTTCATCAACTTCAAATTTATAGGGCAAAGTTCCTTGCCATTTATCACCTGCCTTTTCAATTGTAAACTCCCGACTTGGATATTGAAATCTAATTTTAGAAATTTTTTCCTTATCGCCGGCAAAAATTGTGTCATCGCGCCATTCGGATTGGTTAAAAGCGCTTGATAAACCGGCTTTTATTAAATAAGTTTTATCCAAATCTTTTTTGGAAATATAAGAACCAACATAATCGGGAGTGTTTTTGCCGATTATAAAATCAGCCGCCAAAATTTCGCCTTGATAAAGTTTTAAGCCGATCCCGCCGGCTTCGTCGGTCATAAATTCAGATTTTTTCTCCTGGTTTTCGCCCGCCAATTCAATTTTGGCTTTAACCGCTGTTTCCAAAACGCTAATTATGAAACTGGACACGCTGTCTTTAACATAAAAATCTTTGGTGCCCCTGATGCGCCACCTCTCATTTTGTTTTTCCAAAACCGTGGTCGCGCCGCCCTTAGTCACTTCAATTTTATCAACCTCTTCAACCTTAATTTTACCCAAAAAATTTTTCGGCTTACCCCGATTTTCTTTCCAATCCTGAAACGGCCCCTGATAAGCCCAGGCCAAAGCGATTAAAACCGCTAAAATAATCCCTAATTTTATGTTCTTATTTGTCATAAATTTAATTCACCTTGAAGACAAATTAATTAGCTCCCTCTCCTTGCGAAGGGGAGAGGTGGGGTGGGGTTAATTCATCTATCTAAATTCTCCTTCACCAACTTAATCAGCTCCTCCTTGTTTTGCGCCCCTTCCAAGCGCAAAATCTCATTATCATCCTTATCTAAAAAAATAAAAACCGGCACATCTTTAATATTGTATTTTTTCAACGCTTCTGGATGTTCGTCAGCGTCATAATACTCTGTTTTAAGTTCCGGGAGCTCTTTTTCAATCTCTTCCCACGTCGGCCTCATCACCAGGCACTCCATGCACCAGACCGCTCCAAATTTTAGTATTTTCATACTCTACAAATTACGAATAAAATACAAATATACGAATAATTTTTAGAATGTTTTTATAATAAAATTCGTATATTCGTAACAAATTCGTAATTCGTAGAATTTATAATTCATCTACAAACCTTGACCTTCTCCTCATATAATATCTTCCCAATCCAAAAGCAACCACCAAAACCGTAATTCCAAAAATGTTTAAATATTTAACCAGATTTTTGTTGGCTTCAGTCAGCTCTTTTAGCGGCCTAGACGAAACAGCCTTAGAGCGAATATTTATCAAGTCCTCGTCCAGGCTCAAGCTGTCAACTAAATTCTGGAAAAAAACCAAATTATCGCCTGACTGGCCTAAAAAATTATCAAAAATAAAATCACTATCTCCCACCACAATTAACCGGCCCCGTCCTGAGCTTGCCGAAGGGCCTTGGCTTGCGCCGAGATTAACAGAAACCGTCAAATTTTTCTGGCCCTGGTCAGCTCCTGGCGAAAACGCCTGCTGGGGATTTAAATTAAAACTATCCTTTTGCGTCCAGGCCTTATCCGTAGTTTTAACCAGATAAGACACTTCCGCCTCCTGACCCAGCTTGCCCTCATTAATATCCAAACTGCTTGCCCAAGGTAAAATCAAAGTTTCTAATTTGGCCACCGCCGCATTTTCCTGGTCAAAATTATCTTTTAAAATCTTTGGCCAAAACGGATAATTCGTGGAAAAAGTAATAAACCCGGAGTTAAAAGAGGCCATGCCGGAAGAAACATCCAAAACCAAATCATGGTTTAACTTAATCCCGTATTTTTCAAAAAAACTATCCAAACCAACATCATTTATTTCAGCCGACAAGTTTTGACCGACTTTTACTCCATCCACCAAAGCTAAAATTGATCCGCCTCGATTAATAAAGTCATCCAGGGCCTTAATTTGTTCTTCTGTGAATTTCTCTTTCGGCCCGGCAATAACCAAAGTTTTGATGTCAGCCGGCACCTCATTTTCTAATTCAAACGACCGCGTCTGGTACAATTCATCTAATTTTTGCTTGGCGGCCTGGATTTGCTCCGGCGGGACCGAATCATTATTGCTGACAAAACCAACAACCACCGTCTCTTGGCTGGTTAATTTTTTAATTGCTAAAGTAACCTGATATTCCAAATTCCTGGTGTCTTCCACTATCGGCAGCGGCTCTTTTTTGTCTCCGTAGCCAATTACCATGCCCAAATAACCCTTGACCACCTGATATTTATCTTTTTCCAAAACATTAAACTGCAGAGCCGGAATGCCTTGTTGGCCCAATTCCTGCTCCGGATTTTCCAAAGTTTCCGGGTCAATGAATTCTACTTTAATTTTGCCATTGGAATAGGCCTGGTATTCGCCCAAGATATCGCCTACTTCCTGGCTTAAATTAATATATTGGCTAGGCAGATTTTTAGAAAAATATACTTTAATATTAACAATGTCGTCTAATTCCCCCACTGCCCGCTTAGAAACTTTGGAAATGGAAAAATCCTTATTTTCAGTCAAGTCGGTGCGAATAAATATTTGGTAAGACAAAAAATTAATCACTACCAAAATCCCAATGACAATCATCACGGTTATTCCCAAATCTGAACTTTTTAAAAATTTTTTATAATTCATACTTCTCGCTTCTTAATTCATAATTCCTAATTCGCAATTTATCATTCTTAAATCTTAATTCTTAAATCTCGCACCATTCGCTTAATTCGCAATTCGCGGCATTCGCATGTCGTCCGCGGATTAGCATCACACTAACGCCAGCTTCTCCTCTCAATCACCCGGACATTCAGCCATAGCCACAAAAATATAAAAGAAACGTAATAAATTATATCCTTTGAATCAATCACGCCTTTGGAAATATTTTGAAAATGACCGCCCAGGCCGAGAAATTTTAAAACCGGCAAACTAAACCCGGGCGCGCTATTCAAAACAAACGGTTCGCCGACTATAAAAAATCCAAAACAAGCCACCAGCCCCAAGACAAAGGCGATTATCTGATTTTTGGTCAACGAAGAAATAAAAAGCCCCAGAGCCAGATAGCTCCCGCCCAAAAATAAAGCCCCTAAATAACTGCCCGCTATCGGGCCTAAGTCAACATCGCCTAAATAAGCGACTGTAATCGGCAAAGTGATAGACAAAAGCAAAGTTATAAATAAAAAAGTCAATGCCCCTAAAAATTTTCCCAAAACCGCCTGCCAGTCTGTGATCGGCAAAGTCAAAAGAAACTCAACTGTGCCGGATTTTTTTTCTTCCGCCCACAGCCGCATGGTCAGGGCCGGAGCCAAAAACAAAAATATCCAGGGTAAAATCGCGAAGTAATTCCTCAAGCTGGCCTGGTTTATTAAAAAGAAATAATTAAAATAAAGCCAATTACCGACCACCAAAAACACGCCAATAAAAATATAAGCGATTGGAGAGTTGAAGTAAGCCATTAACTCTTTCTTGAAGAGAGTATTTATAATTTTAATATATTGTGATTTATTCATAGCTTAAAATTTCTAATTCACCTAATTTCTAATTCCTAATAAAATTTCAAATTTGAAAATTTCGCTACGAAAGCGACTTTTGTAACCATCTCATTATAAATTTGAAATTTCAACTGTGTTTAAATATCATTTCGTTAATTCTCGGAAAACATCTTCTAGACTGACAATCTTTTTATTAAACTCAAGTATGCTCCAGCCGGCACCCATCACAGTCATGGATAAATATTCCCGCAAATCAATACCTTCCTTGGCCTGGATTTCATAGCCGTAAACTTCATCAGACTCTTTGTCTTTGACTTCGGCCCGGTTGACATTTTCCATTGCTTTTAATTTTTCCAGCACCTCACTCTTAGGGCCTTTGATTTTGACATAAATTACCTCTTTGGCGCCTGACTTTTCGGCTAAATCTTTGGGACTGCCCTGGCCGACAATTTTACCGTTATTAATAATTATCACCCGGTCGCAGGTGGCCGAGGCTTCACTTAAAATGTGGGTGGAAAAAATCACAGTTTTTTCCTGCCCGATTTTTTTGATTAAATCCCTAATCTCCGCAATCTGATTCGGGTCCAGGCCAGTAGTCGGCTCGTCTAAAATCAACACTTCCGGGTCATGGATGATGGCCTGGGCTAACCCGACTCGCTGGCGATAACCCTTAGAAAGCTCGTCAACCGATTTCTTAATAATCTTTTTCAGGCCGCAAATTTCAATTACTTCTTTTATTCTTTTTTTAAGCTCGCTGTCGGAAAGTCCTCTCACCTGGCCCACAAACCGCAGATATTCGTAAACTAACATATCATCATAAAGCGGCACTGTTTCCGGCAAATATCCGATTTTTTTCCTTATTTTTAGCGAATCTTTGCCCACGTCCAGGCCATCAATCTCAACCTGCCCGGAAGTGGCCAGCCAAAACCCGGAAATTATCTTCATAGTGGTGGTTTTGCCGGCCCCATTCGGCCCTAAAAAACCCAAAACCTCCCCTTTTTTAACAGAGAAGGTAAGATTGTCCAGAATCGTTTCTGAAGCGAATTTTTTGGTGAGATTTTTGATTTCTATCATGTCTATAATCTTATAAAAATTAACAGCAAGTGTCAAGAAAAATCCTTGACATTCCCCTAAATTATGCTATTATCAAACGATTGCGAACTTTACAATTAAAAAAAGGAAGGTTTTAAATAAAGCTTTATCGGAAAATAAAGGCTAGTATTAAACCCAAAAAAAGGAGCTCTTTATGAAATTCTTGCAAAAACTGACAATCGTAGTTTTTTTAATCGGTTTCTTATCAACCGCCCATGCGCTTGTTCTGACGCATGAGGTTGACATTCCCGGTGGCAGTGTTGTTGAAGTCTTAATTGATGGTGAATATGGCTATATAGCTACCTTTGATGGCTATGTTTATAAATTTCCTTTAGCCGACCCATCGCTGGTGGAAAAGCTTTATCCAATATCCGGGACCCCGCTAGGAAATATCTACGGCAAACCCGCAATTTATGGGAATTACCTGTTGATTCCCTATGCCAGCTATAAAATTATAGCCATTGACAAAAACACTGGAGCCTTCAAAGTTGTCTACCCCGAATCTATTATAGACGTACGTACAGACTTGGTGATTGATGACAACAGCGACATCCTTTATTTCGGGGATGAAGTTGGGGTTTTTCATGCTATCCGGCTTGAATTTAATGCACAATTGCAACTTCAGTTTGTGCCCGTCTGGAATTTTCCTACAGGCCAAACCATACGAACACCGGCCTACGTAGATAACGGTATAGTGTATTTCGGGAATAGTGCCGGAAACCTATATGCTAAAGATCAATTTTCAGGAGCCGAGATATGGACCCAGTCCATAGCTCCGGACGACATTGCCAGAGGCGTCATCGGAGACCTGTTTATTAACGACAATATCTTTGTAACTTCCCAAGCAGGAAGATTGCACAAGCTAAACAAAGCGAATGGCGCTGATATCTGGAACTATCCAGCTCTTAACAAAGACCCCCTGCCCGGCCTAGTGACAGCTGGCCCCGCCCGCTCGGGTAATGTCTTTGGATTCGGGACAAACAAAACCACCTTTTGGGGAATTGAGGATGGCGCAACTGAACCTGGAACGGCGTGGGTATATGACGACTATCAGGGAGAAGCGCGCATTCCCTCAAAAGCAACGGTTGACAGGCGTGAACGGTTTGTCTTCGGTTCCGAAGACGGATGTGTCTACCAAGTCAACAACCAAGGAGGGCTTGTTGATAGATATTGCTCTGGATATCCAATAACTGCCTCTCCTATAATAAACGGCTCCCTTATCTACGTGGTAACAAAAGCCGACGACACGGGAAAGCTGTTGGTTTTTACAGACGGTGCTGGCGATATTAACGGAGATAACCAAATAACCTTGGCTGATGCCATTATAGCCCTTCAAATAATCTCCGGCTTAAATCCAGGCGGAATTGATTTAGAAGCCGATGTAAACGGAGATAACAAAATCGGCTTGCCGGAAGTTATTTATGTTCTCCAAATAATAGGAGGACTAAGATAAAAAACCAAATAACCACCTACCGGATTCTCTTCCGCGTAGGTGGCTTTTATTTTAACTTAATTCATTATTCATAATTCGTCATTCGACAATCGACAATCGTCAATTATTTGAATTCCTCCAGCTCCACCACCTTAATCATCACCTTGTCGCTTCTCTGCACCTTTAGCCCAATTTTGTCGCCCGGCTTATATTTCTGGATTACGGCCTGAAGCGTATTTTTGCCTTCAAGCTTAATGGCGTTTATTTCAAAAATTATATCCCCGGCCTGGAGACCGGCTTTTTCGGCCGGCGAACTGGGAAGAACCGACGGTCCGCCGTCTGATTCGTCCATAATCACGGCTCCTGTCTCTCGGGGCAGATTTTTATCCACGGCCATTTGCGGAGTAATCATCAGATAGCGCAAGCCCAGCTTAGGCCGGACAATCCGTCCGATTTCACGGACCGATTTAATAACCGGCCGAGCGTCATTAACTGGAATGGCAAAACCGATGGACGAACCGCCTAGATCCTTGGCCACATTTATGCCCACCACTTTGCCATATAAATCCACCAACGGCCCGCCGGAATTACCCAAGTTAATTTCGGCATCAGTCTGAATGACATTATCCAGGTATTCCGAATTGCCGGAGTTGTCAGCCGCCTCCAGGCTGCGTCCCAGCCCGGAAACAATGCCTTTAGTCACGCTATTTTGATAACGGCCCAAGGAATTGCCGATAGCCACCACCGAGGCGCCGGCTTGCAATTGGTCGCTGTCGCCCAATTCCACAAAAGGCAAATTTTTGTCAAAAATTTTAAGTATGGCTAAATCTTTTAAGGGGTCTTTGCCAATCAGCTGGGCATAATACTGCTGGCCGGAATTAAGGATTATCCTGTACTCGGCTGTTTTATCCTCGGCCGCGCTCACCACATGCTTATTGGTTATTATCAGCCCATCGGCGGAAATCAAAAACCCGGTGCCGCTGCCGGCCTGGAATTTTTGTTTTTCAGTTGTCTGTTTGCCGGACGGCAATTCAATTATAGTATTTTCCTGCCAATCATAAACAATAATGCTCACTACCGCCGGCTGGACTTTTTTAATCGCCAAAATTGTGGCCTCCTGCTCGTCAAACTGCAAACTGTCGGCAGTCGCGCTATTAAAATTCCGACTGATATTAAAACCAATACCAAGGCCAATTCCGAATAAAAAAATAATTAAAATTAAAACTAATTTTTTGCTTTTTAATAATTTCATATAGTCTAATATGGATCTGGATGAGATGATTCAATCCCAGATTTCCAATTTTTATGTTTTTTAAATTTTTCATTTTGCGTTTGATTACCACTTCCGGTAAAATCAGCGTCTCTTGGATCAGCTTCTCTTCTAGCCTCCCCAACCACGCCGGAAATCACTCTAAAAAAATCAGAATGATGATCCCTTTCTAATCTATCTATATTGCTAATTTTTTGACCGAGTTCTTCGGCTGTCAACTCAATTATTTTCCTGATAAACGACCTGGTCCCTATTTTTATTTCCCGCCAATCACGATCTTTTTTAAGACATTTTTCTACTGCCAACAAAACATATTTTTTTATTAAATCCTCGTCGTTAAAAAACCAGGAAATTTCTTCTGGATATTTACTTTTTTCTCTTAATCTAAATTTAAGCGGGTTTTGTTCATGCATATTTTTTTATAGCGTCGCCTGGCGTTCTTTGGCGTCACTTAGCATATTATAATATTATTATACTAAAAAAACATTAAAATACAAGTAAAAAGCCCTATTCCTGCCTAAGCTGGAAATCGGGCTTTTCTCTCTTCGTAAGTTAAACATAAGTTAGACGAGCTCTACCAGTCCGGCCTCAGCAGCCATTCGTCCGAGAAGGAACAAGCCAACTTCATCAACCCGACTATCAAATTCTTTTTTCGTACATAAACCACTAGCCAGCAACTCATTTTCATAATGCTGAAACCCGGCCACTTCCTTGTCAAAAAAAACCTTAATTGCTATCTCAAAATCTTCTCTGTTTCTAAAGCAATCATCTTTAACTCTTATCTTTGTGCCCAACAAAGCTGTTTTCTGGGCCTGTCTTTGAGATACATCCCCTTTTAATTCAAACCTCTTGGCCATATTCAACCTCCTTATGGTTAAATAGTTTTAAAATAACAAAAATTAATTTTTATTTTAATTTAAATCAGCGTAAATCTATCTGATCCGTGTCATCCGCGTTCCAAAAAATAGAACGCGGATGACACGGATTTTAATTGATAAACACGGATAATTATAAATCAAGCTCCTCCAACGCCTTTTTCTGCTTGCGGGTCAATCCGGTCGGAGTTTTAACCTGAACTTTAACAAAATGGTCGCCGGTTCCTCCGCCCCTAAGTCTGGCGACGCCTTTGCCCCGCAGTTTAAAAATCGTGCCAGACTGGGTCCCTGCCGGTATTTTTAGTTTAATCGGTCCATAAACCGTTTCCACATCTATCTTATCACCCAAAGCCGCCTGCGTAAAGTTAATTTCTGCTTCAGTTTTAATATCATAGTCATGGCGCTCAAATCTCCTGTCTCCCTTTACTCTGATTTCCAAATACAAATCCCCAGCCGGCGCGCCCTTAATGCCGGCTTCTCCTTGGCCGACCAGGCGGATAGATTCGCCGTTGTCAATCCCGGCCGGTATTTTTATTTTCAAATTCACAGTTTCCCGGACCAGGCCGTTACCGCCGCACTTGGAGCATTTTTTCGCATAGGCCTTGCCTTCACCTTGGCAGGCCGAGCAAGTGGTTTGGACCTGCATATTGCCAAAAATCGTTCTCTGCGCCCTAGTTTCACTGCCTGATCCGTTGCAGGTTTTGCAGGTTTCAATTTTGGTTCCGGGCTCGGCCCCGTTTCCCTGGCATTTATCGCACTTAACTGCCTTTTGCAGGCCTATCTCTTTTTGGGCGCCGTTAACCGCTTCCATAAAATCAATTGCCAAGGCTACCTGAATATCGCTTCCTCGGCGAGCTCTGGTTTGTCTTCCTCGTCCGCCTCGGCTTTGTCCGCCTTGGGAAAAACCAAATATATCGCCAATCCCGGAAAACATATCCCCCAGGTCGTCCATATTAATATGAATTCCTCCCTGGCCTCCTTGAGAAAAGCCATTGGTAAAACCGGAAAAATCCCGAAAGCCATCAAAGCCGGAAAAACCTCCGCGCGCCTGGGCCTGCTCAAAAGTTGAGCCAAATTGGTCATACTGTGCCCGCTTTTTAGCGTCGCCCAAAACCTGATAGGCCTCATTGACCTCCTTAAATTTAGCCTCATCGCCGCCTTTTTTATCAGGATGGCATTCATGGGCTTTTTTCCGAAACGCCCGCTTGATTTCATCCTGACTGGCTCCTTTGCCCACGCCAAGTATATTGTAGTAATCTTTTCCCATATGATTAGTAAACGAAAAACAGACGGCAGACAACAGATTAATTAATATTATGCCATCTGCTTTCTGTTTTCTGCTTTCTAATAAATTTTAGGGCGTAAAAGCAAATGCTTAAACGCCCCCTCTCTACAAAATAACAAGCTCTTTTTTCCCAAAAGGAAGTGAAAATATCTTGCTTCCTCTTCCGTTCAAAAAAGTTATCTCCCCCGGATCTTCTCTGTACCCGCAAATAAAACTCCTAGCGAATTTATTTTTAGGGGGCCGGATATTTCCGAGGATCAGGGCAAAAAAATTGGTTACTTTTGGTTTTTTCCTTCTTTTATATTTTCTCATTTTCGCTCCTTTGTTTGTTGTTTATTTCAAAATGAACTCAATTTGTCGCCCATCTATAGAGATAGGCGATTTGTTTGAATGCATTTTTTTATCACCGGCGGAAAAAAATCCGGTCCTTGTCTTTATCGCTCAAATTTAAGCGAGAAAAAACCAAAACCGCCGCCAAAAGAATCACAGCCATAATCCCAAAACCGCACAAAGTATCCACGGCCATACCTCCTTTTTGCTAAGACAAAATGCTCAGCAACTTTTTTATAAACCCGCGGTGATTGAGAAAAATGATTAGCAAAATCCAAAAAGGAATAGAAGCTATGGTCCCATAAATTATTCCCGCCCCACCTATAGACCTTGACTTTCTTTCTATTTCCGCCATTTCCAGTCCCCCCCCCTATTTCCTTTCCAATAAAATTTTTACGACTTTAGACTTTAGACGCGCCTTCTCGGTTTCTCGTCCCTGGCCATAATTAAAACAAAAACTGTCCCCGACTTCGCATCTAATAATCTCTACATTTACGACTATCTGACCATTAGGTAAAGTCATTTTCCGGAGCGTATAAACATATTGTTCGCCATTTTCAAGAATTATGGCGGCCTTCATTTTCTCTGTGAACTGGCGGCCATCTTCAAAATAATCATTAATATAAACCCCAGATACACAACAGCAAATCTCAAACAAGCGATTTATTTCTTCGGTCATTTTCACCCCTCCCTTGTTATAATTTTGTAAAAAAACATTCTCAGCCGGTTGCCCATTCTTAAATCTAAATTCTTAAATCTTAAATCTAAATAGGCAACCTATAAAAATATTTTAATGCCCTAATTCATAATTCCTAATTCATGCTTCATTGTTTTCCCTCTTCATTTTTTTCTCTTCATCCAAATCTGTTTTTCCCAAATCTACTTAACCACTAACAGAAGAATCTTCAACCTCCCCTTCAACCACATCCCCCTTCTCCCCCTCTTTGCCCTCTTTGCCTTCTTCGCCCTTCTTTTCTCCGCCCTCTTCCTCTTTTGCGCCCTCTTTTGCCTTATCAGCCGTCTGCTGATACATCGCCGCCCCAATCCTTTGCGCCACCTGATTCATTTCTTCCATCTTCTTTTTTATCTCGTCATAATTATCACTATCCTTTACTTTTTTTAACTCTTCCAGCTTGGCTTCCAGTTCTTTTTTGTCTTCTTCTTTCATTTTATCAGCAGACTCTTTTAACAATTTCTCGGTGGTAAAAACAACCACCTCGGCCTGATTTTTAATTTCCGCCCGCTCTTTTTTCTTTTTATCTTCCTCGGCGTGGGCCTCGGCCTCTTTTTTCATTTTTTCAATTTCATCCTTAGAAAGCGAAGATGAAGCCGTGATGGTGATTTTCTGCTCCTTGCCCGTGGCCTTGTCCGTGGCCTTGACGTTTAAGATGCCGTTGGCGTCTATGTCAAAACTGACTTCAACCTGCGGCACTCCGCGCGGAGCATTAGGTATACCGGCCAGGATAAACCTGCCCAGAGTCTTATTATCTCCAGCCATCGGCCGCTCACCCTGCAAAACATGGATTTCCACGCTGGTCTGGCCGTCGGCGGCGGTGGAAAAAACTTGCGATTTGGAAGTTGGAATAGTTGTATTGCGTTCAATTAAAGCCGTGGATACCCCGCCCAGAGTTTCAATTCCCAAAGTCAGAGGAGTTACGTCCAGAAGTAAAACATCTTTCACGTCGCCCTGCAAAACTCCGGCCTGAACCGCGGCCCCCAAAGCCACCACTTCATCCGGATTAACTTCCAGGTTAAGGTCTTTGCCAAAAAATTCTTTTACTTTCTGCTGGACCAAAGGCATGCGGGTCATTCCGCCCACCATTATTACTTCTTCAATATCTTTAGCTTCCAGGCCGGCGTCTTTGATAGCCGCCCGGCAAGGCTCAATAGTTTTATCAATCAATTCACCGACCAGCTCCTCCAGTTTAGCCCGGCTTATTTTCATCACCAAATGCTTGGGTCCGGACGCGTCCGTGGTGATAAAGGGTTGGTTAATTTCTGTTTCCGGCGTGGAAGACAATTCAATCTTGGCTTTTTCAGCCGCTTCCTTGATTCTCTGCAAAGCCAAAGTGTCTTTGGATAAATCCAATCCGGAGTCTTTTTTAAATTCATCAATTATCCAAGTAATAATCCGCTGGTCAAAATCTTCTCCGCCCAGATGGGTATCGCCGTTGGTGGATTTGACTTCTACCGTATCTTCGGAAATATCCAAAACGGAAATATCAAAAGTGCCTCCCCCCAGGTCATAGACCGCAATCTGCTGGCCTTTCTTTTTCTTGTCAAACCCATAGGCCAAAGCGGCCGCTGTCGGCTCGTTAATAATGCGCTTGACTTCCAGGCCGGCGATTTTGCCGGCATCCTTGGTCGCCTGCCTTTGCGAGTCGTTAAAATAAGCCGGCACGGTAATAACCGCCTCGGTGATTTTTTCGCCCAGCTTGGTTTCGGCATCGGCTTTAAGTTTGGACAGGATCATAGCCGAAATTTCTTCCGGGCTCTTTTCCTCGCCGTTTATTTTTACTTTTACAGCTTCGGCGGACTGGACGATTTTATAGGGGGCAGTTTTTAAGTCCCTTTGCACTTCTTCGTCGGTGAATTTCCGTCCAATCAGGCGCTTAACCGCATAAATAGTGTTTTCCGGATTGGTCACCGCCTGCCTTTTGGCAGTCTGGCCGACCAGCCGTTCCCCATTTTTGGAAATGGCCACCACCGACGGCGTGGTCCGGTTGCCTTCCGCGTTTTCCAAAATTCTGGGCTGTCCGCCCTCAATTATAGCCATGGCTGAATTTGTTGTTCCTAAATCAATTCCTAAAATTTTTGACATATATTTTTTATCTTTATTGTCATTGCGAGGAACCCGCCTTAGGCAGGGACGAAGCAATCTCTTTAAACCGCTTGAATAAATAATTACAGTAATGCGGTCTAAAGAGATTGCTTCGCTTGCGCTCGCAATGACAAGTTAATTATTTTAATTTACTCTGTCATTCCCGCGTAGGCGGGAATCCAGAAATTAATTAAACATTTATTATTCTCCTAACATTTTTTTAAATTTTTTGTTAATATTTTCTAATACAATTGGCACCTTTTCATCCATAAGTTTCTTATTTCTATCCCTATGTTCTTGTATTTCTGTCTCGCCAAGCTTCCTTGTTTCAAATTTCTCGTTCATTATAGCCGGTTCATGTTCATAATAAGCTGCATAAAAATAAAATTGCGTAAAAATATTAGCAATAGATTCTATGTCTTTTTCTAATTCTTCATTAAAATATAACTTTCTTTTTTCAAATTTTATTCTAAATTTATATAAACTTTTTCCAGCTTCATCAAAATATTTCTTTTTGTTTTCGTCACTACCTAGGTTAAACAACCTATCCAGAGAAAACTTCATTTCAATTATTAAATTATAAAATTCTTCGGATACTTCCGCTCTCCTGGTTTGCAATTTTTCATACTTAATTCTTTCCTTATCGAGCGTTAATTTAAAAAGTTCTAAATCTCTATCCAGAAAATATTTAAAACTTTCCTGTAATGAAAATATAAGCAAGCCAAATATGCCTATAGTTTTGGCCAAATCTTTATCAACTGTAAAAAAAACTACTGTTGTAATACCAAAATATAATAACAAAAAAATTATAGTTTTTTTATTTTTTTCAATTAAATTTTTCATTTGATATTTTAATTTTACATTATTTCTACCGCCCAAGGTTAAGCTGTAAACTCATACCTGTCGCTCACCCCTGGATTCCCGCCTGCGCGGGAATGACAAATAATAGTTTATTTATTTTAACAAGTTGTTTATTAATTTCTTTATTTTTTCTTTAAAAATTATTTTTTTATATTCTACAATATTTGAATTTTTAATTTTATCAACAATATTTATTTCTTTATTAATTGCTTTCAATAAATTTGCGTCTTCTGTTTTCGCCTGAATTTTACCATGCGTGTAAGCTAAAAAGTAAACAAAAATCCAAGAAATATATAAAAATATTGCTGATTTAGATTGCAACGAAAGCGCGCCAAAAATTATTATTAAAATTACTAATAATAAATAATAAATTGTTAATCTTCCATTTTTAAATTTAGGAGATACAAAAAATTGTTTATTATTTTATTCCATGTTTTTTATTATTAATTTTGAATTTTGAATTACAATTTTCCATTTTAATTTTTGACCTTTTAATTATCCAACCCACCAAACCACAAACAACCAAACCATATTTAATAATTAATGCTTAATGCTTAACGATTAAATCTAATATCCAATATCTACAATCTACTCACTAACCATCTCATCACCAACAGCCGCTTCCCCACCTCCAACCGCTTCAACCGTCAAAGTCTGCAAAAACTCCTTAAAATTCTCAAGCGGCATCTGGCTTGTGTCCTTGTCCCAAATCGCTAAACCCGGAAATAAGCCATTATCTAGATTAACCAAGGCGCCTAATCCGTTCTGGCCCGGAGAAAACATAACCGCTAATTCCAGGTTTTCGTCTATAAAGCTGCTGCTGTCAACTATCAAAATCTCGCCGCCGGAAAAATTAATCACCTCAACCGGTTGGATACGGTAAGTCGCCATGCTTTGATCGCCCGTATCCTCGCCCGTGGATTTATAAAAATAAACCCCGCTTCTTTTTCTAAATCCTTGCGTGTCCAAAAAACTTTTTTCACCGGACGAGCTGAACCGGGAATCAATTCCGCCTAAAACTAAATTACCATTGTGGGAAAATTCACCCTTGTATTGCTTGCCGGCATCTCCGGCCGAAGCGGTCAGCTTCATTTCGCCCCAAACAGCCGGATAGACAAAGTTTAGTCCCAGCTTGGTATTTTTGAACTCGGTTTTTGAGTTGGGCAAAACTTCGGTCATGGTTTTTAAATCTTCATTTTCAACTTTTAATTCCTCATTTTCGGACTGAACGCTAAACAGGCTGTTTTTTAAATTAGTCAGCTCGGATTTTATATTTTTATTTTCATTTTGGGCTTCCCGAACGCGCTTGCCGGTATGGCTTTGCCAGACAAAAATTATAATGCCAACAACAATAACTGCGGCCACAGCCATAACGCCACCCGACGTCGGACTGGCCTCCTTTATCTCCTTGGTTTTTTGAATTTTTTGTTCTTGTTTTTTCTTGCCAGCCGGTCTCTTTTTAGGAGAAGCCCCGGCTTTGATTTTCTGTTTAGCCATAAAATTTTTAAAATTAATAGTTTATTCCCCTGTACCAGAGAGCACAGGGCGAAAAATATGAATTATTAACTATTTTGAAAACCACTACGGTTTTCAAGCTTTCCCTCAAGGAAACCCTGCGCCAGAGAACGCTGGGTGTTATTTAATCATAAACGCTAATCTATATTAAAATAGACAAAAGATTAATATTACACCCTCCTCCTAAGTTAGGAGGGAAACTAAAAAATTCAATATTGCCAATTTTCTTCCGCACATTCCGCTTAAGCCAGCATCAGTCCGCATTAGTCCGCTCAAGTCCGCATTAGTCCGCATCCGTCAGCGTTAGTCCGCGTTCCTCTTGGTCTGAATCTTAATCGTCTTGGGTTTTCCTTCCGGCGCCTTGGGAATGGAGATTTTCAAAACCCCGTCCTCGGCCCTGGCCTCGGCTTTATCGCCCAAAACTCTGGTCGGCAGCGGTATGCTCCGATAAAAGCTTCCCCGCCTAATTTCTTTGCGGTAATAATTTTTATCATCCACTTCGCTTTTCTTTTCGCTCTCGCCCCGAATGCACAAAACATCGTTTTCAATAGAAATGGCCACATCTTCCGGGTTAATTCCGGCCAGTTGCGTTTCCACAATCACATTATTTTTGTCTTCGTACATATCAACCGCCGGGGTAAAACCGCCCCGCCGGCCAGGAACTGTCGGCAAAAAGTCAGAAAACATTTTATCCATATCCTCAAAAGAATCAAGGAATGGAGTCCATTTGATAAGTGGCATAATTTTAATTGTCACGCGAAATGAATTTGCAATTCGCAAATATCACTCCGCTGACGATTTAATTTCTAAATTCTAATATCCAAATTCTAAACAAATCAAAAATTCAAATAACCAAATGCCTTAAATATATATTTTTAATTTTAAAAATTTAATATTTGAATTTGTTTAGAATTTAGTGCTTAGGATTTTACCCAACAATCACTTTGGCCGGCACTATCACTTTCCCGTTCAATTTATATCCCGGCCGGACTTCTTTTTTAACTTTCCTTCCCTTGCCTTCAATGGCCTCCATGGTGTGATGGTCAAAATTCTCTCCCTTTGTTTTTATCTCTTCCACACCCAGATTCTTTAGCGCTCCTTCAAACTGCCTGACCACATGGCCGATTCCTTCCAGCCAGCCGTTTTCTTTAGCTTCTTTATCCTTGCCCGCCGACCTGTCCGCCGAAGTTTTAACGGAGGAGAAAGCTTCACCTTGCCGAAATGCAGATTTAATATCAGTGGGAGCGTAGACGGGGGCGTGCTCAAGCGACATCTTTAGATTATCATAAACCGGAATAATTTCCAAAATTAATTGCTCGTTGGCATATCTGGCAAACTCCTGTTTGTCCTGAGCCGTCCGTTTAAGTAGATTTTGGTAATCCGCCAAAGCCCGCTTGTATCTATGTTCAAAGCTTTCATTCTCTGACGAAATCTTTTCAATCCTTTCCTTGGTATATTTTCCCAAATCTTTTCTTTTTAGCCAATCTTCAATTTTTAACCACTTATATTTTGTCGCTTCATTATTTAATTTTATTTGGGGCTGGCCTTTTAATTTCGCCTTATAATCTATAAAAATTAAATGTTTATCGTCCTTAGTATATTTATCGCCAACATCATAATCGTCATTTATGCCAATAAACTCAACCTCTTTAATATCTATATTTGTTTCTTCTTTTACTTCTCTTTTTATTGCCTCTTCCAATGTTTCGCCTAATTCAACTTTTCCGCCCGGACAAGCATACTTATCTTGCCACTGAACGGTTTTCATTAAAAATAACTCATCCTTTTCATTAAAAATAAAAGCGCCTACTGTAGCTTTTGGATATTTTTGTATATTATTACTCATAATTATCTATAACTAATTTAACGTATTTAACTAAAGCCTAAAAAACCAAAAGATTAAACTCACCCTTGCAACTGTTTAAATATAAAGTTAACTATTCCAATATTTTTTTCATAATCCATCCTTATTGGTCCCACAATTCCAAATAAGCCAATATTGTCTCCCAATTTATATTTAGCCATGACTGTGGAACAAAAATCTCCAAACGGGCTGTCCGAGCCAATCAAAATATGTTCGCCTTCTTTGACTTTCGGAAACAAACCGTCAATTATCTCGTCAATCCGGTCAATCACCGCCGAGATGTCGTAAATCAAATTAAGTTCCCTGAACTCCGGCTGTTGGAATAAATTGGAAATGCCGGTGTAATATAAATTGCGCCGGTGAAAAGCCCAGAAAACCGCGCTGTCGGAAATTTGTGAAATCGCCTTGGCCACTTGCTTTAAGTTTTCTTCCTGGTTATTTTTTATGGCTTTTTCCAAAATCTTTTTTTCTTCTTTGCCTAAGCTTTTGTCAGTAATTTTTTTAATATAAAGCTTATAGGCCTCTTCGGTAGGAATCCGGCCGGCAGAAGTATGGGGCTGAACAATCAGGCCTTCCTCTTCCAGATCAGCCATCTCGTTCCGGACTGTAGCCGGGGAAATATTCAGTTTGTATTTGTCAACCAAAACCCCTGACCCCACTGGCGCCCCTGTCTTAATATGCTCTTTTATAATTGTGTCTAAAATCAAATCTTTGCGTGAATTCATGATATTATATTATCAAAATTAGCACTCACTTGTCAAGAGTGCTAAAATTCCCGTATTTCTGCCAAAATTTAGCACTCGTGCTTGCCCCGCGAAATGAAATGAAGCGGGGTCAAGGGAGTGCTAATATACCTATAAATTTAGCTAAAATTAGCAATCATTAGCTTGCTTAGCACAAGCGAAGCGAGTTTACGGGGACTGCCCGTTTACCCGCCTTGGGAGGGCCTTGGGACGGAAGGCAAAAACAAAAAAAACGCAGATCCTCCAAGTCTGCGTTTCATATTTCATTTTTTGAAATATAAATACTTTTATTGTTGCCCTGCCTCCCGACTATAATTGGGCGCCTCTTTAGTGATGTGGACGTCATGAACATGACTTTCACGCATACCGGCAGCGCTGATTTTTATGAAGCGGGCCTTTTCCCTGAGTTCTTCCAGTGTTCGGCAACCCACATACCCCATGCCGGCTTTTAACCCCCCAATAAGCTGAAAAATATTATCGGACAAGCTACCGCGGTAGGGGACTCGTCCAACAATACCTTCCGGAACCAGCTTGTCGCCCTCAACATCATCATCCTGATAATATCTGTCCCGGCTTCCCTTTTGCATGGCTTCAATGGACCCCATGCCCCGATAGACCTTGTAGCTGCGACCCTGGTAAATAACCAACTCGCCCGGACTTTCCTCGGTGCCGGCAAAAAGCCCGCCGATCATCACCACATGGGCTCCGGCAGCGATTGCTTTGGTAATGTCACCTGAAAACTTGATGCCGCCATCAGCAATCAAAGGAATTCCGGCTTTCTCGCAAGCTGGCCGACAATTCATAATGGCGGTAATCTGGGGGACCCCAATACCGGCCACAATACGGGTAGTGCAAATAGACCCGGGTCCAATGCCGACTTTCACAGCATCAACACCGGCATTAACAAGGTCTTCAGCCCCTTTTGCCGTACCCACGTTTCCGGCAATAAGTTCAATGTCTTTATGGTTGCGCTTTAAGATACCGACGGCTTCAATAACATTTTTGGAATGGCCGTGAGCCGTGTCGATTAAAATAACATCCGCCCCGGCCTTTAAAAGTGCTTCGGTGCGTTCCTGCATGTCGGCACTGACACCTACGGCGGCGCCGACCCTGAGCCTGCCCATCCGGTCCTTGCAGGCATTGGGGTATTTTTTTATCTTCTCAATATCTTTGATGGTTATCATGCCGATCAAACGCCCGCTTTTATCAACCACCAGAAGTTTCTCTATTCGGTGTTTATGCAAAAGCTTCTTGGAATCTTCCAGCGTAATTCCTTCGGAAACCGTAATCAGGTTATCCTTGGTCATGACTTCGGAAACCTTCTTTTCAAGCTCGGTTTCAAACCGTAAATCCCTGTTGGTGACGATGCCGACCAGCTGGTCGCCCTTGGTAACCGGAACGCCTGAAATATGGTACTGCTCCATCAACTTGAGCACTTCATACACTTTCTGATCCGGATGAATCGTTACAGGATCAACGATCATGCCGCTTTCAGATTTTTTGACCTTGTCAACTTCTATGGCCTGGTTCTCGATACTCATGTTCCGGTGAATAAACCCCATGCCGCCTTCACGAGCCAGGCTGATAGATGCTCGCGCTTCGGTGACGGTGTCCATCGCAGCACTGATGATGGGAATGTTAAGTGTAATGTTTTTGGTCAGCTGTGTCGCGGTATTCACATCTTTTGGCAAAACATCGGAATATCCCGGCATCAACAAGACATCGTCAAAAGAATACGCTTCTCCCAGTAGAATATTCAACATAGCAACAACCTCCTTTCTTGTTTAAATTAAAGTTTGATTTTGTAATGAACTTCCTTTTTTCTCTAAAAAACAAAATTTACCCCAGAATATTCCAGGGTAAATTTTAAAGATATTGTTTAGTATTTTAGCAGTTAGCCAGGAATTGTCAACCCCAATAAAAAACCCGCTTTTAAAAAAAGCGGGTAAGGATTCTAAGGGGCTATGCTAATCAGTCCTCATCTTTTTGTGGGCGCTTAAACAGCACAACCCCTTTTTTCTGATTCAATCAATTTATTATCTTCACATTTTTTTGCCGGACACAGACTGTCCGAGAATTGCCATTTCTTTTGATTGAAACGAAATTTTTCGGACAGTCTGCGGCCTGATTAATTTTAACTCCTTTTTTAGAAAGAACCTCGCGGTAATCCCGCCAAACTACGGCGTTTATTTGTTTAAGCCGCGTTTATATATAAATTTTTATAAAATTGTAAGTTATCGCTTGTTTCCAAATTCATGTGTTCTGGACTCTCCAGCTGATAAACTTTTTGATTCAAAAATTTTTCACGCTCCTTGCCATTTTCTATTGACTGATAAAAAACATTCAGAGCTGTAGCGCTTAATAAAACAATAAAAAAAGCAATGGACAAGCTGACTAAAAGTCCTTCGCTTCTGCCGAAGAACTTCTGCTCCATTGCTTTCTTTTTTATTTGATTGTAGGATTTCCAGCCAATAAAATCTAGACCAATCGGGCTGGCGGCAATATTTGTATTTTTCATTTTTATTTTTGCTTGCCTCGCCGAAGCTTTAGCGTAGGCTGGTATTTTTATTTTTATTTTAAGCTGAAAAAACTTTCAATTCAATTAAAAAAATGACATTCCTGAAGCCATCTGTATACATTGTAGCAAATATTTATATTTTTGTCAATGTGGATAAATTTACTGTGCTAATTTTTTATACAGCTTTAAATACTCTCTGGCTGACTTATCCCAGGAAAAATCTTTTTTCATACAATTTATTTGCAACCTCTTCCATTTTTCGGGCTTATTGTAATATATTTTTAAAGCTCTATCTAATGTTTTTCTAAATTCCGGCTCACTAAATTTCTTGAATTTGAAACCAACTTTTTCGTCTACTGTGTCAGCCAGACCGCCTGTAGCCCTGGCCACCGGCACGGTGCCGTAGCGCATGGCGATCATTTGCCCCAATCCGCAGGGCTCAAAACGGGAAGGCATCAAAAATATATCAGCGCCGGCGTAAATCTGCTGGGCCAATTTAACGTCAAACATAATGTTAGCGCTCACCTTCTTGGGAAATTTTCGGGCCAAGCTTTTCAGCTGTCTTTCATATTTGGGATCACCGGTTCCCAAAAAAACAAGCTGGCAATCCGGCTGGCATAATTTTTTTGTAATTAGTTCCAGTCCCTTTTGCCAGGCAAAACGAGAAATCAAAGCCGCCATTGGCTTGTCCTTGTCTTGGGGCAGACCTAATCTTTTTTGCAAAGCTAATTTATTTTCTTGTTTTTTTTCTAAACTTTTGGCAGAATAATTTTTAAAAATAAATTTATCCTTCCTGGGGTCAAAAAAATCTATGTCAATTCCATTGACTATGCCATAAAGGTCTTTTTTTCTTTTTCGGATGATATTGTCTAGATCTTCGCCATAAGCTTTAGTGATTATTTCTTTTGAATAAGTCGGACTAACTGTGGTAATTATATCTGAATTTAAAACTCCCTGAACCATAAAATTAATATCCCCATCTTGAGCGTCGCGGGATAAAGTTTTTAAAGAATCCTTGGACAAATTGCCAGTGGATAAAATTTCTGTTCCGGTTTTTCCCTGATACTGAAAATTATGAATGGTGAATAAAGTTTTTATGCCTTTTAAAAATTCTAAATTGGTCGTCTTTAAAATATCTGGAATCAGGGCTGTATGCGAATCATGGCAATGGATAATGTCCGGCTTGAATCCAATGGCCGGCAGGCTGTAAAGCAAAGATAGAGAAAAAAACAAAAATCTCTTAGAGTTATCGCCAGCGGCATAAACCTCTTGACCGCCAAAATATTTCGGGCAATCTATAAAATAAACCAACACGGACGTTTTGGGTAGTTTAGCTTGATAAATGTTTATTTTTCCAAAATTTCGGCCGCTTGGCACTTCTAAATCAGGGTAAATTTTCTTCAAACCATATTTTTTCTTATCAATACTGCCATATAATGGCATCACCACGCGGACATCCACGCCTAATTTTTTCACAGCCGGCGGCAAACTGCCAACCACATCCGCCAATCCCCCGACTTTGGCCAGGGGCGCCACTTCGGCCGCCGCCATTAAAATTTTTAATTTATTTTTCTTCATATTTTAACTTCACCCTTTAAATAATGATAAGCCAACAAAAAAGCCCCGGCGTTCCAGGATTGGCCGGCCATGCCCATAGGCTTACCTGTCCGGCCATAAAACCATTCATTAAACTGCCAATTATTTATGCTGTTAGCTTGCGCGATTCTTTCCATTTCCTGCCAGGCCTGTCTTTTATGCCCGGCTCGAGCCAGGGCCATAGCCCAAAAGCAGGCTGTATAAGGCCAGATGCCGCCGTTGTGGTATTGATAAGGATAATTTTGGCTATGGTCTTTCATATATTCGCGCCAGGATTTGGAATTTTCTTTAATCGGGTTAAATAAAACCGGCATGGGCATATTTTTTAGTTTTCTTTTCTTTGTTAAAAATTTTACAATTCTTTCCTCTAATTTTTTATCGGCTAAACCGAATAAAATTGCCAAAGAATTTCCATAAACATCAATATCTTCTCCCCAAAATTTAAAATTAATAAAGCTTAAATAATAATTAGTTGGTTTCATCTTTTTGCGAATCAGCTCAATTGTGTTTTGGCTTCTTCTGTTTACATTTTTAAAACCAGAAGAAAATGGATGAAGTAAACCATTAAAAAAATCTTTAGTCTTTTTAAAATCTTTAACTTTATAAAGCGTTTTAACTTTTGCCCAAAGTGCGTTAGAATACAAAACCTTGCCGCTCCTGGGCATAAGGTCGGCCCAATCACTGGCTTCGTTTTGAACAAGCAAATGGCTTTTGGGATGTTCCTGGCAACTAAGCCAAAAAATTGCCTTGTCAATCTTTTTATTTAAAGATTTTAATAATCTTTTATCTCCTGAAAACCAGTCATAAAATTTTAGGACCAACAACCACCACAAATTTGAATCAACGCAGTCTGTTCGCCAAAAATCAACTTGATTTTCTTTTGGTTTTACATAATTCGGCATCTGGCCAAATTCAGTCTGGTGTTTTGCTAAAGTTACCAGGCTTTTTTTTGCTATTTTAATAAGCTCCCTGTTCCCGCTTGCTATCATGCCTAGAGCGCAAATTGAAGCGTCCCGCCCGAATATGCTTAAATAACTTCTCTTGACCGCTCGACCAGACGGCGAACTGGCCAAAATACCAAAATCAGTTGAATTTTTAATAAGCAATTCAACTGACTTTTTATAACATCTTTCTATAATTTCATTTTTCATTTTTCTCCTATCCATTTTAAAATTTTTTCTGCCAGAGAATAATCTGGCAACTGCTTGGTTTCAATTATTAAACTTAATAGTTGGCTTTTTTTTATTTCCTTCTCATATTCTCTCTGCTGGTCCAAATACCAGCCCGGTTCACGCAATATTCTCTCATAGTGAGGATAAATATTTAATCTATCTTGAATCCTTTTTTTTATCGCTCCCGAATCTTCTGGAAATTTAATAAAAATAATTTTAAAATCCAATTTTTTTAATTCATTCTCAATTAATTTATAATCAACCTCCGCCCGGCGATGAAGGCGGTTATAAACTATGTCGGAAATATGCAATTTTTCAACCATTAAATTTTTATCCTTTAGTTCATTAAAAATTTTTAGGTAATGCCCAATAACCTTTTGACCGATCTCCGTTCCATAAACGCCAACATCACTATTAAACCAATGACAACCATCCAAAGTAACTTTATTCTGGTTGTACTTTGGCTCCAGGTAGTCATAAACTTGCGACATCAACCAGCTCTTGCCGGCCAATTCAGCGCCTTCAAAAATTAAATGATGGGGCATAAAATATTGAGGTGGTTACAAAAGTCCATTTCTACTGCAATTCCCAAATTTTGGCATAATTTTTTCTAAATTTTATCGCCTATATATCCATATAAGCTCAAAAATTTATAAAAAATTCTGTCCAAAATTTGAAAATTTCGCTACGAAAGCGACTTTTGTAACCATCTCATTCTATCCTATTATCTTATTAACCTTTCTTAAATATTTAGAGTCAACTTGGAAATACTGCCAGGAATTCTGCAAAGAAAAGCCCTCGCCTTCGTGGCGGTGAAAATCAGACCCGCCGGTAGCGACAAAATCAAGTTGTCGGGCCATATGTTGGCCGTACATTATCGCCCCGATTGAATGATGGGGAGAAATCAATTCCAGGCCGTCAACGCCCAACTTTTTCATTTCCAAGAGAAGCTCTTTTTTCAGCTGGTCGTGTTTGCCGGGATGGTTTAAAATTAATTGGCCGCCGATTTTTTTCCTTAATTTCAAAATTCTCTTTATGTCAATATAGCTTTCATGCAGCCGGCCGATTTTTTTATTATAAAAATATTCGCCTATAATTTCGCCTTCTCTGGGATTTTTGCTTTTTAATTCTTTCTTTATTTTTTTCCTGTTCGCCGGCACCGACCAAATATCATCAACAATGTGATTTAGGGGAGTATAGTGGGTATGCTTGTCCAACATTCTGTTTATATCAATTTTAAAACCTTTTCTTTTTAATTTCTTTAAAATATTTCTCATCTTACTTCTTCGCCTAATCTGGCTGTTTCTCAAAATTTTATGAAGCTCCGAATCCTTTTTGTCAAAATTATACCAAAGCAAATTAAGCCGCCTGGTTTTCAATTTCACGTAAAGCTCCAAGCCGGTAATCGGCTTAATTTTGTATTTCTGGCAGGCTCTTTTAAACTCCTCCAAGCCACCAACCGTATTATGGTCGGTTAAACTGGCTACTTTCACGCCTTGGGAAGCGATAAACTTCGCCACTTCGGTCGGCGTCAAATAACCGTCGGAATAATTTGAGTGAAGCTGGAGGTCTATTAACATGTGATTAGTAATTAGAAATTAGAAATTTGTAATTTGGATTCTGCTTATATTCTCCCGAATTACCAATTACAAATTACTAATTACGTATATTGAGATGGTTACAAAAGTCCATTTCTACTGCAATTCCCAAATTTTGGCATAATTTTTTCTAAATTTTATCGCCTATATATCCATATAAGCTCAAAAATTTATAAAAAATTCTGTCCAAAATTTGAAAATTTCGCTACGAAAGCGACTTTTGTAACCATCTCATTAAATATTCAAATTCTTTTTAACCTTTTCAATCAGCGGTTCGGCCCGCTCCGGCTCCGGACTATCTTTAGTTAAGAAAAAAGTGGCTGTCCGGATGGCTGTCCAGTTATAATAATTATCTATTCTCATTTTCAAATCCTTGTCTATCTCAATTTTAACACTTTTAAAATAATTATCCAAAAATAATTTCTTAGTTTTGTCGGCGTATTCTTTGTCTTTAATTTTCCGCATTATCATAAACTCCAACTGTTGGAGAAAACAGCCCAGATCACGAGCAAAATCAGACAAACAAATATCCGTGAAATCAATCGCCGCTATCCGTCTTTGGCTCACCTTGATTATATTTTCCGGATGAGCATCCCCGTGAATCAGCCAGCGCTTTTTAGTTGAGCTTAAAAACCTTTCTTCGTTTTCAATAAAAACTTCATATGCCTTTTTATAAAAATCATAATGTTCTGGATAATTTTCTTTTACCTCCTCCAAGATATGCTTAGCCCCAGGTATAACTATTTTTATTCGGCTATTGCCAGGGTTAAAATTAGGCACGCCTTGAGTTTCCAGGCTGTGCAATTTGGCAAACCACTGGGCCGCCATAGGTATTATATCATTGATTTCCCGGCGCTTGTCTTCTCTTATATAATTATATAAATTATGCCCTTCCACCCCCCTATAAAAAGTCCCCTGAAAATAATCCGAATAAAACAATGGCCTGGGCGTAGTTAAAAAACTATTGCTAAAATTATGCTCCCATAAGAACTTAAGAGCCAAATAAACGTTTTTCCTTGGTTCATCCGAATGGGCAGAGCAGAAAATTGGCAGGCGTTTTTCCCGGCCTTCTTTGGTTATGAGAGTAGTTCTAAATTCAATGACAACGTGGTATGTCCGGTGCCAAATATTTTTTTTGGGGGCCAGAATTTTAATCTTTTTGATATCAGAAAAATCCGGGTACAGCGGCAATACCTCTTTTTTTAATAAATTCAAAGCAAATTGTTCATCAAAAAGTTTATAAATTTTATTCATGTATTTTCCAATGTCTAGTCCAAACCATTTCCTTTATTTTAGCATATATTTTTTCGGCTTTCATCTTGGTCTTTCTGGCAGTAGAATCGTGGAGCGAACGAACCGAACGGATAAGTTCGTTCACGCCTCTTTCAATCTCGTCCGGACTCCAGGCAAAGGGCCCAAAAATATGGGAAAAATCCTTTTCCGAAGCCCACCAAAAAGTGCAGCTGGCCAGGCCTCTGACCAAGTGCCAGCGGGCCCATTGGTAATTTTCATCATCCTCGCGGCTCTCCACTATCTCATAGGACAGTTCGGCTAATTGCCAGATTTTTTTCTGGATCTTGCTTTTTTTATTTCTCCAAGAAAAATAAGGAGATTTTTTCTTAAGCTCTTCCTCGGTGGACTCCCAGTTGCTCGGCCTTAATTTTATTTTATCAATGTTTTTAAATCCGGAAATATAATCAGAAATCAATTTGGTTTTAATCTTTTTATTTTTCAATAACTTTTCAAACTCTCCTGTCGGATCCTCGTGGCGCAAGCCGTAAAGCTCCCCATCTGTGGCTGTGATAATAACCTCGCCCATTCGCTTCGCTTCCTCCCTCTCCTTGCGAAGGAGAGGGGGGCGGGGGGTGAGGTTATTTAAAAAATCAGGCACATAACTGCCGGAAAATTTCCTAGACCTAAAAATAACTTTCAGGTCACTAGCCTTGTCTTTGTATATCTGTTGCCATAAAAAATCTTGCGCTCTTGCGGCGGCCATCTCGTCTAAAATTATCCATTTATACCCCAATTTTTTAATCAGCTTGGCTACAGTCACGCCATAAGCCATCTCCGGTGAAAAAAATCCCTTAGGCCTACTTTGCCCGAAATATTTTTTCAAAATCTTTTCGTTTTCTTTAACTTGTTTAACAATTTCTCTTTTGTGAGTTAAGGGAAGCAGTGGATGGTAAGCAACTGTGCCAGTTAATTCAATCTGACCCATAGCCACTAACCGTTTAATTCTTTCTATTAAATCAGTCCGCCCTAATTCCGCCCAGCGCAAAACCAGGCACCCGGAAATATTCATGGTAAATTTCACCCAAGGATGTTCTTCTAAGCCCCGGACAATCCGCTCATAGCTTTTCTTGGTGGCCTCAATGATTCGGCCATCATCAGCGTTAGCCGGTTGATACAAATGCAAAAAATTTATCCAGGTTATTTTATTGCTCTTAATATTTTTATTCATAATTCATAATTCATAATTCATAATTCATAATTCGCACTTCGTCATTCTTAAATCTTAAATCTAAAATACTAAATCAAAAAATCATTTCTTCCCCTTCTTGCTTTTATTCGCCTTTCTGCCATTACCCCCGTTCATCTTCATCACCTCCTGGTATAGCTCAATATACTTCTGAGCCTGAATTTCCCAAGAACTGGACTTCTTCATTGCCCGGACCATAATGTCGCGCCAAATCTTTTTATAATTATATGTTTCCAGTGCCCGAATAATGGTTCCATAAAAAGAAAATTCATCAAATTTTTCAAAAACAAACCCCGTGCCCTCTCTGGTTCGAGGGTTAAAATTTTCTACCGTATCATGCAAGCCCCCGACTTTTCTGACAATCGGCACGCAGCCATAGCGCATGGCAATCAACTGGTTAATTCCGCAAGGCTCATGATGGGAAGGCAAGAGAAAAAAATCCGAGCCGGCATAGCAGAGTGTCTCATATTTCTGATTTTTCTTGTGCGATGGAATTACGGCCAATCTCTTGAGATATTTTTTTTCTATTCTTTGCAAACGCTTTATGTAGTTCTTGTCCCCGGCGCCAATAACAATAATTTGGACATCAAGCTGCATTAATTTTTCCAAAATATTTAAAATCAAATCAAAACCCTTTTGAAAAACAACCCGAGAAGTAGTACAAATTATCGGCGTCTCCGCATTAACTTCCAGCCCAAATTTTTTCTGCAGATACTCTTTATTTAATTTTTTCCGATGAATTTTTTTATAATTATAATTTTTGAAAAGCCCGTAGTCATTGGCTGGATTATAGGCCTTGTAGTCTATGCCGTTGATAATGCCAAACAGTCTGTCTTCCCGATTTTTCAAAATCCGATGCAGATCCTGGCCGAATTTGCGGGTCATAATTTCTTCCCGATACTGCTCGGACACCGTACTAACGGCGTCGGCCGACAAAATCGCCCTTTTGATGAAATTAACATATTCAATCTCGGGATCAACCAAGCGGGGAAGGCGCTTGCGGCCGTAGTCTTTTTTCTTCAGAGGAATTTCCCACCAATTAAGGCCCATTTGAAAAACCAGATTATGGATGGTAAAAATCGTTTTGGCTTTCTTTAAGGTTTTGGAATAGCGAAAATCGGTTTTTAAATAAAAAGGTATCAAGCCGGTCTGACGGTCGTGGCAATGGACAATATCGGCTTTAAATTTTAGGAGCGAGATTAATTTTAAAGCTGCGACATCAAAAACTAAAAAGCGGGCGTTTTCATGCTTGGAGCCGTAAAGCTTTTTTCTCTTGGAAAAATATTTTTTGCACTCAATAAAATAAACCGGCAAGCCCGGCATCAAGTACCCTCTCCAATAATTTATCCTCATGGCCTCCTTGGAATTAAAATAAACCTTCACGTTTTCGTAGACAAGCTTCAGACCATGCTCTTTTTTACTAATTATCCGGTTATAAAGCGGGGTGATAACAATTATTTCGTGGCCCAACCTTTTGATGGCTTTGGGCAGGCTCCTGGCCACATCACCAAGACCGCCGGTTTTGGAAAACGGCGCCACTTCAGAAGTTATTGAAACTATTTTTAATTTTTTCATCTTGTTATGTGCTACGTGAATTAGCCGCAGTTATAGCTACGGCCAAGGCATCAGCCGCATCATCCGGCCTTGGTAGTTCATCTAGATTAAGAAGAATTTTTACCATTTTCTGCACCTGTATTTTTCCGGCCTGACCATAAGCAGCCACAGCTTGCTTGACCTGCAAAGGCGTAAATTCAACCACATCCGCCTTGTTCTGCTTAGCCGTTAATAACACTACTCCTCTGGCCTGTCCGACCGCCAAAGCGGTTTTAACATTGGCGCAAAAAAATAATTCCTCAACCGCAACCAAATTGGGCTTAAATTTTTTTATAATCCCGCCCAATTCCTTATTTATAATTTCCAGCCGTTCCGGCATTTCCAACCCGGCCTTAGTTTTAACCGAACCATAATCCAGACAGTTTAAATTCCCGACTTTATCTTTTTTTATAACCCCCCAGCCGGTATCGGCAATTCCGGGATCAATGCCAAGAATTGTAGTATAATTATTGTTCGCCACCTTAACTTATAACTAATAACTTATAACTCGTCAAAAACCAGTTGAAAGTTATGAGTTATTGGTTATGTTGATTTATAAATTAACATTAGTATAGTAATTAGACACATCATCCAACCCCTCCAACTCTTCTATAAACTTTTCTAATTTTTCTTTACTTTCTCCGTCAACTCCCAACTCGTCTTTAGCCACATATTCAATTTCAGCTGTTTCTGTTTCCACCCCTTTTTTATCTAAAAAATTTTTAACATTCTGCAAATCTTCTGTTTTAGTATAAATCGTAATGCCCTCCTCTTCCTTTAAAATATCATCCGCCCCCACATCAATCAGCTCTAATTCAAATTCATCTAAATCAACATTATCTATTTTTAATTTTTCATTATTAATTCTTAATACTCCTTTTTGAAAAAAATTCCACATAACCGCTCCCAGTGAACCGCCATGCTTCGTAAAAACATGACGCACTTCAGCTGCGCTTCGATTTTTATTGTCGGTCAATGTTTTTACTATAAACTGGGAATTAACCGGACCAATGGCCTCGTAAAAAATTTCCTCAATCCGGCCTCCGCCCAACTCGCCGGTACCCCGCTTTATCGCCCGCTCTACATTTTCTTTGGGCATATTCGCCTGCTTGGCCTTATCTATAGCCATCCGCAAACCGAAATTGATGTCCGGATCACCGCCTTTTTCCCTGGCCGCGATTGTGATTAAATTGCCCAATTTGGTAAAAACCGATCCGCGCTTAGCGTCGGTGGCGGCTTTAGCCCTTTTAATTGTCGCCCATTTGGAATGCCCGGACATTTTTTTAGAAAACAGACAACAGAAAAAAGACAATAAAAAATTATTAATTTATATCCCTTTTCTGAAACCTAAAATATTTTTAATAAAAACAGACGACATTTATCATTCTGTTTTCTGCCGTCTGCTTTCTGTTGTCTAATTTACCATAATTTGAATTAAAAATCAAGATAAGATATAATTATATTAACTTAATTCATTTATTTATATCTTTAGACCGTTGAATAATTAACCTGAAAAACCAAAAGTTTTTCGCTGGTTTAAATCCATATTTTGTGCTAAAATTAAAGTATAATTAACTAATTTTAAGCGCAAAATATATGTTTAAGCAGAGTAATAA
>Ga0210057_1000774_pt1 | contig 51860 bp, 54 predicted proteins | sample CryGeyCG2114_010_2_FD_183968 | JGI IMG/M metagenome (GOLD analysis project Ga0210057, IMG submission 183968) | Groundwater microbial communities from aquifer - Crystal Geyser CG10_big_fil_rev_8/21/14_0.10 (SPAdes) (version 2) | ecosystem: Environmental > Aquatic > Deep subsurface > Groundwater ...
GGACCAAAGAGCTTTCAGTTAAAATAAATCAACTCTTCGAATTGACCCAATAAACCTATAGTGTTATAATTTCTTTTAGTCAAATGTGAACAGCGAAGTGGAAAATGATTATTCATATTTTGGGGCAAGATATCCAACTTACTCCAAATCAATTGAAAGCTCTTAAAAATGATCGCTCTGTCGTTTTTAATGTTAGTAACAAAGGAAATATACCTGACATTTTTAAAATCGAAATTGAGCCAAACGGCAATTTCGGCATTAGCTCCCTATGGAGTGGCGAAGAAGAAATTCACTATTCAAGTGAGTTGGCAAGGCGATTAATTAACACGATTGCAAAATCGTAACATATCTCATTGCTATGAAAGCTCTCCCGAGTTGTAGGTTTATCCTATGCGCTACCAGGGAGAGTTATGTTTTTCTTCAAATGCATTTGATATTACTACCTGATTTAGTGTAAAATACCCTCGCTATGGCATTAACAGCAACAATACATGAAACTAAATTTGGAGTGGGCGATGTTGTTCGAGTTCATCAAACTGTTTCAGATAATAAAGGTGGAGAAGAAAAGAAGCGTACTCAAGTTTTTGAGGGTACAGTTATTGGAATTAAAGGACATGGTGCAGGAAAATCCTTTACTGTACGAAGAATTGGTGCTCAAAAAGTCGGTATTGAGCAAATCTACCCAGTAATGTCTCCAGTTATTGAAAAAATTGAAGTTGCACGAGAAGGGTTGCGAGGCTCTCGTCATGCAAAGCTCTACTACACACGTGATAAGTCTAAGAGAGAAATTGAGAAAATCTACACTAGAGCCGTTCGAAAGACTAATGCAAAAAAAGCTGCAGCTGAGGCAAAGCCAGCAAAAAAAGTAGCCAAAAAGGCGACTATTTCTTCCAAAAAGACTGCAAAGTCTAAATAATTTGTTATAATCCCACATAACACTTTAGCAGTTTAAAAGGAGCTTGCTAATGATTCCCAAAAGATATCCCGAGAATACTAAGCGTTTCGGTCCTATTGTAGTTATTTACGATCCTGTTGCTGTCGCTATTCATATTGAAGGCAATAGTGAAGCGAACCTAATTCCATGTCGTGCATTTGTTGATGCATATCAACTTGGTCACGAAAGAGAGTTAGCATTAATATATTCGCGGTTTAGAATACATGGTATCGAAGCTGATATTGTAGAACAGATACGTGTATGGGTAGAATCACAGTTCTTTGTAAGAACTGTTTCGTATAATTCAGAGATTCCACATGCCTATCATTTTCAAAACGGAGTCACAGTAGTAGTTACCTCGTCGAAACGTTTTCAGATCTATTATAAAGGTGGAAATGAGTATATTCTCTGGTCGCGACAACGGAGTATAGCTCGACTATATACAGAAGGCGACTTTATTGGGGTAAGGCACGCTAATGTAAACGATATACGACTTACAATAAATGGTCGAGATTTTCATTTCCATAATAAAGAACTGCTTATGTCACGTACGATAGAGATCAATATCGATGATAATAAAGTTCAGATCACAGATCCGAAAATCACAAGAATAAATTGTTAGCTGCTGTAACGTCGTATTCATATTCAATAACTGAGGGTGTTTCCCTTCACCCTCAGTTTATACTTCCTTGATTACTTCCCAATTTCCTCTATTATGAATCTATGCTCGTACTTGGTATAGACCCTGGAACTGCTACAACTGGATTTGGACTTATAAAGATTGCTCCTCACGATTTGATACATATTAATCACGGACTTATTGAAACGTCAAAAGAAAAATTGTTTGAAAAACGCCTTCACACCATTCATTTACAGCTATCCAGACTAATTGAAGACTATTCTCCAGATGTTATGGTTATGGAAAAAGTCTTCTTTTCTGTCAATAGAAAAACTGCAATACGAGTTTCTCAAGCACAAGGCGTGATATTACTCACTGCTGGACTGTATCAAGTGCCAGTCGTTGAATATGCGCCAGGAACTATAAAAAAAATGGTTGCAGGTAACGGTAGAAGCAACAAAAAGGAAGTTCAAGAAGCTGTTAAGAATATATTTGATGGAAAAGTAAAAGGCATTAAGGGCAAAATGACTCATTATGATAATGAAGCAGATGCTTTAGCTGTTGCACTCTGTCATATCTTTACATCTAATGAGAATGAATTTATAAATAACTTGTTTCCCACCAATGTATAATGTTTTATGTTTCAACGTAGGCGATCTAGGGCTAAAACTAACAAAAAAGTTGATTGGGTGAATGCACGCGATATAAAAAAGCGAGTTGACTATTTAGTTGAAACGCTCGGTCTAGATTGGATAACTCCAGAGCATGTTCATTGTGTGCGATCTGAAAATTCTAGTGCTAGAGCCTATGCACGTATCTGGGGAATGGGTAGAGTATGGCAAGAGTCCCTTGGTTTGCCTCCGAAGTATTGTATAGAAGTCTTATCAGAAAATTTTGATCACTTACCTATTGATCGCCAAGATGAAGTGTTGCTACACGAGCTTGCGCACATACCAAAAACTTTTACAGGCGCGCTGTTGCCACATACTCACAAAGGTAAAGGAAACTTTCATGACAAGTTAAAGACTATGATTGCTGCATATAAAAGATTATGAAAATAGTTGTACTTCACGGAGATGATGTTGAGGCGAGCTATGCTCGTCTGATAAAAATAACCGAGTCACTCAAAAAGCGTGGTTGGAGAGTATCAGAGCTTAGTGATAAAGATGAGTTAAGAGGGAACTTAATATCAACATCGTTATTTGATGATAATGTGTTATATGTACTGAAAAACGCAGATAAGATAGACAGTAAGACATTGAAATGGCTATTTGAAAATCATAAAAAATATTCTTCACAGCTATTGCTTTATTCAGCGAAGCCATTGTCTGCAACTATTAAAAAAGGTCTTCCGAAAGATGCTAAAGTTGAAAGTTTTGATATGCCTAAGGTACTCTGGCAATTTTTAGATAGCTTAACTCCTGGCAATGCAAAAAAAAGCCTTCAACTATTTGAGCAAGTAAGTGAGACAGAGCCAATCGAATTAGTACTTTCATTAATTGGTGGGCTTGTATCGGATATGTATATAATTTCTGCAGGAGGAAAGCTGTCATATCCATCATGGCGAGCACAAAAAATACAAAAACAATCTTCACGGTTTGCAAAGTCCGAGCTAGCTTCTATGATAGATCAGCTTGCAGACATTGATATTACATCTAAAACGAGTGATACTGATAGTAAGCTCTTGCTAGAGCTATTCATTGTAAAAAATTTCTAAATGGCAATACTAGATGACACAATCTTCCGGGGATATGACATTCGTGGTGTAGTTGATGAACAACTTAATGAAGATGTGTATTATACCTTAGGTAAAGCTTATGCAACTTTTTTGTATCGCAGACAAATTCGGGAATGTGTTGTGGGTCGTGATATGCGTGAGACCTCTGAAAAATTTCAATCTAGCTTTGTTAAAGCTCTTATTGAGTCTGGAATAGATGTTATCGATATTGGCTTAAGCCTCACTCAGATTATTTACTTCGCGCAATATCATTATCTTTCAAAGGGGGGAGCAATGATTACCGCCTCTCATAACCCTAAAGAATTTAATGGACTAAAACTTGCCGTAGGTTTTTCAGACACACTCATCACGTCTGAAATAAGAGAACTAAAAGAAATTGCACTTTCAGAAAAGTTTAAAGACTTTGATCGAGAAGGAACATACCGCGAAGACGATGTATTTCCTGCCTACAAAGCAGATTTGTTTAAAAGAACTAATCTACATGATGTAGGACTAAAAGTAGTTGTAGACTCCATAAAAGCAACAACTGGAAAATTCTTGCCTGAAATTCTAAGAGAAGCTGGCTGCGAGGTTGTTGAGCAAAATACAGATATTGATCCAAGTTTTCCACTTGGCACACCCGATCCAACTGAGGAAGAAGTGCTTAAACGACTTGCAGAAGGCGTTCGGACACATAATGCAGACCTTGGATTCGCATATGACTCCGATGGTGACCGTATGGGAGTTGTAGACCAAGATGGCACCCTTATGTGGAATGATGTATTGGTTGCACTTTTTGCGAAAGATATTCTCCATTATCTACCAGGTAGTCCAATTGTTTTTAATGCGCTATGTTCAAAAACAACCTCTGATGTCATAAAAGCAGAGGGTGGCTCTCCACAAATGTGGTTGACTGGACATAGTTTTATTAAATCCAAGGTAAAAGAAGTTCGCGCGCCATTTGGCGGAGAGCTCTCAGGACATTTTTTCTTTATGGATAATTTCTTTGGTCATGATGATGGTGCATTTGCATCTCTGCGATTATTACAGTATCTAAAAAGAACCGGTGAATCATTAAAAGATGCAGTATCTTCACTTCCTCAGTATATTTCAAGCCCTGAGATTAAGCTAGGTTTGTCGGATGACTTAAAATTTAAATTGATTGATAACGAAATTGCTGGCGATATTAAGCAAATATTTCCGAATGCCGAATATATAGATATCGATGGCTTTAGAGCTGATACGCAAGATGAGATGTTAATTATCAGAGCGTCACAAAATGGGCCATATATTACAATAAAATTTGAAGGTCGAACACAAGAACAATATGATACTCTAAAGTATAAGGTCCGAGATTTGCTCAAAAAATATGCTCAAATCGACTGGGGCCAAGGAGTAAATATACATGCATTTGAATAACACTGTCCTACAATCTGTTGAAATGTATCCACAGCAAGTAGTTGCTGGATGGGATGCTATCATGGCCAAAAACATTCAGTTGCCAGAAATATCAAATATTGTTGTATGTGGAATGGGTGGGTCGACGCTAGGGGCACGAGTACTAGATTCAATTACTTCTGCGATACCTATTACAATAGTAAATCACTATGATATCCCTAGTTTCGTTAATGAAAAGTCACTTGTAGTGATTTCTTCATATTCAGGTAATACTGAAGAGACTGTTAGCTGCTTCCATCAAGCACTTGAAAGAAATACAAATATTTATGCAATGGCAACAGGAGGGAAAATCGCAGATATCGCTCAGCAAAATCAGATCTTTCTTTACACAATTGATCCTAAAGAAAATCCTTCTTGCCAGCCAAGGCTAGCTACTGGGTACTCGATTGGGGCACTATTGGGATTATTATCTAAGGCAGGAATCGATGGTATAACAAAGGAAGAGCTTGATCATGCTTTAGATCTGAATCATGAAGAGATTAAACATAATGCCCAAATTTATAGAGACGAGCTAAAAGATAAGGGTGTGTTATTTGTCTCAAGTGAGCATCTCATTGGATCAACATATGCTGCTAAGAATATGATTAATGAGTCTGCAAAGGCATTCTCTAGTATATTTGAATTACCAGAGCTAAACCATCATTTGATGGAAGGACTTAAGCATCCTAAAACTCTTAAAAATGATCTTGCATTTTTCTTTGTAGAGTCGGATTTTTATCATGAGCGCGTAAAAAGACGCTACTCAATCACAAAAGATGTTGTCAGTCAGAATGGGTATAGTTGGTATGAATATAAGGCTTATTCGGAGACAAAATTGAAACAAGTTTTTGAAGTATTGCTCTTAGGCAGTTATCTACAAGTATATCTAGGTGAGTACTATAAAGAAGACCTCACACAGATTCCTTGGGTGGATTATTTTAAAGAAAAACTATCTTCATAAATTACTTACTTGATATATTGAATATATGTCTTTAAGATGAATATGTATGGCATCTGTCAAGCCTTTAACCGCATTTTTCAACCAACTCGATAAAAACGATATTCCACTCGTTGGAGGTAAAGGTGCAAATCTAGGAGAGATGACTCAAGCTGGTTTTCCAGTACCAAATGGATTTGCTGTGACTGTTGAATCATATGTCCGGTTTCTTGAGGAAAACAAAATCTTAGATGAGATCAATGCAATAGTTAAGGATACTGATACGGATGACCCAGAAGAACTGCAACGTGCCTCAGATAGAATTCAGCGAAAAATTAAGTCTTCAAAAATACCGGAAGATGTTGCTCATGAGACAGTTAAGGCATATGAGAAATTATCAAAGAAGGGAACTGATCTCGTGGCTGTTAGAAGCTCTGCGACCGCAGAAGACCTTCCTGGAGCATCCTTTGCTGGTCAGCAGGCAACATACCTTAATATAAAGGGAAACACACACTTACTCGAAGCAGTTAAGGATTGTTGGGCTTCACTTTTTACAGCTCGTGCAATCTTTTATCGAAAAGAAAACAAGATTGATAGCGATCGTGTAAAAATATCAGTTATTGTTCAACAGATGGTACAGTCTGTTGTTTCTGGTGTTATGTTCTCAATTGATCCAGTTACCAATAACAAAGAGAGAATTATTGTGGAAGCTGTATGGGGACTTGGTGAAATGATTGTTCAGGGAGCAGTCGTTCCAGATACATATAAAGTTCAAAAAGACACCTTTTTTATTCTCTCAAAAGAAATATCTGATCAGCATGTCCAACTTATACGAAAAGGCGATAAGACTGAGGAGCGAGAGGTTCCAAAGAAAGATATCGACACGCAAAAAATCACCGACGAAGATGTTGTAACACTCGCAAAACTTGCACAGAAGCTCCAAGATCATTACTACTTTCCTCAAGATATTGAATGGGCAAAAGATAAAGCGGGTGACCTTTTTATTACACAAACTCGTCCAATTACTACAATGGAAAAGACAGCCGAGTCGCTCAAAAAAGATGAAGATGGAGGTTTTAAAATGGCAGAATCACCTATTCTTAAAGGTGCGGCAGCAAGTCCGGGTATAGGCACTGGTCATGTTAAGATTTTGAAGTCTCCTAAAGAAATAGTAAAAGTTAAGCAAGGTGATGTGTTGGTTGCGAAAATGACATCTCCAGATTACGTACCAGCAATGAAAAAGGCTGCCGCAATAGTAACAGATGAAGGTGGATTAACTTCTCATGCTGCAATCGTTTCTCGTGAGCTAGGGGTACCTTGTATTGTTGGTACTGGAGAAGCAACTAAGCTCCTAAAAGACGGCAATGTCGTGACAGTTGATGGTGCAAGAGGTGTCGTATATATGGGCAGCAAAGTTATTAAGAGTGAGTCAAACGAATCTAATAAGAAACCAGAAGATTATAAGAAACGTAGAACCGCCACGCGTGTGTACGTAAATCTTGCTGAATCTGAGAGAGTAAAGGAGATTTCAAAGCGTCATGTTGATGGTGTCGGATTACTACGTGCTGAGTTCATGATTGCAAACATCGGCGTTCATCCAAAGCAAGCAATTAAGGAAAAAAAGCAAGAAGATTTTATTAAGAAGCTTGAGAAAGGTATTGAGAAGTTTGCAGAGGCTTTTGATCCACGTCCAGTAGTGTATCGAGCAACAGACTTTAAGACAAATGAGTATCGTGCCTTGCCTCATGGTGAGGCGTGGGAACCTGAAGAACCAAATCCTTTGATGGGCTTTAGAGGGGCGTTTCGTTACATCACTCATCCTGATGTCTTTAATCTTGAGCTTCAAGCTATAAAGAATGTACGCAAAAAACATAAAAATTTATGGATGATGATACCTTTTGTTCGAAGTCCTGAAGAATTAAGACGTGTTAGAAGATTAATCGCCGCAGAGGGATTGTTTGAAGAATCAAGCTTTAAGCTATGGATGATGGTAGAACTTCCTGTAAATGTAATTCAATTGAATGACTTTATCGATGTGGGAATTGATGGTGTGTCTATTGGATCTAACGATTTAACAATGTTAGTATTAGGTACGGATCGTGATAACTCAGAAGTTGCTCAAGCATTTGATGAGCGATCGAAAGCAGTCAGATGGGCTCTTCGAAGAATTATTAAAACATGTCAGAAAAGAGGTATCACATCTTCAATTTGTGGACAGGCACCAAGTACATATGAAGATTTAGTTGAGAGACTTGTTCGCTACGGAATTACAAGTATATCTGTGAATCCAGATGCAATTGAGCGAGTAAGAGAGGTTGTAGCTTTAACAGAAGCTGATATTATTAAGTAAAGAAGCTGTATAAAAATATATAATGAGTAAGATTCAAAAAATTTGGGCACGGGAGATCCTCGATTCACGTTCTAATCCAACTGTTGAAGCTGCGTGTCAGCTTGAATCAGGTGTTGTTGCAGTTGCCTCAGTGCCATCTGGTGCTTCAACTGGAAGTTATGAGGCACTTGAGCTTCGAGACAAAGATGAAGCTCGTTATAAAGGTAAAGGTGTCCTTAAAGCTGTGAATAATATTAATCAAGTTATTGGTCCAACGATTTCAATGGCTGGAATGGACGCAAACGACCAACTTGGTCTTGATACAAAACTGATTGCGCTCGATGGCACAGAAAATAAATCTCGCTTAGGTGCAAATGCCATTCTTGCAGTTTCGATAGCTGTCTCGAAAGCTGCAGCTCTCGATCAGAAAATACCAATATACAAATGGATTCAAGCATTAGCTGCTCAAAAAGGTATTAAAAAACAACTTCGTGTCCCAACACCTGTTTTTAATATGATTAATGGTGGACTTCATGGTGCAGGTAACCTTGATTTTCAGGAGTTCTTTACCATTCCTGCAAGTACTAAGCCATTCTCTGAAGGTTTAAGAATGGGAGTTGAAATATATATGACGATTGGAAGTAATCTTGCACACCGTGGTGCTATTCATTCAGTAGGTGATGAAGGTGGATATGCCCCAAATCTCTTTACAAACGCTGATGCTTTGGAAGTGCTTGTTGAAGCAATTCGACAAACTAATTATCAAATTGGTCGTGATGTATTCTTAGGTCTTGATGTTGCTGCAAGTACATTCTTTGAAAATAACGTGTATACAATCCGAGATAAATCAGCTCCACTATCTGAGGACCAATTACTTGAATATTATAAAGAACTAAACAGCATGTATCACTTGGCTGTGTTAGAAGACCCATTTGCTGAAGATTCATGGGAATCATGGAAGAAAGTTAATCAGATGCTTGGTGGTACTGTTTCAATTGTTGGAGATGATCTTCTTGCAACGAATCTCAAGAGGCTTCAAAAGGCAGTAGCTGAGAAAGCATGTAATGCTGTTCTTGTGAAGCCGAATCAAATTGGAACTCTCTCTGAGACATTGGATGTTGTTAAGCTTACATATGATTCAAACTGGAAAGTAACTGTGTCTCATCGATCAGGTGAAACAAATGACTCATTTATTGCAGAGTTTGCTGTCGGAGTTGGTGCAGATTATGTGAAGTTTGGAGCGCCAGCTAGAGGAGAACGTGTTGCTAAGTACAACCGTTTAAGTTCTATAGAAATTGAGTTAACATTGATGCAGAATGCTACAGCCCAGTAAATACAAATTTCCGTTTGTTCTTCTTGCTGTTCTGGATGGGTGGGGTATATCTGAAAGAAAGGATGGAAATGCGATTGCCCTCGCACATACACCAAACTTTGACAAATACTGGTCAACTTTCCCACATTCACAATTAGGTGCCTCTGGTGAATCTGTTGGTCTTCCTCGTGGAGAAGTTGGAAATACAGAAACAGGACATCTTAATCTGGGTGCTGGAAGGATTGTCTATCAGGATCTTGCTAGGATAAATATGTCGATTGCAGACGGATCCTTCTTTTCAAACGAAGTGCTAAACAATGCGATTGATCATGCAATGACGCACAATTCAAAATTACATTTTATGGGGCTTGTTGGTGCAGGTGGCGTGCATTCAAATATTGAGCACCTCTATGCATTAATACAACTTGCATCTAGAAAACAATTTAATAATGTATTTATCCATGTTTTTACTGATGGTCGTGATTCTTCACCACGTTCTGCGATGACATATATAAGCCAATTACAGGAAGTGATGAAGCGAGAGAATGTAGGACAAATTGCAAGTGTCATGGGTAGGTATTGGGCAATGGACCGCGATCAGCGATGGGATAGAACTGCCAAAGCTTATTTTGCACTTACACGCGGCGAAGGTGCGAGAGTACGAAGTGTCCAAGAGGCAGTTGAGACTTCCTACAACGAGGGAAAAACTGATGAATTTATTGAACCTGCTTTAATTACTGGGCGTGATAATGTTCCAATTGCCTTGATACAAGATAATGATGCTGTAGTATTTTTTAACTTTCGTATTGATCGTCCAAGACAACTTTCACGAGCATTTGTACTTGAGAACATTCAAGTAACAAATCAGGATTGGGGATTTGACCCTTACGCCGTTAAATATGAAAAGAAACATGAACCCGCGATAGAACTGCCACCTGTGGTTATCCATAGGGGAGAAAAACTTAAAAACCTTTACTTTGTAATGATGACAGAATATGGGAAGTTTTTAGCGCAAGGTGGTGCGCATGCAGCATTTCCTCCTGAACTTGTTACAATGCCGCTTGGACAAGTGCTTTCAATTAACAATCTACATCAGTTAAGGGCGGCTGAGTCAGAAAAAGAGCGGTTTGTAACATATTATTTTAACGGACAAGTTGAGAAACCATTTGCACTTGAAGATAGACTTATTGTTCCATCTCCAGATATTGCAACATATGATCTTAAGCCGGAGATGTCTGCGCACGAACTAACAAAACAGATAATCACAAAAATGCAGTCTTCACAGGATTATTCATTTGTCCTTGTTAACTTCGCAAACGCAGACATGGTAGGGCATACTGGTAATTTACAAGAAGCAATTAAGGCTGTTGAGCACGTTGATCAGTGTTTAGGAGAGTTGTTTAACACAGTAAATATGATGGGAGGAGCTATGATTATTACAGCAGATCATGGAAATGCCGAAAGCATGGTTCATAAAGATACTGGGAACGCAGAGACTGAACATACTGCTTCGATGGTGCCATTTATTGTGTTGAGCGAAAAGTTTGTAGGTAAATATCAGACATTACAAAGTGGGATACTTGCAGATGTTGCTCCGACTACATTAGCATTATTGGGTGTAGATAAACCATCACAGATGATGGGAAGAAATCTCCTCGCAGAACTGATTTAAATTTGGTTATACTTCCGGATAAGCCCTACTACTTTTCCTTGGATAGTGACATTCTTTACAAAAATTGGGCTCATTGTAGAATTCGCTGGCTCAAGTCGAATACGTGTTGATTCTTTAAAGAATCGCTTTAGTGTAGCCATTCCATTATCAAGCATTGCAACGACAATCTGCCCGTCACGTGCGTTATCTGTTTCTTCAACAATGACATAATCTCCGTCCCTAATTTGTTCCTCAATCATAGATTCACCTCGAACCTGCAATACATATACACGCTTTTTACCAGAAACAAAGCTTGGAGAAATTGACATCTTTGCGCTAGGATCAGTATATGGCTCAATTGGCTGTCCTGCAGCGATAAATCCTAATATAGGGACCTCGACAGCTGTTTCGTTAATGAAGTCAAGACTGTCGTCAATAAGCTCTATTGCGCGAACTCGTCCGCTTTTTCTTTTAATTATTCCTTTAGATTCTAGGGATACGAGATGTTCATGAACAGTAGCGAGTGATGAAAGCCCCATTGCGTCTGCAATATCACGAAGTGTTGGAGCTACTTGATTTGCTTGAATATATTGCTGAATGTATTCAACAATTTGTCTTTGACGTTTATATAATACTGGTGCCATTGTGTGATTGATTAACCAAAAGGTATACAAACAATGTACAAACTTTCCCCGAATGTGTCAATGGGCAAAAATGGAGAAACGCCTGTTTCTGAGGTAGCAAACAGGCGCAATTTCATACTAACAACAGATACTTGTTAATTCACTCGGATCCATCATCTATATAGTCCTTTCTACTAACTAAGAATGATGGTATCAGTTTTGCAAACTCAACCCTCAATTCTGTTAACACAAGATTACCTATGTGTGTGCAGACGAAAGGTGGTGTTGCCAGCTCCCATGATACATATAACAATTCATGCCCGACGAGAGACACTTTATATACTAGAGTGTACGGGCCATGTAGAACGTTCTCACTTAGTGGAATCCCACTGCCCGTGTGCCCATATACAAAAAAGTAGCTACCGTGCTCAACAGGAAAGTATGTAATGTGTGATAAAAGATCATCACCAGTACTACGTGCGAACATTCTCTGGTTGATCTTCTCTAGTAAGCTCTGTTTCAGTTCTGATCTGACCATTCTCTCTATAGTGTGCATCGTATTTCACTCCTCAATTTATCCTGTAATGTTATGAATACTACTAAAATTGCAAAAAATCTGCAAGCACGATATACTATAGGTATAATAACGAACATATACACAAGAAGAGAGGCTAATATGTCTAAGAAAAAGCGTCGCCCAAATCCCGATGACATTCGCCAAAAACAAGGTGTCCGCAATATCAAACTTTATTTCGGTAGTCAGATAGAATTGCGTTACCAGAATATTGGAGCACAAATTCGAGTTATCAAAGGTGACGAAGTTTATGCTGGCGAGATCACCCGCGATGAGGCTAAATGTCTGAATAAATGTATGAATACAGGAGGTCAGGTTGAACTTCTATATGGCTATATCTCGGTTGAAGTACCAAAAACTTATTGTCGTACTGTTCATTTTTCATATGACAGCGGAGAAACAGTAACGGTAGAAATTTCACATTCTGAGATTGAATTACTGAACAACCAACTCAATCTGATAGCCTAGAAGTAAGAGCACATCATAATTTTGTAACCCCATGTTAACAATAACAACATGGGGTTATTTTGTTTGTGGTAATATTAGCAAAAAGCTAATAGAGGTGAATTCAAGATGGCTGAGAATGGAATGAACTTTCACAAAGAAGTCGAAGAAAAGATTGAAGAGCATCGTCCAAAACCAATACAACTATTGAAAAGAGAGATAGATAAATATCTAAAAGAGATCAATGGTAATCCAGAAAATCTCACTCATTATAATTTCAGCAGAATACTTCGAGTCAAAGATGAAATTCAGGGGATTTGGGAAAATGAACATACTGTTTTGTTGCGATTGCCAATCATAATCAAATGGAAAGTTGCCTCTGTTCGCGCATCGATAGCAAAGTTTGTCTCTGATACATCGTCACCGGCGCTGGATGCAGAACATACCGCAGAGCACTCAATCGATATAGTTCAACTTGAAATGGATCTTGAAGAGAAGCATTTGGGAGCTGACACCAGTATCAATGGACAAGATATTGACATTAGTATCACGACCGTCATAATTCCAGCAAATCCGCTAGACCCATTTGGAGTGACTGAAATATGGCCGGTTAATGATCCTATGACACATGCATTCGCACAAAAAGCATTATGGCTGGCACAAAAACCAAGTGTATGGAACATGGATGAGTATATCATCCAACTTGAAGAACTAAATTCTCTATTGGAATCTAATATCAACGCTGCAAAGTAACCTTATAAACCCCATTGTTGTTAATCATCACAACAAGGGGTTGTTTTGTTTATGATAATATCTAGCTAATAAGCATATTTGGAGGGTCTAAAGATGGTACGTTCCAGTCCAACGGATTTTTACACGACCGATGCGCTTGCTGCCATAGCAGCAAAATGTCCGCAAACAGTCACAATGACCGAAGAAGAAATTGATAGAGTTCTCACTATAATCAACGAAAGCTTTGATACTCGTCGGTATGAAGACTTTGAAAGATTCAGGCGCAAAGGCGACATAATTGTTGGTGTCAAAGATGATGAAGAAACAACACTAATTCAACTGCCTTTGACCATAAAATATGGAGGGTATGATATCAAGCCAAAACAAGTCACATATAGACCCTGTCTTCTCGCTGCTAATGAAGATGAGATATTAACGTCATTGATTTCTGTAGACGTGATAACTCTACTCGTAGATATTGAAGAAGTACATCTTGGTATCAATGAAGATAATGATGCGTCTATAACCTTGCCGCTAGAGACTGAATTGGTTTTTAGTCTAAAGGAGCGCGATACTCCACGCAAAAAACATTACTGGTGGCATGTAAATGTCAAGAAACCAGCATAAGCTGAGTAAGTAGTCCCAACCCCATTGTTGTTAATCATCACAACATGGGGTTGTTTTGTTTTTTAGAAAATAAAAACAGGAAGTCTGTTTAGTGACTTCCTGTTAACTATCGCTAATTTCCAACACTCATTATGACATTTGCCAAAAATGCATTTGCTTCATCAAGTGTCATTAGCACGCTTTCGCCATCTGTGCCTGGTACTTCAACAACTGCCTGGTCAAACGTTTGCAAATCTTGATCGAATATGTGAGTCGCATGCTGTGATAAGATATGCAACATCACAGTACCCTCTTTTTCCGTTCTATGATTAGCTATAATATCTGGCTTAAAAATGACACCTGATATGTCAATTTCTTCAACAACCCAACAGAGATTGTACGGTGGTCGCAAAATGATTCCCCAGTGTGTATTCTCATTTTGCATAGAATAATCGTAGCTGAAATATAATGATTCTTCATCGAACCAATAACCAGCGTTATACACTCCAAAGAATCTCCCTTTCTTTTCTGTAACAATCTCACACAGCCGCTTAACTTCCTCTTCTGTCATTTCTCTCGGCTTCGGACGAAGTTGATCGACCATCGCTTGCACTTGTACTGATAATGTACTCATGTTGATTCCTCCTATGTAATCAGTTGTAGAGAATATACATAGATTCCAATAAACTTTCAATACTATATTTCGGTTTACCTTCGTATGATACAATAAACTCTGTGACAGATTTTAAACTTCAAACAAACTACACGCCAATGTATGATCAGAAGCGAGCGATTAAATCCCTTGCTAGTGGAGTGCGTGATGGAGATAAATACCAGACACTTCTAGGTGTAACTGGATCTGGGAAGACATTTACAGCTGCTAATGTAATCCAAGAGCTTCAGATGCCTACATTAATTATCTCTCATAATAAAACTCTTGCAGCACAGCTCTATCAAGAATTTCGTGATTTTTTCCCTGATAACGCCGTGAGCTATTTTGTAAGTTATTATGATTATTATCAACCTGAGGCATATGTACCTTCGACGGATACATATATCGAAAAAGATGCTGATATAAATGAACAAATTGATAAATTAAGACTAGAAACAACGACCAATCTACTAACCAGAAAAGATGTTGTAGTTGTCGCATCAGTATCGTGTATTTATAACTTGGGTTCTCCTGATGATTATTCTAACTTTGTTTTAGAACTTACTCCTGGAATGAAACTAGAACGTGAGCAAATTATTACCCGTCTTGTAGATCTTCAGTATGATAGGGGTGACTTTGGCTTTCACCGAGGGACTTTTCGAGTAACGGGTGATGTTATATCTATATTTCCTGCATACAAAGATATTGGTATTGATATTGAAGTTAGTGATGGCAAAATTTCAAAAATGACTCAAATCGATCCAGTAACCGGAGAGGTTATCTCCGAAATGAGTGATCGATACACACTATTCCCAGCAAAACATTTTATTACTGATCCACGAGCAGATAAATCTATTTTTGAAGAAATAAAAGCAGATTTAGATGAAAGAGTGAAGTTTTTTAAAGATAATGGTCAAGATCTGGAAGCACATCGCCTAAAACAGAAAGTGACCTACGATTTAGAAATGATTCAGGAAGTTGGCTATGTTAAGGGAATTGAGAATTATTCCCGTTATTTTGATGGTCGTAAAAAAGGTGATGCTCCCTATGCATTGCTTGAATATTTTAATAAGGCATATGGTGATGATTGGCTAGTGTTAGTAGATGAAAGCCATATTACATTCCCTCAGATTAGGGGAATGTTCGCAGGAGACTACGCGCGTAAAAAGACTCTAATCGATTATGGATTTAGATTGCCCGCATCATTTGATAATAGACCACTGCAATTTGATGAGTTTATGAGAAAGATTCCTCGTTTTATTGCTGTATCTGCAACACCAGCTGATTGGGAGTTGTCGATGTCTGACGGCAATGTAATTGAGCAGTTGATCAGACCAACAGGTATCCCAGATCCAAAGGTCGAGATCCGTCCAACAAAAACCCAAGTTGCTGATGTAATGCAGGAAATTAGTAAAAGGGCTAAGAAAGGCGAGCGAACTCTTGTAACAACGTTAACAAAACGTACTGCGGAAGATTTATCAGAATTCTTAAAAGAAAAGGGTCTTAAAGTTCACTATCTTCATTCAGAAGTAAAGACACTTGAACGAAGTGATATTTTAGATGATCTTAGAAATGGAACATATGATTGTTTGATAGGTATCAATTTACTTCGTGAAGGATTAGATTTACCTGAAGTTTCATTGGTTGCAATTTTAGATGCTGACAAAGAAGGATTTTTAAGAAGTGATGTTGCTCTCATTCAGACAATGGGAAGAGCTGCACGTCATATTGAAGGTGAAGTAATTCTCTATGCAGATCGTACAACTGGATCTATGCAAAGAGCTCTGGATGAGGTACGCCGCCGACGTGAGTCTCAGATCGAGTTTAACAAAAAGCATGACATCACACCAAAGGCAATTAACAAGCCTATTCGTGAAAGACTTGTTGAGAAAGAAGAAGAAAATGATACTGATTGGATTTATGAGACAAAAGAACCAACATTGATGAGATTGCCTGATCTATCGCCAGAGAGCTTAACTCCTTCTGATAAAAATAGGCTAATAAAGACATTAAAGAAAGAAATGCGTCTTGCCGCGAATGATCTCAACTTTGAATTAGCGATTAACATCCGCGACAAGATTAAAGAGCTAGAGAACTAGTTTATTCCAAGAACCATTCAATCGATACAATCTCATAGGTATCACTTATATATTGTCTAGCAATTGATACATTAGAGTCTCTACCTAGGCCAAATTTTACAGAAATCTCATCGCATCCAGTTTCCCAAAGTTCTCTCAGATCCATTGAACTAAATACGCCAAAATCCAAAATAATTGAATCTTTTCTGTTTGGACGATAGGACGGAAATATAGTAATCAAGTTATCACTGATTGCATGGCTGACTGAGTCAGTTACTAAGAGTAATTGAACTCTTTCACCATCAGTATTTTGCAACCTAGTCCTAGTAATTATCTCGTAATCTTCACTTCGCTTTACTAAATAAAACGGCATGTGCTTAGCTCCTCTAATATACAAACGTTGCCGATAGTATATATAAATTAATAATTTTAGGCAAAAAAATAGCGGATGCTATTTGCATAACATCCGCTAAAGTATTTCAGAATTTACACTAATCCAAACGTGTTGGAATGTCATCAAGACTATGTGCAAACACCAGAAGATGATGAACAGCATGGTAAGTTGTGTTCAGCAGTGGAAAATATTTTGTATCAGAATTTGGAGGACTCCACCAAATTTCGTTGAGCCCATACAACTGCATCGAGATTAAACTACCATCACTGCCCGTACCAATCATTACTTTATTGACATATACATCAATCAGATTTGAAAGGTCTGCTCCCATTACTAAAAGCCTAATACCGTGTCTTTCGCTTAACGTGTAAGGGATTGTTGATGCACCAAAAGTAAAAGTTAAAGGTATTTCCTTCGTCGCAGGTACTTGTGATCGTGTTAGATAGGTATACTTATTATGATCTGACTCTTGATATACATTATCGGGTACATAGCTGACTACATAGTATGTCATGTGCAACACCCTCTGCTATTTGATATTACCCATAGTATATATAATTTTGTAAATATAGGCAAAAAAATAGCGGATGCTATGTATTTAACATCCGCTGAATCAATATCTCATTTGCCAGCTAATCTATGTAGCTCATCAAGTTTCCATCGTGGGTACTGTTTGAATAGTTTCTGCTGAGCTTCAGACAGTGGAAGCATATTTAAAACAATATGCGAAAGATATAGCATTCCCGCAAAGCAAACTATCAAAATCGACCAGTAGCTCCCATTGAAAGCTAGATACACAGAAATTGGTAAGCTTACAATTGCAACAAGGTTAGCAATTACTGGCAATATAAAAAACCGGAACGCACCGACTCTATATAGTTTCCTATAAAATTTCTTTAGCTCAGCAGAAGCTTGCTGCTGAGTCATATTCCTAGGATCCACATTTTCCTCCTATAAATAGAGATCTTCAATGAGCTTTTCTATTGAGCCAAGCTATCGTTACCAAAGAATGTTGTAAAAACATTCTCTTGCTTTCTATTCTTCTCTCTAAATACTAAATGTGCGTGCATATGACATTCCTCTCGCTTTTGCAAAAAATTATACACCAAATAGCGGGTTTTTTTTGGTATAATATTCCTCGTGTCAAAAGATATCCTCAAAATCCGCGGTGCGCGACAACACAACTTAAAGAATATTGATTTAGATATTCCCAAGAATCAGCTTGTAGTATTTACAGGTGTATCTGGCAGTGGAAAAAGTTCTCTTGCTCACGACACAATTTATGCTGAAGGACAGAGAAAATATGTAGAATCACTATCAACATATGCAAGACAGTTTCTAGGAGTGATGAAAAAGCCAGATGTAGATCTTATTGAAGGATTGTCACCAGCAATATCTATTGACCAGAAAACAGTCTCTCATAATCCACGCTCTACTGTAGGAACTGTTACAGAAATTTATGATTATATGAGGCTATTGTATGCTCGTATTGGGCACCCTCATTGTCCAGAATGTGGTCGTGAAATTTCCTCTCAATCGGTTGATCAAATTGTGGAAGCTGCACTTTCTTTGATTGAATCAGAAATTACTAATCAGCCCTTACGCTTTATGGTGTTGTCTCCGGTTGTCAAAGATCGCAAAGGAGAGTTTGTCTCACTTTTTGAAAATCTAAAGTCAAAAGGTTTTAGGCGTGTAAGAATTGATGGCTATATGAAAGGTATTGATGAGGATTTTGTGTTAATGAAAACGAATAAGCATTCAATCGACGCAGTTGTTGATCGCTTGAGTATTCAGAAGTCAGATCTCAAAAAAGTAGAATCTCTATCCACATTTAAAAATAGATTAAGTGAAGCTTTTACAAAAGCATTGGCTTTATCAGACGGATTGGCAATTCTCTCAATTATCAAAGATGCTTCTTTTGAAATGCCAGAATATCCCAAAGAACTGGAAGACCATCTCTTTAGTGAAAGATTTGCATGCCCTTTTGATAATATTAGTTTGCCAGAAATTGAACCTCGTACATTTTCGTTTAACTCACCACATGGTGCTTGTGAGGAGTGTAGTGGAATCGGAAAAGTTTTGAAAGTTAATCCTTCATTAATTTTTGCAGAGCAAATTTCAATTGTTGAAGGTGGAATTGTTCCTTATGCAACTATTTTTGAGCACAATACATGGTTTGCTCGACTTATTAAGAAAGTCTGTGATGTACACGGTGTCGATTACACGGCTCCTATAAAGTCACTTAGTGATGATCAGAAGAAGTTGTTACTTAATGGAACCGGAAATCAAAAATATATAGTAGAAGGAACAAATAGGCAAGGACAGTGGACTCAGATTGAAGAGATTTTTAGGGGAATTATCGGCGAGCTTGAGGAAAAATACAAAACTACTGAATCTGACTATATGAAAGCGGGAATTGAGCGCTATATGACTGAAAAAATTTGTGAGTCGTGTGAGGGTACGCGGTTAAAGAAAGAAACGTTATCTATTACTATTGATGGTAAGTCGATAGCTGAGGCATCTGATCTGCCTGTAATCCACTTAATTAGATGGATAGATTCTCTTCAATCGCAGAGCCTTAATCCCAGAGAAAAAGAAGTTGCAGATCTAGTTATTAAAGAAATCTCAACTCGATTAGCATTCTTAGATGATGTTGGTCTTGGCTATCTTACATTATCCCGGGCTGCTCATACTCTTTCTGGAGGAGAAGGTCAGCGTATTCGTCTTGCGAGTCAGATAGGATCTGGTCTTACAGGAGTGCTATATGTTCTCGATGAGCCAACAATTGGACTTCATCAGAAAGATAATGCGCTTCTTATTTCAACACTTAAAAAAATGCGTGACCTAGGTAACACTGTGATTGTTGTTGAGCATGATAAGGATGTTATGAATGCAAGTGACTATATTTTTGACTTTGGTCCGGGTGCCGGGAAGCACGGTGGAGCATTAATCGCGCAAGGAACACCAGAAGAAATCTCAAAAGATAAAAATTCAATTACAGGTGAGTATATTTCCAATAAAAAGAAAATTGAATTTGCAAAAAAACAAAGCAGTGATGAAAAAGGATGGCTTACCTTGCACGGTGCACAGGCACATAACCTAAAAGACGTTACGCTCAAACTTCCTGTAGGAGAATTTGTCACAATTACTGGAGTATCAGGGTCTGGTAAATCAACACTGATTGTAGATACTCTATACCACGCAGTTGCAAAAGAGCTCCATAAATATCATAAAGAAGATCCAGGAAAATACTCACGAATTGAAGGACTAGATAAGTTTGATAAAGTAGTATTGATTGACCAGTCCCCAATTGGTAGAACACCGCGTAGTAACCCTGCTACGTATACGAAAGTCTTTGATTCAATTCGCGATGTATTTACCAATACTCGTGAAGCAAAAGCATTCGGATTCAAAAAAGGGAGATTTTCTTTCAACGTAAAAGGTGGACGTTGCGATGTCTGTGAAGGTCAAGGAAAAATAAAAATAGAAATGCAGTTTATGCCTGATATATGGGTAGATTGTGATGTATGTCATGGTGCCCGGTATAATGCACAGACACTTGAAGTAACCTACAAAGGAAAGAATATTGCCGATGTGCTCAATATGACAGTTGAGGAAGCTCTCGAGTTTTTCCATGTATATAAAAACATAACCAGAAGGCTTGAAACACTAAAACAAGTTGGGTTGGATTATATGGAATTAGGGCAATCAGCAACAACTCTTTCTGGTGGAGAAGCCCAAAGAATAAAGCTCGCAACAGAACTGTCAAAGCAACAAACTGGGAATACTATGTATATACTTGATGAGCCAACAACTGGTCTTCACTTTAAAGATTTAGAAAAGCTTGTTGCGGTCTTGAAAACTCTTGTTGAAAGGGGAAATACAGTGGTTGTTATTGAGCACAATCTAGATGTTATTAAAAATTCTGACTGGATCATTGATCTAGGTCCAGATGGGGGAGAATTTGGTGGTAAAATTACTGCCGAAGGCACTCCAGAAGATATTGCAAAAACCGACACCCACACAGGATTTTATCTAAAGAAGGAATTGTAAGTTCTGTCTTCGCTCTTTAGAAATCAATACGTTAAAATACCTTCATGAAGAAATTAATGTTATTAACTTTATCAATAGTATTTTTATTATTTCCCAAAGCTACTTTTGCCTCTGAAGATTTTTCTATTGAGGCTGATGTTACATTTGAGGTGACAGAAGATCACAATGCTCATATTACTCACGATATTCGCCTTGAGAATCTAACTACAGAGAAATTCACCCCTAATTTTACCTTTTCACTTAATGGCATGAATGCTGCTCGTATCAAAGTATATGATGACGCAGGTCAGATACCATATGAAAAAAGGGTTGAATCAGGAAAGGAAGTTATTGTACTGACTTTCAATGATAGTCTCGTTGGGCAAAATAAACATAGAAACTTTGTTATAGAGTTTGACGAGACCAGTTTAATTAAAAAAACAGGTGAGGTTTGGGAAATATCATTACCTAAATTGTCAGAAAACACAATTTTCGATATTTACGATGTGAGATTTATAGTTCCAAAATCACTTGGAGAGCTTGCATACATCTCTCCACAAGCTGATTCAGTCTATCAAACTGATACTGAGAATCTATATTATTTCCAAAAAGATGACATCTTACCCGCAGGTGTTACAGTAGCTTTTGGTCACTATCAAACTTTTTCGCTTGATTTAACATATCATCTTGAGAACCCATTAATCGTCCCTTCATCGATTGATGTTGCACTGCCTCCTGACTCACCATATCAGCAGGTATATTTTAATTCCATCACGCCAGAGCCAGAAACTTTAGTTAGGACAGAAGAGGGTAACTGGATAGCTACATATAGACTTGCTGGACGGGAAAGAATTGATGCAAGACTCATTGGTTATGTGAAAGTGTATTCAGGACCAAGATATAAAGAAGCTATTAGTAATGATATGTTGCAACAAAACTTAGCAAGCAGTAACGTCTGGCAGGTTGATGATCCAATAATAAAAAGCTTAGCGCTTGAGTTGCAGACTCCTGAAGCGATATATAACTATGTCATTGATACTCTTCAATATAATTTCGATAGTGCAGCAACAACACCAAAACGACTTGGTGCAATAGAAGCCCTTAATAATCCTAATGCAGCAATTTGTACTGAATTTACTGATCTTTTTATTGCACTTGCACGCGCTGCAGGCATCCCAGCTCGTGAAGTTAATGGATACGCAGCAACTGAGAATCCAAAGCTGCAGCCTTTGTCTTTAGTTGCTGATGTATTGCACTCTTGGCCAGAATATTATGATCAAGAAAATCATGTTTGGATTCCTATTGATCCTACATGGGGAGATACTACTGGCGGCATTGACTATTTTAATAAGTTTGACCTAAAGCATATTGCATTTGTCTATCATGGAATCTCGCCAGATGAGCCATCTCCACCCGGATCGTATAAACTAGGTTCAAATCCACAAAAAGATGTCTATGTGAATTTAACAAAAACATCTGAAGAGACTGCACAAAATATTTCAGCAGAGATGAAGTATATTCAGGGCAGTTTATTTTCTAAGCCTACTATTGATATCGTCATACATAATCCTGGGCCTGCTGCTTTATACAATAAAAGTATCACGCTCATGTTTGACAATACTCAGTATAAAACTTTTACTATTCAATCACTTCTACCATTTAGTGAGGAGCATATAACAGTAGAGCTCCCTTATGGTATTTTTGGTAGTGAACTTCCCAAAAATGCTACTGTGCACATATCTGGATTGGAAAAGACAGTCACGCTTGATAAAACACCACGTTTGGTTAGAGATTTATTACTAATCCTTATTAGTATACTTGCAGTTAGTGGAGTAACATTTTGGTATTTTAAGAAAAGATGATTAAAAAAATAAGTAAAAATAAAAAAAATGTATCTAGTATTCCAGAAGAAAGTGGTGTTTACCAATTTCGTGATGAGAATAATGACATTATATATGTGGGAAAGGCTATTAATTTGCGCAGTAGAATTCGATCATATTTTTCCCAGAAATTAGAACGAAAAACCGCAGCTATGGTGAATTCTGCACGATATATTTCATATATCACTGTAAGAAGTGAAATCGAAGCGTTATTGCTCGAGGCAAAACTTGTTCGTAAATATAAGCCAAAATATAATATCGAGCTTCGTGATGATAAAAGCCCTTTATATATTGGTATTACAAAGGAGGAATATCCGCGTGTAATTACACTACGTCAAACACAGCTTGAGGATGTAAAACTTAAGAAGATATTTGGTCCTTTTGTTAATTCAACTGCTCCCAAGTCTGTACTCAAGCGATTTCGAAGAGTTGTACCATATTGTACTCATAAGCCTGGTAAAAGAGCGTGTGTGTATTCTCAGATCGGTCTTTGTAATCCTTGTAGCTCCGTAATTAATTCAATCGATGATCCTCAGTTGAAAAAGGAATTAAAAAGTCTCTATGCAAAGAATATCGCAAAATTATCTCGCATGCTTTCTGGTCAGATCCGCACGGTTAAAAAAGATTTACAAAAACAACTCGAAGACTTTTCAAAAAATGAGGAGTTTGAGAGTGCTAAAGAAATTCTTGAGCAGATTAAACAAATCGATTACGTACTCACAGATATTGAGCCAGCTAGCTCGTATATTACTAATCCAAATCTAGTTGAAGATATATATCAGAAAGAGCTGGATACACTCAATGGCCTGATTGCTTCACATTTTACAATTAAAAATCTTACTAGAATTGAGTGCTATGATGTTGCGCATATAGCGGGAAGTCATCCGACTGCATCAATGGTTACGTTTATCGGAGGGAAACCAGATAAAAGCCTTTATAGACAATTTAAAGTGAGGCAAACGAATACATCAGATGATTTCGCGTCTCTTAAGGAAGTGTTGGCAAGGCGTAGAAAACGATTTTCAGATTGGGGAGTTCCAGATCTTATTGTCATTGACGGTGGAAAAGGACAGCTATCAACTATTGCTGCTTTTATCGATGAAGTGCCAGTAGTCGGCTTAGCAAAACGATTTGAAACACTTGTCTTTCTTAATGATGACGGTAGTTTCACTGAAAAGCGAGTTCCCAAAGGACCTGCACTAAACCTCTTACAAAGAATGCGAGATGAAGCACACAGATTTGCCCGCAGATACCATCACAAGTTGGTCTCTAAGTCACTCACTGATATAGCAGAAAAAGACAAGTGATATAATTATTGTATGAAGAGATTTTTAAGAATCTTTCTAATTCATGTAGCTGCTGTATATTTTATATCTCAGGCTGTATCTGGACTTCAATTTGCAAGTTATGGAGAAGGAGTTATCGTCACCGGTCTTGCTCTTGGTCTTGCCAGTTTTACAGTTAAGCCTATTGTCAAAATACTTTTGTTGCCAGTAACTCTTGCAACTGCAGGAGTTTTTAGCTTTTTGGCCAATGTCATTACACTGTATATTGTTGATCTAGCCTTGCCAAATTTCACTATATCGGAGTTCAATTTTCCTGGACTGACATCTACATATCTTGATCTGCCACGTCTACACTATACTGGACTTGTCGCATATATCGCATTCGCTATCATTATTTCTATCTTTGTCTCGGTTGTAAATTGGCTCAGAAAATAAGTCTGGTATAATACACACAATGGTAAACATTTTACTCATTATTCAAATAGTCCTCTCAGTCACATTGATAGGATTAATACTTTTGCAGGTCAAAGGGACAGGGTTTGGTCGAGTATGGGGTGGGCTTTCTATCTCGTCATCTCGCCGAGGACTTGAAGGACTTGTTTTTAAATCAACCTTTATAGTTGGAGCAGCCTTTTTGGCAATATCGCTCATACTATTACTCATCTAAAAATGAAACTTCGTTATTGGTTTAGACTAACCAAAGCTTTTTTAATGCGATTCAAAAGTGTTTTGTTTGCTGGCGTTATTGCTGGTCTTCTTATATTTAGTGCTGCACGTTTTTTTACCCCATATATATTTCCTTCGAGTGTTTCATATATTGGTCAATCGGGACGTTTCCATATTGATGAAATACCATATGAGATCACAAGCCAAATCGGTGAAGGACTTACAACAACAGATGAAACCGGTAATGTTGCTCCCGGTCTTGCAAAGTCATGGGAGTATTCTGATGAAGGAAAAGTATGGACCTTTACAATTGATACGGACAAGATGTGGCATGATGGCACTTATGTTAGCTCATATGATATTAATTACGCATTTGAGGATGCCCAAGTCAGTAGACCAGATGAGCAAACGATTGTGTTTACCCTTAATGCACCATTTTCTCCTTTCCCAGTTGTGGTAAGTAGGCCCGTATTTAAAAAGGGACTTCTAGGTACTGGGGAATGGGAAGTCTTGGATATAGATGTCACAAACGAGTTTGTTGAAAAAATCACTTTGGTTAATGCACACAATGAGAAGAAAGTTATTAAATTCTATCCAACTGAAGAAGCAGTTAAGGATGCATATAAGTTAGGGCAGATTGACATAATCTCAGATTTGCTAGATCCATTTCCATTTAGTGAATGGGATACTGTTACTACTTTTGAAAATATTAATGATGATCGATTCGTCGCTGTCTTTTTCAATAATGAATCAGATATTTTCGCAGGTAACAAGGAACTTCGCCAAGCATTGTCGTATGCAATTAATAAAGAGGACTTTAACGCACCTCGTGCAATTGGTCCAATTTCACCCAGCTCATGGGCGTATAACTCGCAAATCAAAGATTACAAATATGATGTAGACCGTGCAGAAGAGCTCTATGACAGTCTATCTGATGAAATGAAGGAGAATCTTTCGATTAACTTAACGACGTCTCCAGTTTTGCTGACAACTGCAGAGAAAGTTGCCGGTTACTGGAAAGAAATTGGTATTGATGTTCAGATTCATGTTTCGTCAATTTTGCCTGAGCAGTATGACGCGTTCTTAGCGATTTATAATGTACCAAAAGATCCCGACCAGTACGCGATATGGCACGGTTCTCAAGTGCAGACAAATCTGAGCAAGCTTTCGAGCCAAAGACTTAATCTTCTTTTAGAGCAAGGTAGACTTGAGCTAGATCAGCAAGAACGCAAGAGAATATATCTAGATTTCCAACGATTTTTGCTAGAAGAAGCACCAGCTGTGTTCTTGTACCATCCTCTCTCATATACAGTCGCTAGAAAGTAGATTAGGACACTTGCATTTTAGAATAACCTCCACTAGTATTACTTCGTGGATAGAAAATATATTATCGGTGGTTTACTCTTTGTCGGACTTATCGCCTTTGCGTATTTTAGTGCTCCTCAAGATCAAGTAGTTAGTGACCTTGATCTAAGCTCATTGTATAGCCCAAGGGGAGACACTACCACTGCAACATCTGCACCAAGTATGATAAACTCTGAAACAATGCAAAAACCAGAACTCACAATCGATGACTCCAAGACATATACCGCGACACTCACAACTTCAGAGGGTGATATAGTTATTGAGCTCGATGCAAAAAGAACCCCAATTACAGCAAATAATTTTGTGTATCTCGCTCGCGAAGGTTTTTATAATGGAACTATATTCCATCGTGTGATGAAAGGATTTATGATTCAAGGCGGAGATCCTAACGGAAACGGAACAGGTGGTCCAGGATATCGATTTGAAGATGAGGAAGCAGGACTTCGACCTGAATATACCCGTGGTACTGTAGCTATGGCAAACGCTGGTGAAAATACAAATGGTAGTCAGTTCTTTATTATGCACGATGACTTTGATTTATCGCCTGCTTATGTAATCTTTGGTAAAGTTGTTGAAGGCATGGATGTTGTTGATGCAATCGCCGAATCAGAAGTCTCAATATCTCCTTCAGGTGAAATGTCTAAACCTGTCACTCCTGTACAAGTTGAAACTGTCACAATCTCCGAAGAATAATTTACTCTCTAGAACATCCTCGCTGAGCTTTGCTATAGTAAATGTATATAGAGCTTTACCAATGCAAGAGACTAACTTAGACAATTTTTTTAACATTTCTACAAATGTGATGTGTGTGCTTGATTCATCATTTGTGCTCTTGAAGACGAATCTGGGCTTTGAATCTGTACTTGGTTACACATTGGGAGATATACAAAAAAGAAGACTTATCGATTTTGTCCATGCGGAAGATAAAGCTGTTACGGAGAAGTATCTTAAGGATACAGAAATTAGTAGTGAGCCTATTCACTTTAATAATAGGATGATTGCTGCTAATGGTGATATCAAGTCATTTGCCTGGGTATTTTCACGCCCTACGCAACATGATTTCATTTACATTACAGCTCAAGATTTCACACAGCAACAGGAAGCTCGAAATTTACTTATTAAAAAGAATAGAGAGACTGCGGAAGATAAAGCCAAAATTGATGCAATGCTAGCCAATATTGGTGATGGGATTATCGGTACAACAGATGGTGGAGAGATACTCTATATTAACCAAAGTACAAAAGACATGTTGGGGTATAGAGACAATGATCTTATCGGAAAGTTACTCATTCACGCAGTGCCATTGCTTGATGCGACAAATAAGCCAGTTGATACAAAACAACGCCCTATTCGAAACGCGATAATGACTGGAAAGACTTCAGTAAGTCGAGACTTTCAGTTTCAAAAGAAAGATGGAAAAAGTTTACCTGTTGCAATTACGGCTTCACCAGTAAAGTTTATGGGACACTTGATGGGAGGCGTTGTCGTTTTTCGCGACATAACTAAAGAGCGTGAGATTGATCGTATGAAAACTGAGTTTATTTCACTTGCTTCACATCAGTTGAGAACACCTCTTGCTGCGATGAAATGGTTCTCAGAGTCACTTCTAGATGGTGATAATGGTCAGCTTAATGAAGCTCAGCTTAAAGTTGTTCAAAATATCAGCGCATCTAATGAGAGAATGATTGGGCTCGTTAATTCGTTACTTAATATCTCAAGAATGGAGTCCGGTAGACTCATTATTGATCCTGAGCCAACTGATGTTGGCAAGATAGTAAATGAAGTGCTTGTTGATACATCAGCGAAATTAAAGGAGAAAAATCAAAAAATAACCGTAAGCATACACGAGAATCTTCCTCAAATTAGTGTTGACCCTAAACTAGTCCGTCACGCCTTTATGAATCTGATTACAAATGCGGTTAAGTATACCCCTGAAAATGGAGAAGTTGAGATAATGTTATCTAAAGATAACAAAAATATTATCTTTCGTGTAACAGATTCTGGGTATGGTATACCAGAATCTCAGCAGGAGCATGTTTTTGAAAAATTCTTTCGGGCTGAAAACATCAAAAAAGTAGAAACAGATGGTACAGGGCTAGGTCTCTATTTAGTTAAGCAGATTATAGTAGCATCAGGCGGGAATATATGGTTTAAGAGTGAAGAATCAAAAGGTACAACTTTTTGGATAACACTTCCTCTAGCTGGAAGTAAAAAACATGAGGGAGAAGTTGCCATAGACTCTTAATGCGAGTAATATCTAGATAATGAATGAAGATAAAAAAACAATATTAGTTATCGAAGATCAAGCTGATATTGCTGCCACACTTCAAAATAAAATTTCGGCTGGCGGATTCAATGCGAGTATCGCTCAAGATGGGGAAGAAGGCTTACGTATGGCACTCGACAATCATCCTGACGCCCTTCTTCTTGATCTCATTCTTCCGAAACTTGATGGTATGTCTGTACTTGAGAATATCAGAAAAGATGAATGGGGCAAAAGCTTGCCTGTCATTATACTTACTAATTTGGGTACTGGAGATGAGCTCACACGTGCTAAAGAACTTGGTGTATCAGATTTTTTGATAAAGACAGAAGTCAGACTGGAAGATGTAGTCTCTAAACTAAACTCCCTATTTATTGACTAATCTTCATGAATATCGCTATCTTTCTGCTCTACAGTATTATTGGTTTTTTCACAAATAAGCATCTTACACATCCACACTCTAGCCTCCACAATAAACTACCATATATAAAGATAAAGTTTATTCAGATATCACCTCATATTAAATTAAATGTGTTTGGTAGAACTATACATTTTCATCATTGGCTTAATTACGGAATTATTTTAATAATTTCTTTTACATTTAGTCATGGTCTGCTCGAAACATATACAGCAAAAGGATTACTTGTAGGAAGCATTGTACAAGGTTTTACATATCATGATTGGAAACACTTCATCATAAAGCAAGAGTAACTTTTCATTTGTTACCTGATTTCTGTTAAAATACGTTGTATTCAATTGAATATATTTGGTGGGTGTAGCTCAGTTGGTTAGAGCGCCGCTCTGTGGAAGCGGAGGTCGCGGGTTCGAATCTCGTCACTCACCCAAAAAACTATTGTATTGACCATAATTTTCCTCTTTAGCCTCAAAAATCATATTGTTTTTAGGTTCGAGCCGCTCAATTGATTTACTAAACTTTTGAAATGGCAAAAACATATTTCTTGGTTCAATACGTAAGATTTTGTCTTGTAAAACAAGGTTCGAGCCAATTGCTTTGAGAATTATTTTACGGTCTTCAATATCGCCAAATTCAAACTTTTCTTTACACTTGGCGACAAAGTTAAATGTTTGAACGCTAAAGTCAAACCAATTTTCTTTTGAGCTATCAGTCTTTTTAATTTCAAAGCTAGTAGACCATGCTATAATAGCCTCACCTGTTTGGGTAAGATATGTCTCGATTATACCCCAAGAATCGATTAGAGAACCAGGAGATCAAAAACCAACTCTTGGAGGCTGTGTATCCTGGAAAATATAAACCTTCGGAAAAAATAATTGACGACATTATTCAGCAATTTTGGTTTAAGGATTGGCACACAAGCTTAATTTCATATCAAATTGGCTATGAGACGCTTCATAAATATCTTTCTACAAAGAAACCTACTGTCTTTAATCGCTATTTATTCTATAAATTCTATGTAAAAGAAAACTTTAAAAACATACCATACAAAACATTACAGAATCTAGCACTCATGTTTGAACATGCTCATGTAAATGAAGTTAGCGTTGATAAGTTGCCCAAGCTTTTAGAGTTTCTATCCAACAAACAAACAAGTGTAGGTGTTAAGCAGTTGCTCGATGCAATGTTGTTTAAAAGAGTTACTAATAATGATGGGCAATCTGTTTATACTTGGTTTCATCATACATTACCTGAATTTTTAGTTGCTGAATTTATTCTTTCAAAGAAGGACCTAATAAAAAAAGCTGAGAAGTTTATTTTGTTGAAGAACAAAGAAATTACAGCCCTTAAGCACTCATGGTCTGGTGTTTTAAGGTTTTTACTTGAGAGTGATAAAGGAAAAGAATTTGCTATATGGTTACTAGAAATTGGAGAAAAACATAAAGACAACATTGATGAAACTTATTCAGATCTTTTACTTTCAATAGATCCATCTATCCTATCAACAAAATATAAAAACAGAATATTTGAGCTTATATATGACCAATATCTAGAATTACAGTTATGGATACCTGTTTATAGTAGAAGCTTAATTGGAAAGTTTGCTAGTAAGAAACATATTAAAATTTTAAGGCAGAGCTTAAAAAAGAGAAATCAAAACCTGGAAACATTAGTTTACCGTGGCAACGCAGTGGCTACGTTTGAAAGCATATATCGAAATAAGCCTAGCCTTTTTTCTAAAAAAGAAATTGAATACTGGAAGGATAAGTTAGTTGTTTTTGCAACAACTAGTGAATCAAATGGTGTCCTTCAGAGAAATTCTCTTTCAGCTTTAGAATACCTAAATGACCCGTCAGTTATAGAAAAAGTAAAAGCAGCTCGCAAGAGTGACGATAATCTTGTTAGAGATGCCTTTATCAGGTTATGCTATGCAGTTGATCCAAACAGTAACGAAACAATAGACTACCTATTAGATTCAATCGATTCAATATATGGGCGTGTTGGAATCTATGAAGTAACTGATGCTAAGGCTATAAAATATTTCTTAAGTAGTTTGCAAGACCACTCAAAACTAAGAAGCTTTATTGATCGCGAAAGTATTTTTGATGATCCGACGCGTAGAGGAGATCATATATTAATTGAAAACATCGATAAAGTCTCAGATAAAGCTGGCGTAGTAAAAGAAATTAAAAAACTAATAAAAACGGCATTTTTAGACAAAAATAATTACGATGTTGATAGATCCAATTTTATCAGAGAGTTATCTCTTATCGCTCAGAACAAAGATTCTAATTTTATTTTTGAGTTCATTGATTTTATATCCGTGCAAAAAGAACAAGATCATATACTTTATAAGGCCCGCGAGATATTACCACACTTACTAACAACAAAAAACGTAATAGGAATTTTTAATGAAGCAAAGAAATTGAATGTTAACGATGTGGGTTTTGACTTAAGAAATATTGTTTATCGAGCTAATAGAATAGAAGGCGAGCCGCATAGAGCATATAAAAAAGCAATAAAGGAAAAACTTGTTGATAAACCTCCCAAACAGCCACAGTTTTTTGAAAACCAAAAGAAAAGGACATATAAAAGGTTTAAAGAATACTTGGAACCAGAAAAAGGGCAGTATTTCCCAGAAGTATTTGGATATTATGTGAGATCCGAAAAAGATCTATCTTCATTAATTAGTAAAAGTGAAAAAGCTCGTTTAATAAAGCTTGCTGCAGAGAACTTAAAAAAAATTGACCCGAGGAAGATTAGAGTTTCAATGGAAGTAAAAGGCTCGAGTTCATATAAGATTTCTACGATTGCCGGCTACTTTGGTGATGTATTAAGAGTCATTCAGAAATTAAGGCCCAACCTTCTTAAAGAACATCGGCAAAAAATTATAGATTTTATACCTTTTGCATACTCTGAAGATTCATCAACAATCTTAGAAATAATAAAAACGGTATCAGATGACGAGTTAAACAATTTTGTTAACCCTACAATGCTGAACGAAGATGCTGACATTCGATATCTAATTCCCAGCTCATACATATATATGATGGGCGAGTATAAAAATAGAAATAAGAGACTAACTTCACCTAAGAAAGTACTTTTGTCTTTTATTTCTGATGACTATTTTTCAGATACGAACAGAGAAAGTGCATTAGAAAAATATGGCTTATTTATAACGCCTAATAGTGCCGCAGATTTTGCTTATTTAAAATCTATATTTGCTGGTATAGATGAAAAGGATGGTTTAGAGAGAAAGACTGCTGAAATTGCTAATGAGCACTTGATCCAAATTTATAAGAACTACAAAGCTGTTTCTTGGAGAATAGATCAAATAATAAGCAGAGCGGAGCCTTTTATTGACAAGCCCTCGTTGAAAGCAAGGTCTGTTACGCCTTTTCAAAACGAGTTATGGTCTTTAACTTTTGCATCACCACTTTTTTCATTAAAAGATGAAAAATACATGTCATCATTCTTAAGACTTCTTGAACACTCAATGAAACTAATAACTAACAATGAAGATGAATACTGGTCGTATGCAAATTATCTTTGGAAAATCGTAATTTCTTATGTGGATGGACTCAAAGAAAAAGGAAGCATGGAGCCTTATTTCTTTTTACAAAGTTGGTTTGAAAAAAATATAAAAGGAGAAAAAAGTAAATGGTTTAGAGGTCAACTAAGGGACTTAAGGGCAAAATATATTGATTTTATTAGCAGGAGTAATTTGTAAATATGGCAGAAAGTGAACTACGAACGAATGAAATACCAGATTGGGAGAACACTATAAAAGGTGATGAAAAGAGAATTAAATACCTACTACAAAAAATCCGAGACGGAAAGGTTACTGAAATAGAATTTCAGAAGATTGAAAAAGATTATCCAGGTTTGATCTTTTATTTACAAAAATGTAGCTATTTACAAAAATGTAGCCTAATTAATTCAAACTTTGAGATAATTCAAAATGGGTACGACCTGATATTATCTCAAGATAATAATAAAGCGGCAGCCATAGTTGCGAAAGCTTTAATGTCATACACAAATAGTCAAAACTCATGTTGGGTAAATGGGAAAGCTCCTGACAATTATATTTTTGAAGCGAATTCTAAGCAAGACTTTTCTTTTCACTATGCTCTTTTTCTACATGAAATCGGTATCTTAGTTGTACCAGCGGAGTGGGGTTATGATGAAGAATCTAAATCGTATTCATGCGCTTTTACAAATTTTGGACATAATGTTTGCAGACAACTTGAAAGATCAATATTTAATCCAACACAAAAGTTAATAGATGGTCAAGTTCCTACGGGTGATACATATATCGATAATTCTATCAGTATGAGAGACAACTATTCTAATGCGAGCGCTGGTTTAGGAAATAATGCAGAGCAAAAGATTGGAGGTGAATGATATGGATAATGGTGTTGAAGTAAGCGGAGAAAATACAGGAAATATAAGTGGTGGGCATGGAAATAAAGTAAAACAAATTGTAAATGAAAGAGACAATACTAAGATTTATATAACGGCTTTTTTACTAATTACTTTTATATTATTTATAGTTATTGTTAGTGCGACCAACAGTTGGAATCAAATTCCTATTATTGGAAATTTTGTCAATCAACTAATTAGATCACTTTGGAGTTAAATTTAGACTAAATAAACTCAATAAAGTATAATCCCTCTGCACTTTATTTAGTTTAAATTTGGAGGTATCCAATGCACGCAACAGTAACTGGAATTTTTATCGGAGAAGAAGGCACACATACTTCTGTTTCTGCTGAAAGATTGGTTTGCCGGTTTGGTGGTATTGAAGGTGACCGTCACCAACAAACAAGTAGCATGGCAGGCGCACAAGAAAAACATATTGTGCCCAAGTATCGCCCTGTTGCTAATTTGCGACAAGTAACTATTGTTGCACAAGAAGAATTGGCGGCAATCGCTCATAAGTTACAAGTTCCTGAAATATATGCTGAAGATCTCAGTGCAAACATCATGATCAGTGGTTTGCCTGACTTCACCAAGTTGCCACCGATATATTACCTTGTGTTTTCCAATAACCGCAATGAAACACATGCTGTCATTCGGCTTATGGGCGAGAATCGTCCATGTGTTGTAGCTGGTGCAAACATGGAAGCACGGTATCATGCGCAAGTGGGCATACAAAGCCGCTTTGTCAAAGCAGCAATGGGATTACGCGGACAGGTGGCCATTGTTTATGCCGAAGGCATTATCCGTAATGGTGATAATGTGACATTCGTGCCACATCAACCAAATTTAGAATATGTAGGAGTAGGTGAAAAATAGTTCTTTGAACCCGACAAAAAAACAATTGTCGGGTTTTTTAGTGTTTATAAGATTGTAGTGATAAAATACATACCTATAACATATTGAAGCACGTTAAATGTTAAAATATTCAGGAGAAGCTATGAAAAATTTACTAGCAAAGGGTTTTCACTTAACCGTCGGTAGATTGATTACATTTTATAACGAACAAATGTTCAGTAATGTGATTAAAAATCTAAAAGATGGTTTGTATTATGTTTCACCAAAACCGCCATTTGTCAGCCAACTCGCAAACGCAGATAGAACAAAGACTGACGGATATTACCTCCTAATTCATGATGAAAAGGCTATGAAAAGGTTTGGAACATCAAATCTTGAAGAGTTTAGCTATTGGGCTTGGAGAGCTTGCGGTATTGCAGGTGTTCAAATGGTCTTGATGGCTCAATTGGAAAGTAAATTCAAAAAGTCTACGATGGATCTAATTGCTGAAGGGCTAGCCTTTAAAGGATATGATACAAAAAAAGACTTTGGTTGGTTTCATCAATCACTAGTTGATCTTGCCGATAGCTATGGTGTTGATGGCAGACTTGCTAAGTTTGTTTCACCTTCACAGATTGCGAGCTTAATATTGGATGGGAATTATGTCCTATCATCAGTAAAAAGCCAATCGGGTGGGCATCTGTTTTTGATATATGGTTTTGAAGTAAAAGGTGGCAAAATTGATCACTTTATAGTTCATGACCCATATACTTTTAAAGAAGATGGTGAAGCAAAAGAAATAAGCAAAAAACGATTTGAGGAACTATCTACACGCAGAGTAATCATTTTAGAGAGCAAGGAGGATTAAAGTGTCTACAAAGATGGATCAACGGATCATTGGACCAGAAGATATTGATCTTCTTAAACAACTAACGGAGGCTGAAACTCGACGAATTAATCAAGCTGTTTCAGTTGAGTCAGAATGGTGGTCAGACTATATTATTCATGATGAATCCAAAGCTTTAAATGACGGAAGTCTAATTAGATTGCCTGATGAAGGTGATAACTTTAGGCTTATTGGAGACCTTAGAGGTGAGGTTGAACCAAGATCTATTACGCCCCAGGCATACTCGTTTTTGAAATATGTTGTTGCTAATTGGGCAAAAAGAATAGGTAATGACTCAGAAAATGTTTGGCTTGCAGTGATGTCGCTATATAGATCTTTAGAGCAGCAAAAAAAAGAAGCTTTAACCAATCCACTCGCATCACGAGGCTTTAGTTCACATACTGCTGGAAAAGCAATTGATTTTGACCCAAACGGGTATTATTTTGGAGAAGATAGAAAATCGATTCAAACTGGTAACCCAAACGTTACTTTCAATCCTATCTACAGAGACACGCTTGTAAATGTATTGAGAGAATGTGAAACAGAAGGATTATGTCACATCATATTTGAAAAACGATACAGAGTGGAAGAAAACCATATCGTTGAATATACTGCTTGTATTCATGTTTGTGTCTCACCTGAATATGTATAACTCTATAGAGAGTATTGAAAAATAAAGATCAATACTCTCTGTAAACATTTTGTATAATAAACTTAATTAATATGAAAAATATAATAATACTCTTTGGTGGAAGTTCAGCAGAACATGAGGTTTCTGTTATATCAGGCTTACAAGTATTAGAGAATATTGATCGCAAAAAATACACTCCATTTGCAATTAAACTCACAAAAGAAAATTTGTTTAAATATTATGATAGGTTTGAAAACCGCAAAGATTATCTAAAGATAAAACCTCAGATAATTAGCTTTGGCAAAGATGATCAAGGTTCATACTTTCAAACTTCAGGACTTTTGAAATCTAAAACTTATATCGATGGAGCATATTTAGCTTTTCATGGTGGTAATGGTGAATCAGGTCAAGTACAAGGCTTTCTTGAGACATTAGACATTCCATATACATCTCCAAATGTTGAAGCGTCAGTCATTTCAATGAATAAACAAGTAACTAAACAAATACTTAATGAGTATGGTATTAAAACAGTAGAAGGTGTTTCTGTTTGTGATGAAGACATTAAGGCTGATGTCAACAAAGTTGTTAAAAATATCAAACTAAAATTGCCAGTAATTATTAAGCCAGCTCATCTTGGTTCAAGCATTGCTATTAATATTGCTAAAACGAATGTCGAGTTAAAGAAATATTTACTCGAAGCAGCTCAAGTTGATACAGAAATAGTGGTAGAAAAGTTAATTAAAGATTTTAAAGAATATAATGTTTCTGTTAGAAGAATTAATGGTGAAATTATAACTAGCGAAATTGAAAAACCTTTATCAAGCGATGAAATACTAAGCTTTGCTGATAAATATCAAAGAGGTGGAAAGAAGACTGGCGGAATGGCTTCACTTCAAAGGGAACTTCCAGCAAAGATTTCAAAAAACCAAGAAAAAGAAATTAAGAATTTAGCCATAGATGTGTTTAAAGCAATAAGAGCCAAAGGAATGGTTAGAATCGATTTTATGTTATCTGGCCCGCCTGCGCAGGCAGGCAAAAATCTCTATGTTACAGAAGTTAACCCAATTCCAGGATCAATGAGCTTTTACTTGTGGGAGGCAAGTGGCGTAAGTTTTAAAGAACAAGTCACAGATCTCATTGAGCAATCATTTAAAGATCAAGAAGAGAGATTGTCAAAGAGACTAGACTACAAATCAGACATCATTGAGAAGTTTGTTAATCAATAATATAAATCATTCAATTCTGGAAGCATTAGTATGAAATACTCATCAGGATTGTAGTCGGCTAAAATTTTCCAAGCTGCATTTAAGTTATCAGCTAAAATAAACTTTTCAGAATCTTGATAAACATCCTTATATAAAATTGATTTAAGTAAAATCACCTTATCCACTATCTCAGCTAGATATTTACCTAATCTTTTATTTGCATCTTTATTCTCTTCACCTAACTCCGGTATACCAGCCGTAATAACTATCAGTTTTCTATCCGCTATATTTGCCCTTAAAACAGCATCTTTCAAATTATAGATAGCTGTCAATTCAGATATATTGTAGCTTTGATCTATTACATCAAAACCATGCATTTTCTTGATATCGCCTCTACGATCAGGAAACTTAAGCTTTCCTAACGTGTCATTAATTATGTCTTTCGGTATTTTAAGATAAACAGCAATTCTCTTAGAATAATCAAGAGGAGTCTTTAGATCTTTGATTTTCAAAGCATCTGGTTTTGCATATTTAAATATTTCCTCTAATGCTTTATTTAAGTTCTTTTTAGTACCAAGTCTTTCTAAATGTTGATCACCTATATTAGTTAATATAGATATATCTGGTGGAATAATTTCACAAACTTTTTTTATCTCTCCGACATAGTAAGGATCTGTTTCAGCAACAAGTATCTCAGTACTTTTATCGAAATTATTTATTATCCAATTAGCGATCCCAGTTACTGTATTAATATTTCCTGGGATCATCTGGGTTTTGTAGTTATATCTAATTAACTCGTATATATAATTTTTTGTAGTTGTTTTACCATGACTGCCTGCAATCAAAATAACTTTAGTGTCTTTGCCTAGTTTTTTAAACTTTTCAGCAGCTTGTTTTTGTATTCGTAATTTAATTCTCTCAAAATATGGATTTAGAATTGCATTAGATATTCCAATCCAGATTGGAGTAAATGGAAATAATAAAATACAAAGTGGAAAGGCTAATGCAGCCGTAATCTTGATTCTTTTAGTCCAAACAAGCCTGCCGCGCTTTTGTAAGTTTCGCCCCCAAAAGAATCTTCTAATAGTTTTGAAATATCTGCCAGTTTCATATTCTTCTAGTTGTAGAAGATATAAAAAATCAGAGATTGGAAATATATTTTTTAACATAAGCGTAGAATAAATTTGGTTTGTCTAAAAAGGTATTATGACCAGCATTTTCAATTACTTTTAATTCAGAATCCTTTATCAACTTGTTGATCTCATGAGCAAGTCTTAGTGGAGCTTCTTGATCATTTTCTCCCCAGATCAATAGAGTAGGAACATTTATTTTTTTAAGCTGTTCTGTTTGATCATAAGTAACAACTTTGCGAAAGATCTTTTCTAATTTGCCTGATTCTTTTAAGTCATTGCTATAAAATATTTTGCGAATATTCTTTGGTACGAAATTTTTAAATAATTTATAAATATATATTTTTATTTTTGTATTTAGAGATGGTCTATAAATATTAGGAGAGCCGCTTAATATTAATGCTTTCAAATACTTTGGCTTTTTAGAGGCAATTTCAGCAGATATTCTTCCTCCAAAAGAATGGCCTATGAGTATTACATCTTTGTACTTAGCTATTTTAGATTCTACCCATTTGGCATACTCAGGGATACCCCAGTCGTCTTTTATCAATGGCTCATCTCCAAACCCAGGCATATCCAAAGCAATGACATTTTTACCTAATTTGCTTGCAATATTATCCCAAAGCTTTTTATTGTGACCCCATCCATGTAATAACACTATTTTCATGACTTTAGAGTCTATTTTACACTTTTAGAGGTAAGCTTGCTGAATTTCTAATAATTCTATTGGATCTGTTGAGTAGTAATTAGTTCGAATCTCTCTAACCAGATTACCCTAACGGGTATCGAACCTATTATTTTTTAATAAATTCAATCACATCTGTAACTATCTTTTCTCCAAATCCACTGAAGCTGTGTTCTGCATCTTCATAAACAACTGTTTTTACTTTAGGAGAGTTTTTTAGTTCTGATTCAAGCTTTTTCATTGCTTCATGAGCTTCCATCACTGGAGCAATTCCATCATCTTTTGTGCCTGTAAAGGCTATTACTGGAATATATAATGAGTTAACAACATCCCAACCAAGCGATTCATCTCCATAGTTAAAGATTGCGCCTCTCGCATTGTCTCCAAAGAAGTTTAGGTATGTGCTTGCCGAAAGCATATTATATCCCCAGAGCTTGCGGCTTAAAAGTTCTTGACCTTTTCCTTCACTGACTAATTTAGTTGCTTCTGGAAACAAAATATCATGATCTTTTTGACCTTCTGGATCATGAACTAACCCAATCATATCTGAAGGGCTTAAAAGTATTAAACCAGCTACTCCGTGATCTTTTACTTGGTTTACATAGTAAGTAACTTTAGATGTTCCTAGGCTGTGGCCTTGTAACCAGATCTCTTCATATCCTAGGCTTTTTGCATAATCAATCCAAGATTGTATATCTAATACACAATCTTCAAATTTCTCAAAAGCATTTCCACGAATACTGTCTGGATCATTTTTAGCAAAATCAGTAACCATTCCAGTACCTCTGTGTTCTCCTGCTAAAAACGAATATCCATTAGAAGGGTAGTACTCGTGCATATGAATGTAATATTCTTCAAGCAAAATGCTTCCTGCCATGCCATGAATATGAATTATTATCTTCTCTGAAGTTTCTGCTTCACTAAGAAGTCCATCAAATTGAAATCCATCTGAAGTTTTTGTTTTTATTATTTTCATAATTTATGAGTGAAACTTCTCTTCTTCGTTTCCACCTTTTACTACAATAATTTTTCCTGTGCTATCGGATTTAGCTAGTTTTACGGCGACGGTGGCAATTTGTTCTGGAGTTTGTGCACCCTCCGCATCTTCAGGAAAATATTTCTTATATTCTTCCGTGGCAGTGTCAGAAGGGGAAACACAATTAACATTGATACCTTTGTCTTTAAGTTCTTCAGACAATCCTATTGTAAGATCTTCTATTCCTCTTTTAGACACATAATAAGGAAGCCAACCTTTTGCTCCATTTTCAAATGTTCCAGAAAGATTAACTATGGACGTCCTCTTATCCATTAATGGAATTAGTAGTTTAACAAGAAGGCTGGGGGTAACTAAACCGACATTAAATGTATCTAAGACCACCTGGTCAGAAAATGATTCAAAATCTTTACCTGCGTAAACCTCATCATTTCCGTGCCAAATACCTGCAATATTAAACAGATAATCCAGTTTTTCTGTTACCTCTTTAATTTTGTTTAGAATTTCCGATGCTGACGATGTTTTGCTTAGGTCGGCAGTGATAATTGCTGCTTTACCACCCGCATTCTCAACTAAAGTTTTTGTTTCTTGAAGTTTATTTCCATTGCGAGAAACTAAAAAAACATGGCAACCATTTTTCCCAAGCTCAACTGAGATTGATCTTCCAATGCCTGTTGAAGCACCTGTTACCAACGCATATTTATCTTGCATAACTAGGCAATTATAACGCAATAGCTAGCCGAAAGAATAGTTTGAAACAGAAGACTAAGAACTTTGAAGTAAAACGTGTTTCAGCACTTCTCTCTCTTTTGAGCTATTGTCATCCATCCACCAGGTACGAACATCGTTTACTAGGTCACCCCAACATCCCATAGGTTGACAGCTTTTGCGGAGCAAATCGAAGCAATTGCAGTCGATCCATATCGCTATAAGGTTATCTTTAAGCCGACGTCTATAGTACCTGATATCGAGATTAGGTAAAGTTAAGCGTCTGACCTCCAATTAGCCAATTGGAGGTCTTTTTGTTTCGTTAAAAATACTTGATAAATTTAAAATTAGAGTGTATCAAAGTCTCATGAAGTGGAAGAACACAAGACTAAATCTAGAAAGTGAAGCCGATATTGGTTCTGTCTTAACATCATTAATGAACCCAAACTCTTATTAGCTTCAGAGATATCAATAAAGCAAGTCATTTTTGCTATAATATCCAAAAACTATAGAGGAACTGTAGTATGAACACTATAAATGGGTACTTTTTGATGTCAACAATGGATAAGGCTGTTGGTCTTCTGACAATCCAGGCAGATAATAAGATATCCGTTGTAATTGTACCGAATGGAGATTACTTTGAAGTACTTTGCCATCCGGAAGTAAGAACAGAAATCAAAAGAAAATTGATTGGATTTACAATGTAGACATCAGTGGACGCTCCTATGATGGATAATATTGCTGCAATATTTGATGATTATCACAATCATCACACATTAGAAGAAATATATGAACTTTTGGGCATTACTAAAGATCAAATAACTGATCAAAGATAATCATTAACAACCAAGCATAGAGGCTAACCGAAGTTAGTTAGCCTCTGGTTCACCAAAGAATCCTCTTTCTCCTCCGATAGACACATTCTGAGCTGTGACACTACCATCTGAGTTTTGCGACCCAATGATCATAACTTGTTCACCTACTATCAAATCTGATTCAGATCCTTCCTCAGTTTTATTGACACTTGTTGTATCTGTTAAGAGCACAATCTTGCTACTGCCGTCTGGCATGCTTACAGTGATGCTTCCTTCATCAATGCTCACAATTTCACCACTAACAGGGCTAAAGTTTTGTTGACGGAGTTGGCCACCTTCTGGAACCTGTCTATCACCTTGGGCACCACCTGGGAATTGACCTCCCGGTACTGTCCTCCCTGCAAAACTTGGTGTCTTGCTTTCTTGATATTTCATTCCGCCGAAAAATCCTCCAGCAGCAAAAATCAGAGCTACAATAACGATTATTGTTACATTATTTTTCTGCATGTATAAATCACCTCCTTACATTACTCATATCTTAGAGCCTCAATTGGTTCTAATCTCGCCGCCTTTTGCGCAGGATACCAACCAAAAATCATACCGATTGCGGCTGATACCCCAAAGGCCAATAGAATAGAAGAAATAGACATAGTAAATGGAAGTGACATGTATTTAGCCAAAATATAGGAAATACCAACTCCCAAGATTATTCCTATAAAGCCACCTGTAAATGTAATGATTATAGATTCGACTAAGAATTGCGCCGTAACTATATGATTTTTAGCGCCAAGTGCTTTCCTCAGACCAATCTCGCGGGTTCTCTCAGTAACTGTGACAAGCATGATGTTCATTATTCCGATACCTCCAACTACGAGCGAAATTGCAGCAATACCAGATAAAAGTGTTGTGAATGTTCCTGTGACTTCTGATGCAGTACTCAGAATGTCAGTCTGTGAGAAAAAGTTGAAGTCAGCTTCCTCTGGAGTTTTTAATTTATGTCTATCAAGTAATAAGTACCCAATTTGGTTTTTAGCAAGATCAACTAGATCTTCACTTGTCGCACTTAAGGCAATTGAGCTTAAGTGACTCACTCCAAAAATGACTTTTTGAGCTGTTGTAAGTGGAACAAAAATCCTATCGTCTTGATTTTGAAAGCCGGTTCCGCCTTTTGACGCAGTTACGCCGATGACTGTAAAGTTTTGACCTTCAATCCTAATTGACTGACCAACTGGATTCGAACCTTCTCCAAACAAATCTTCAACAACAGTTGGCCCCAATACTGCGACTTTAGATAAAGAAGTTATATGTTGATCTGAAATGAATGCACCACTTTCGATAGATACATTACGAACCGATAAGTATTCTTGAGTGACACCATAAACTTGAGTGTTAGTGTTATTTCTACCAGCTGTAACCTGGGATCTTCCTGAGTATTCTGGAGATACTTCGGCAACGGCTGTCACTTCAGGAGATGTCTCAATCGCCTCAGCGTCAGCTAAAGTAAGTGTTGTACCGCCACCAGCAGCACCTTGTATCCCACCCACACTTTGGCCTTCTGGTGAAACAGTTATCAGGTTAGCCCCTAAAGAGTTTATTTGATTCTCTACAGACTTTTGTGATGCTTGACCTAGTGAGACTAGAGTAATAACACTTCCTATACCAATAATGACACCAAGCATAGCAAGTCCTGTCCTCACTTTATTAAGAGTCAGAGTCCCGATGCTTTCAATTAGTAATTCATTTATTCCCATTTTTTCGGTCGTTTGCTAACTCACCATCTCTTATTGTGATTGTCCTCTTTGCATATTCAGCAATATCTTCTTCATGAGTAATCAATATGATTGTGTGTCCTTTTGCATTGAGTTCTTCAAAAATTTCCATTACCTCATTTGCCTGCTTTGTCGCTATGTTTCCGGTTGGTTCATCTGCCAAAATAATACTAGGATTCATAGCGAGTGATCTCGCAATTGCAACTCGTTGCTTTTGCCCTCCTGAAAGTTGTGATGGAGTATGGTCGAGTCTGTCTCCTAGTCCAACAAGCTTAAGATATTTAACCGCCAGTTCTTGTCTTTTTTCTTTTTCAATTCCACCATACATCATTGGAAGGGATACATTTCTTACTGCAGAGTAACGAGGTAGAAGGTTAAATGCTTGAAACACAAACCCTATCTTTTGATTTCGTATGTCAGCAAGCTCATCTGCGTCCATCTTTGAGACATCTCTTCCATCTAGAAAATATTGACCAGATGTAGGAGTGTCCAGCGCACCAAGAATATGCATTAAAGTCGATTTTCCAGAACCAGAAGGACCCATTATCGCAACAAATTCACCCTTCTTAATCTCAAAAGACACATCTTTCAAGGCTACTGTTTCAACTGAATCATTTCGATATATTTTAGATAATTTTGAGATTTTAATCATAAGTGTAATTTATGACAAACTTGTTTATGATGATGCTCTTACCTTCGAACAAAACCTCCACCAGTAGCTCCTCCTAATCCTCCGAAGCCACTTGATCCACCAAACGTAACTTCTTGACTAGGGTCAATAGTTGCTGTGACAACAATGTCTCCTATATTTAAACCTGAGATGATCTCAGTTTGAGAGTCATTTGATTCACCTACTTCAACCTCACGACGTTCTGGTTTGTCACCTGCCTGCGCAGGCAGGTTAACCATTACTTCAACATACGTTCCATTTATATCACTCTTGACTGCAGAGGAAGATACAAGTAGCACATCAGCTTTCACATCTAAAAGTATTTGTGCGGTTACTGCCATGTTTGGATAAATTTCCACACTTGTTTTATCTAACAGTATTGTTGCAGGATAACTCGTTACACCTTGATTTGAGCTTCCACTTGTATCAACAGAGAGAACGATACCTGTAAATGTCTTATCAGGATATGCGTCTAAAGTAAGTGTAACTTTCTGATTTGCCTTAACATTAATCACATCAATCTCACTAAGTGAAACTTGCGCTTGAAGCTGTCCAGACGGATTACTAATCTTACCTATTGTTTGAGAAGAGATAATTGTTGCACCACTTGTTGAGCTAGTTTGAGAATTAGCGTTTACAACCAAGCCTTCAGCCAAAGATAGATCACTTATTGTTCCACTAGACGGAGCTACAATAGTCGCAGAGTTTTCCTGGTAGTCTCTGAGCGCAGCAGCAACTTTTGCACTCGCATTTGAAATATCAGCATTAGAGTTATTGTATTTTGCCTCAGCCACATCAAAAGCAAGTCTAGACTGGTCGAGTGTCTTGGTAATTATCTGCCTTTCACCGTCTGTATACACTTCATTTGTCGCTGGATTAGTGTCATTGTCATTCATATCATCAAGTGCTTCTTGCGCATCAAGCACATTCTGTCTTGCTTCCCACATAGAAATATCAGCGAGTGCTTTATTGTTCTTAGCTGATAGAAGATTTTCTGACGCCTCTAAATATGCTACCCATGCAGCCGTCTGTCGCTCTAGCGCATAATCATCCAGAGTTATTTCGGCTATTTTCTGACCTTTTGTAACTGTGTCTCCATTTGTGACATACACATTGTTTACAGTGCCAGATACTTTTGTTGTGACAGAAGTGTTGTTTCCAGAAATTATAGTTCCAGATGCACCAATTGAAGTAATTAGACTTCCGTTTTCAGCAGCTGCAGTTTGATATTGAACCTCTAGAGCTACATCTCTTTTTGTCCATACAAAAACACCAATTGCTAATATTATTAACACTGCCAATATAAGCCTGCTTTTCTTAGCAAAAAGCCAGCCGATAAAGCCTTTTGCCTTGCTTTTGACAAGAGTAGCTTTATCCGTAACTGCCTTTTTATCTGATTTCTTTTTACTCATATGCCGTAGTGTAGAATTCGTTTCTGAAGAAGGGCTGAAGCGGTTTTAAGCCAACGGGAAAGATAGAGTAAACGTAGTTCCTATGCCTTTTTTACTTTCGACATCAATCTTACCATTATGTTGCGAAATAATCTCCTTTGCAATTGCAAGTCCTAGTCCATAACCATCAACTGTTTTGCTTCTGGAAATGTCAGCTCTATAAAACCTATCAAAAATAAATGGTATTTCTTTTCTACTTATACCAATTCCATTATCTTTGACTATAATCTTTCCATTTCTATCTTGAGACTCAGTTGTAACTTTAACCACTTTGCCTTCTTTACTATACTTAATAGCGTTATCTAGCAGAATTACAACGAGGTCTGTTAGTCTATCTTTATCTCCAATAATTTTAAAACTATTGCCAGAAAATTTTATTGTAATATTAAAATCCTCTGCTTTTGCTTTAATTCGCTTAATTGAGTCAGATACTGCATCACTAACTTCAATTTCTTTATATACAGACTTTCCATTCATCTTTTTGTACTGTGCCAAAAGCAATAATGATTCAGCCAACTCTTGTAGTTTATTTGTCTCAACCAAACTCTCCTCAACTAGTGTTTTTGCCTTTCTTAATGTTGGTTTTTTGTTGCGAAGATACACTTCAAAAGCACTTTTAAGGGAAGTAAGAGGAGTCTTTAATTCATGACTTGCATCAGATATAAACCTATTTTGTTCATTAAGCATCTCTTGAATTGGTTTTAGTGTTCTGCCTGCTAAAAAGAATCCAAGACCACCGGCAAGTACGAATATACCACCATTAACGATAATTAAAAACCAAACAATCCTCTGCCTAGTGTCTTCAAGTACACTGGGGTCAAATACAAATGGGGGGGTGGGCAAGTTTTCCGGCACCTGTTGAAATTGTCTTTCTTGCCTTACCATGATAGCAAACTCCAATCTTTCAATCTCTCTTATTTGAACTTTATAAATGAAGATGCTCAATGCAACACTCACAAGCATAATAATGAGTAGATACCATCCAGTTAGTTTTAGTTTTGCTATATTAAACATAGTTATAATATTTTGTATCCGAATCCTCTCACTGTAATTATTAAAGGATTTTTATTTGGAAAAGCCTTATCAATTTTGTTCCTTAAAATTCGAATATAGACTTCGACTGTGTTTGGCAAAACATCTGCATCATAGTTCCAGATGTTATTTATAATTTGATCTTTACTTAAAACAGCACCTCTATTACGCATCATATACTCCAAAAGCGAATATTCTTTGTTGGTTAAATCAATTTTCTCGCCATCTCTTTTTACTTCACATGTTCGTGGATCGAGTACTAGATCGCCAACTTGCAGAGTTTCATTTACTGTTTTATTTGGACGGCGTGATAAAGCCCTTAGTCTTGCGAGTAATTCACCAAAGGAGAACGGCTTTGTAAGGTAGTCATCAGCACCAGCATCAAGGCCTGTAATTTTGTCTTGTGTTTGTGATTTTGCAGTCAGCATCAATATTGGAGTGTGAATACCTTCACTTCTCAAATCACGACATACATGTATACCGTCCTTTTTAGGAAGCATCAAGTCAAGAATAATCGCATCATATTCTTCAGTTGCAGCTAAATCGTAGCCTTCTTCGCCATCATAGGCTACATCTACCACATATCTTTCCTGCTCAAGACCCTCCTTTATAGTATTGGCAATCCTGTGTTCATCCTCAACAACTAGTATTCTCATACCTTAATTATATAATTTTTGCTGAAGATTAGCTGAAGTTAACCTTTAAAATTATAGTGTGAACATCATCTACTAGGAGACCCATATCTTCACAGACTTTATTGTAGAATGTAGACATGCATCTTCCAGAAGTAGTTGTAATAGTCTGTATAGTACTGCTTAGTGGATTTGTACTTACTTCTGCTATGTTCGATCAAAGTTCACAGATAGCCGTAGAAACCGCTATTCCTACGGCAACTCCTGAGCCCCAGATACTTCCGTATGAAGCTCCTCAGCTTCCTAAGCAAGAGTCATACAGAATAATTTTAATTGGAGACTCAATGACTGAGCGACTAGGATTAAATGCTAATGTGCTTAGATTATCGCTCAAAGAAAGATACCCAGAAACTGAGTTTGTTACATATAATTACTCTCTTCCTTCCTCAAACATTTTGTCAGTTCCTGATCGATTAACTGAAAGTGGAACATATTTGGGTCAGTCGCTGCCTCCAATTCTCAATCAAGGCTATGATCTATTAATTTTAGAATCATTCGCATACAACCCGCTTTCTGAATTAGAAATTGAGACAGGTCTAAAAAAGCAGGAGGATATTTTAGAAAGTGTCATTAACAAATTAGCTAAAAATAAACCAGAATCACCTATTTTAATCATGAATACAATTGCACCAGATCGAGAGACATTTGCATCATACGAGCTTGATTTATCACAACAGCAGCGTGATCAGTGGGTTGATGAGCGAATTGCATATCTAAAAAATGCAATTGATTTTGCTGAAAAAAACAATATACCAGCTGTAAATATTTATGAAAAATCTCTGGATGAAAATGGCAAGGCAGTTGAAAAATATATAGATAGCGACACAGTCCATCCATCGGAGGCGGGAATAGAATTTATATCAAGTGAAATAGCTGATTTTATATATGAAAATAGTATTTTCCCTCATTAGTGTTAGAATTAACTAACTAATCTAAATGAGCAAACAGAATAAAGGTTTTACTTCAATCTTAATAATTATTGTGTTAGTGATCATTGCATTTGGTGTGTGGTATTTTGCTTCAACGAGACAAAGTAATATAGAAACAGAGACTACGACAACTCCTAATATAACTCAGCCAACTGAAAGTCCTGCAGTTGTAGCTAATGATTGGAAAACATATGAAAATACCACCTATGAATTCACTTTTCGCTATCCACCTGAGGCAAATGTAAACGACACAGGGTCAAACTACATGTCAGTGAATTTTATGGGGCAGAAGCAAATCGATAGTGGAAGAACACAAACAGAATTGTTTGATGGTTATGCAATGAATGTTGTTGATCTTACAGATGAGGGTGATTTTTCTAGCTTAGATGATTTTGCTGAAGCTAGAATGTCTCAATTTGATGATGTTTGCAGTATGGTAAGTGAGCCCAAAACAGGTAGTGTTAATGAGAATCCATATATTACCGTTGATGCAAGCTGTCTTGGTGATTTCACCATCTTTTACTTCGAAAATAGTAATAGGTTTTACGAAGTGGGATTACTTGTTACGGGTGATAAAGAAGATACTCCTGGTTACCAGCAGACTGTTAATGATATGTTTAGTACCTTTACTTTCCTTAAGTAAATAGCCACAAAAATCCCATAGTTTGACAATCTAAGGGAGTATGGTATACTAACTATGTTCTAAGAATTTCTTAGAGCCAAAGACTGTTTTTTTGCTCGGCGCAAGCCAGCTCGAATTGAATTCGTAAGTTAAGATACCCCAAAACTATTAATTTTACATTAGTATCTTTCTTCTTAAACACTTCACTATTACATAAAAATAGATTTTAAAAGCAGTTCAACTTTGAAACTAAACAATATGTCATACAATAATAGAAGGCGATTTAGTCGCAACAATAACGGCGGAAAAAGAACCATTAAGGCGTTTGATCCCAGAAAGCTTATTCATAATACGAACCTTATTACCAGTTCTACTGATGATAAGGTCGAAGAGCCTCAAATTAATAGTTCATTTAGCGATTTTTACTTAAAGCCTGAAGTAAAATCAGCGATTAAGTATCGTAATTATAATGTACCTACGCCAATACAAGATCAATCAATTCCAACTATTTTAGAAGGTAAAGACGTTGTAGGTATTGCAAATACAGGTACAGGTAAGACTGCAGCATTTCTTATTCCGCTTATCAATAAGGTACTGTCCAATAATCAATCAAAAATATTAATTGTTGCACCAACAAGAGAGCTTGCAGTTCAAATAGATGAAGAGTTTAGACAATTTACTAAAAAGTTGCGACTCTACTCAACAGTATGTATTGGTGGAGTAAACATCAGGAGACAAATTAATGATCTTTCCCGTAATCCTCATTTTGTGATAGGAACACCAGGTAGACTGCTTGATCTATCAAATCAAAAAAAGCTATATCTTAGTAACTATGACTCTGTAGTTTTAGATGAAGTAGATAGAATGCTTGATATGGGATTTATCCATGATATCAAAAAGATTATTTCCCAACTTCCTTCAGATAGGCAATCTCTTTTCTTTTCAGCAACGCTTGATAGCAGAACAAAATCTGTCATGAATGATTTTCTAAAGAATCCAGTAATAATAACTTCACAGTCTACTCAAACAAAATTGGACATTGCACAAGAGGCGATAGAGCTTAACGGCCGTGACAAAAACACACTGTTACAAGAGATTTTAGATGAGAAAGATGTTGTAAAAGCAATTATTTTCGTGAGGACTAAACACGGTGTAGATAAGTTAAGCAGAATGTTAAGCAAAAATGGTTTTAAAACAACTGTAATGCACGGTAGTAAGTCTCAAAACCATAGACAAAGATCATTAAATGATTTTCGTGAAGGAGTTGTGGATACGCTTATCGCCACTGACGTAGCAGCACGTGGTATTGATATTAATGATATCACTCACGTTATCAACTATGACTTACCAGAGACCCAAGAAGATTATATTCACCGAATTGGACGTACCGGGCGTAGTGGGAAAAAAGGATCAGCTATATCATTCGTAAATTAATAAACTTATTTATAGGATAATATGGTATACTGGCTATATCTACGAAAAACAACAAAAAGAGCTAGAGAAGCTTATCAATGCATTTATTAATAAAGGTGGGAAAGTTAATGCTTACTACCTAAAGAATCCCCAAAAAGGTCCATGCGTCGTTTTCTTTAAGAAATGGTATCGTGGCAGAAATGTTCGCGAAGCGATAACAAGAGCGAACTCAGCAAACGAGAAAGCTTTAACTGCAACCACAGTCTAAATTTTAAACTACTCTGCACCTAACCATTTTATTGCCTTATCTCTTTCTATAAAGAAGTTTGCTTTATGTTCTTTTATTATTGAAAATGCTAGCTCTGTCACACTATCAGCAAAACTACCTTTACCCAAAACTGCAATTTTGTGAGTTTGTGGCAAATTAAGTATCGCAACATATTTTTTGTAGGCTCGCAATGATGATGCATCAAAATAGACACTAGGCTCCTGCAGATTAAGTATTATTCCAAACTTTGTATCTGGATTTTGTTTATATATGCTGTTTATTTCAGTAGTAACTTCATCGGCTAGTTGAAGTTGATCTTTTTCCTCTTTAGCTTGTTCATTATAAATAACTTCTATTACTTTATCGTGTTGTACAACTTTCATATATAAAAAAATAAGGATAGAAACATATTATCGCACTATTTTTGAAGTTTATATACTCCGTCAAGGAATAAGTTATTTCCTTGACGGATATTTTATTGTTATGTCTAGACTAATGATTGTCCTCGATATGAGTGTGAACCCACATATAGTTGCCCTCTATGTATATATTCTGCTCCATCGAAATCGGTAAACTCATTATTACCAATTTGATTGGAGTAGTGATATCCAGCAATATTCACTATGGCTGGGCCTCTCCCACCTAAAAACACTTTCTTTTTATAGTTTATATGGAGGGCAGCTTTCAACGTTGGTAATGCATCTTCAGGATAGTGCCCCTCATATGACATAACCCATATCGGTTGATTATCTTTATAGATAGTTGTTGAACCTGATGATCTATCAGAGCTCTTGTAGGTAGCCCATTGATCAATAAGCATTAGGTCGCCACTGCTATATGTTAGTGAATTATAACCTGGCATATACATTCCTACGGCAGGTAGAGAGCTTTTTGCATAGCCACTGATCATTGCCGTAAAGAAAAACTCTTGAATTCGAATCCAATCTGGCACTTTCATACTAATCTCCTTAAATGTTCTAGTAATCTGAAGTGATTATACACAAGATGACTTATAATTCACAAAATAGTATCATAGGGGAAATGATAGTCGTAGGAGCACATTTTTGAATGATATACAAAAGCGAGTTTTGGTAGTATTAGCAGTGTGTGTTTTGATTACTGCAATTCTTTTATTCTGGTCAACTGTTTTTTTTACATGAGAGGAGCTCAACATGATAGGCAGAATGCCAGTAGAAGTACGCATTGAAGGCTCAACGATTCGTTTATCATTCTGTGATGGCAATGCTGAGAAATTTATCACCTTAAATGAGTTTCCATATAGCTTATTCCAGATGATAGAAGATGCTGACTGTGCTGGAGCAGGAGTTGAAATTAAGTTTACAATCGAAGGCATTCCTGCGACAGCAGTTACCGGACTTGATACAGTTGCAATTCTGATTTCAGATATCAATATGGAATTGGTCGCACTGAAGTCAGAGTTAGCTTTTCTAGCAGAAGATATTAATGAAGCTTACTTCTGCCGTGAAGCCGCTTGACCTGAAGAAGGGTACTCAATGAAAATGGGTACCCTTATCTATTTCCCGCCACTTCTTTTAACAAGCTTGGCAACGAAAACTATTTGCTTAAGATCACCATTTTCATCTTCAAATTCATTGGTACCAGAAAGCCTTTGATATTCAGCTAAATAGTAGGAGAGTGACTCTGTAAGCTCAGCTTTCTCTTCTTTAACTTCTAATAGCTTTGTGGGTAAGTCCTGTGACTCAGGCAGCGAAAGTAATCTCTGCTTAATGGCACCTT
>Ga0210057_1000775_pt1 | contig 51857 bp, 60 predicted proteins | sample CryGeyCG2114_010_2_FD_183968 | JGI IMG/M metagenome (GOLD analysis project Ga0210057, IMG submission 183968) | Groundwater microbial communities from aquifer - Crystal Geyser CG10_big_fil_rev_8/21/14_0.10 (SPAdes) (version 2) | ecosystem: Environmental > Aquatic > Deep subsurface > Groundwater ...
ATGCGAGCAATGACCGGCCAATCGTCCGGCCTTATGTGTGTATGTGACATATGGCCGTAGTATGACTGGCCATAGTACCTGTGCAATTAGCCTGCAAACTCCTGTGCGATTAGCGTGAAAATTCACCCCGGCTTGATTGATTTTTATTTGATTTGTTGGATAATATCAAATAACCTGTAATATTTTAGGTTCAAGGAACGTCTTATTTAAATAGGATGTCAAAATTTAATTTTATCGCAATATGGACGGCATTATTCGAAAAACCCTGAAGAAGGACTTGTCCGTGTCTATGGATAGTAGTTCAGAAAAAGATTTTTTGGGGGCTTTTGATGAATTAGCCCCCAAATTATATAGATTTTGTGTTTTACGCACAAGCTCAAAGGAATTGTCGGAAGATTTGGTTTCCCAGTCTTTTATGCGTGCCTGGGAATATTTAAGGAGTGGCCAGGAAATACGCTCTTACCCGGTTTTTATGTACAAAGTTATGCGCAATTTGATTGCCGATCATTGGAGGTCACCAGGCAGCAGAACTTTGCCGATAGATGACGAGATGGTTGGAAATATCGCGGATATCATTAATTCTCATAAAAAAATAGAGCAAGATGCGGAGTTCTCGCAAGTTAAAATGGCGCTGGAAAAGATGCCCGAACATCATCGCGATATCCTCCATTGGAGATTTGTTGACGGTCTATCGATAAAAGAGATTTCCGGTCTTTCCGGTAAGAATCCCAATGCCGTTTACGTCTCTATTTATAGGTCGGTGCAGAATTTAAAGAAAATTTTATATATTTAATATTTATTTATCAATTTTATGTTGGATTTTATTAAGACGATAAAAAGAATAAAAAAGTTAAGGAAAATAGAGCCGGATAAATTATGGCTTGGAAATAGACGTCTTTATTTTGTGAAACTCGCGAATGTGGACGAAAAAAATTCGTATAATAGAACTTCTCTTTTCAGAAATAATTTTGCGGGCGTGGTTACGGCGGTTCTTGTGATTTTTGTGATTACCGGGGGGTTGGTTTTGAATTCGGCTCAAGCCGCGTTGCCCGAGGATATTTTGTATTCGATAAAACTTTTATCCGAACGCCTCGGCAGTTTTGTTATAATTGGAGATGAAAATAAAATAAATTACGCGTTAACTTTGGCTGAGCGCAGGTTGGATGAGGCCGAGCAGATAGGAGAATCAAACCACGACGAAGTTATAATATCGGGTGTAATAAAAAGAGCGGAAAATAATCTTATTGATGCCGAGAATTTTTTGGTTAAGGCGAACAATCAAGGAAAAGGTAAGTCAAAGGACTTCAAAAAATTAAACAAAGCTTTAAATAACCTCGAAAAATTACTGGAACGCCGGAATAGCATGTCACAAAAATTCGCCTCTCGTTTGCCTGGTATCGTAGAGGCGCTTGATTCATTTGATGATGTTTCGGTTGAAGTGGTCAGAGAAACGGGAAAATTCGTATTGACTTTTAATTTTTCGGACCTAACTTCGACCTCCTCGACTAGCACGCTTTCTTCGGATGACCAAGATGATGATGAAGACGAAGATGGAGATGGGAGCGAAAAAAAGACAAACCGCGGCCTCTTAAGGGTTGTAGAACTGCTTGAAAATGGAGCCGGGAAGTCGGGTAAAGTCCCTCCGGGGCTTACGCGCGCTCCCGGGATACAAAAAAAGATTCAAGCTTTGATAGATCATGATAATGATGATGATGGGGATAATGATGATGAGGACGGAGATGACGAACAAGATGAGGATGAAAATAATGATGCGGATAATATTGCTCCGGCAATCTTATCTATAACGGTAACGAACGCGACGACAACTTCCGCTACGATCAATTGGACAACGGATGAGCCGGCAACAAGCAAGGTTTACTACTTAACTACGACACCCTTGAGCTTACCTTTAGTTAGATCAACAATCGCGCTCGTAACAAGTCATTCGGTTGATTTGACGGATCTCACGGCATCAAGCACTTATTATTTTATTTTGGAGTCTGCTGATGCCTCCGGCAACACCGCGACCTCAAGCGAGTCTTCGTTTAATACCTCGGATTAGTAAAAATATAGATAGTTAAACCCAAAATCCCGCTAAAAGCGGGATTTTGGTTATTCTAAGTTTATTGAAGGAGCTCGCCCTTCGAAGCTTTAGCGTAGGAAGGGCTCGTCCGTCCGTAGTTTCATTTTAAGACTTTATTGTACGATCGTAGATAAAAGTACTTTTTAAATTCACATCACAGATGGTGGGAGTTTAAGAAATAGCCTCTCGTATTCAAGAGAAAAATTAAAGAAAGCCCCAGTGTAACAGGGCTTTCTTTTTTTTATGAAAATTTTATAGTACTCATATGCGCGATCTCAAGAAAAATATCGGCATTTATTCATTGTTGGTTTTGCTGTCGATTGCAGTCTTTGTCTGGGGTGTTGTTTTTTATGTTGAGCGGGATTATCTGACCGTAGCTTTTCTGGATATCGGGCAGGGAGACGCTATTTTTATAGAGGCACCCAACGGTAATCAGATTTTAATAGACGCTGGCCCTAATAAAAAAATATTATCCGAGATCTCCAAATTGATGCCTTTTTACGACCGTTTTATTGACGTTGTGATAGCGACTCATCCGGATGCCGATCACATTGGAGGACTTCCCGATATTTTTAAAAGATATAAGGTGGGCATTGTTATTGATCCCGGGACAATATCGGAAACCACTATTTATAAAGAATTTGAGAAATTAATCGACGAAAAAGGCCTTGAGCGTTTGAAGGCGAGAAGGGGGATGCGTTTGACCTTAGGTGAGAATATTTATTTAATTTTTATGTTTCCAGACGAAAATATTTTCGGGAATAAAAATGATAGCTCCATCGTCACAAAACTGGTTTACGGCGATTCCTCTTTTTTATTTATGGGAGATGCCGAAAGAAGAACGGAGCAATATCTTTATACTCTAGACAAAGAGGCGCTTGATGCCGATATTTTAAAAGTGGGGCACCATGGTTCTAAAACTTCAACATCCGATATTTTTCTTGAGGCCGTATCCCCGGATATCGCCATAATTCAGGTGGGCGAGAAAAATCGTTATGGCCACCCTCATGATGTTGTTTTGAAAAAACTTCAAGCGGCGGGGGCGAGCGTTTTGCGGACCGATATTGACGGGTCGGTTATTTTTCATTCCGATGGAATAAATTTATGGGAGGTATCCCGCTAAAAATTATATATCCTCGGCTTAATTTTAAGAAAAGAAATGAAATAAATAATATTGTTTTTAAACTTTATTTGTTTGTATAAATTTTTATCCGACAAATTAAAAGACCCTCATAAGGGCCTTTTTTTGTTTTTGTTTTAAAAAAAATCGGGAAATTTTTTTTGCAGGGGTACAGCGCAAGGATCGTAAAGTTTGATCCAGTCGGTGATCTCTTCGTGTGTTTTAAAAACGAATTTTAATCCTAATTTCGCGGCTTTTTTTATGTCGCTTGCCATTCCGGGGCTTGCTTTTGCGTCATTTTTTTCGATTACGACCAATATTGCCCGGCAATCCGTCATTCTTGCTTGTCCCATCATTTGTCCTTGTTTGCGCTCTTCCGGGGAAAAATCATCAAGAAATTCGCAATAATAAAAGCCGGTGCTTTCGGGGTCAAATCCATTTAGTAGCGCCCAGCGGGCGTATAATTTTGTCTTATCGATGTTTTTTTTAAGACCTTGTTTAAAGGAGGCGCCTATCTTGGAACATATGAATATCTTTTCACGTTTTCTTAGGTTGAATCCGGAAAAATATCCGAAAAGTTTTTTTATATCCTGTCCGCAACGCGAGCAGTAATTTGTTTTTTTAAGGTCTTCGAGGGAATATTTTTTGGACCGACATTCGCACATTTTTGTGATGGCGTTATTTTTAAGGGTCAGGTCTATCATCTTTCTACCGATTACGGTAAGATCGTTGGTAACCCGCGTTGTTTTTATCATTAGAGACCCTATCGTCAGGATCGATTTAAGTTGGTCTCCGCCGATTAATTCCGTTGCCTCAAAAACCCGGCCAAGGCTTCCTTTAAAAAGGATATTAAAGCATTCCCGATACTTAAAATCTTCGGAATTGCTTAAAAGCTCAACCTCCCAAATAGCAGTTTCGTTCTTATTTTCGGGGCAGGTCTTCATTTTCCCTCCTTTTTTTTAAAGAAACACTGTAATTATTCTAAAATAACGTCCGCACTACCACAATATTGTAAAAAAAATCTAAACAGGTTATTATTTTATTAATAATGGACCCAAAAGAAGAAAAAACAATAGTCTTGATAAAACCCGACGGAGTAAAGCGAGGTCTTATTGGCGAGATAATAAGCAGGATTGAAAAAAGGGGATTAAAAGTTATATCCCTTGGGATGGTTCATCCCACAAAAGAACAGATTGACGAGCATTATCCTAAAGATGAGGTTTGGATAAAACGTCTCGGCCAAAAATCGATTGAAACATACGAACGTTACGGATGGGACCCAAAAGCGGAGATGGGGACAAACGACCCTATGAAGATTGGGACAGAAGTACGCAAATGGATATTGGAGTATATGACATCGGGTCCCATTGTAAAAATAGTTGTTGAAGGAATTCATTCTGTGGATATGGTGAGAAAATTGGTAGGCAAATCTATCCCGGCCTTAGCCGAGATGGGTACGATAAGAGGAGATTTTTCGGTGGACTCGGCGGCGTTGGCTAATAAAGGCAAGCGGGCGGTCCATAATTTGATTCATGCTTCGGAAACCCAGGAAGAAGCCTTCCATGAATTGTCTTTTTGGTTCAGCCCTGAAGAAATTTTTGCGTACAAAAGAGCCGAGGAGGACATAATGTTTTAATTATTTATTTATGAATGACTCTATAGCAAAACCAAAACTTAAAAATGGTTCAGACGCATTGTTGTTGGCTCCGGCGGGGATGTCTTTGAAATTTTTTCTCAAGAGCCTTCTTTTTTTTATTTTGTTCACGCACGCTCTTGCCGTTTTTTATAATCTTTATAATCTGATCGGTCCGCTTGATGTTGTGCTCCATTTTATTGGCGGATTTTGGCTTGGTGCTAGCGCCTTTTATTTTTTATATAAAATGAAACCCGGATGGGTGTCTCAACCTTATATTGTTTCTTTGTTGTTTATCGTGGGGGTTTCGGCTATATTCGGAATTTTATGGGAATTTTTTGAGTATGCCTCAGATCAGTTTTTCTATTTTTTTCATGTAACTAAAATGAGTCTTGCGCAACCAGGGCTTGCCGATACTTTGTCCGACCTGTTTTTTGATTTAATGGGGGGTCTGCTCGCCGCTTTGTATTTTTTGAGAGGAAAAAGTAAATTTTAATTTTATGAAGAAAAAAATAATTGTTGCGGTGTCGGGTTGGTTCGACCCCCTGCATATCGGGCACGTTCGTCTTTTTAAGGAGGCAAAAAACTGGGGGATGAGTTGGTCGTTATTTTGAATAACGATGACTGGCTTTTCCGCAAAAAGGGCTATTCGTTTATGCCCGAGCTTGAGCGTAAAGAAGTTATAGAATCACTTTCATGCGTGGATCGCGTGGTCGTAATGTCGCATTCTTCCGAAAGCGACGATATGAGCGTAAATAACGAGCTTTTAAATATAAATCCTCATATATTCGTTAATGGAGGCGACCGGAATAAAAAAAATATTCCGGAGATTGCTGTCTGCGATAAATTGAGGTGTAAGATGGTTTTTAATATCGGTGATGGAGGGAAGGTTCAATCCAGCTCTTGGCTCCTTTCAAAATATTTGAAAAAATTTTCTAATTCTTCCGGAGGTTAGAATAAAATTTAAAAAAGTAACAGACAAAGAAGAGTAAATATTACGGAAAGTGATATTTTACCCCCCCGATCTTATTGAGAGATAAAAAATACCCGCTCCGCTGAAAGCGGAACGGGTGTAGTTGAGGGGTTGAGGGCTGTTTCTTATGCCGTTCTTTCGGCCTCGCGGATGAGCTCTGCCAAGAGGACGCGCGGCCTCGGCGATAGCTTATCGAAAGCTTTCTTGTTTTTTGCTCCGATACGCCTCTTCACCCTGCTTCCGAGAGACATGCGCAACTTTCTGCGATTTACCATCGTACACTCCCCCTCCTTTTGATTTAAATTCTTAAAAATAATATCATTTATATTAATTTTGTCAATTTTTGTAATATCTCAATAGCTTGGAATCACCCAACATAAGGGGTAAAATTTGTATCAACATATAAAACAGGATATAAAAAACATGAATGATCGTGCGATAATTCACTATAGTGAGATAGCTCTTAAAGGCAACAACCGCGCTTTTTTTGAAAAGACGCTTCTTTTTAATATACAAAAACAAAGCAAAGGATTTTATAATAAAATCCGCCGCATTTCTGGACGTCTAATCGCGGAGTTTGAACCTGGAGTTGAAGAGGAGCTTGCGGGTTCGCTTAAAAAAATATTCGGTATCCATCATTTTGAGTTCGGTTTTGAAACAGAGGCCGAAATGGAAAATATGAAAAAAGAGGTTTTAAAAATATTTAAAGAGCCGCATCCCTCGTCTTTTAAAGTATCCGCTTCAAGATCGGAGAAAAATTATCCTTTTGATTCGATGGACATAGAAAAGGAATTGGGGGGGGTTATTCATGAGGGTTTGCATATTCCGGTTTCGCTTAGTCATCCCGAATCGGAGCTTTCGGTGGAGGTGGTTGAAGGTAGAGCGTATTTTACTGTGAATAGAATAGAGGGGGCGGGTGGTCTTCCCGTAGGATGTTCGGGAAAGGTTGTGTCCCTTCTTTCTGGAGGTTTTGATTCTCCGGTGGCAACTATTCGGATGATGAAAAGAGGATGTTTGCCCGTTTTGGTTCATTTTCATAGTTATCCTTATACAACGCGCGATTCGATTGAAAAAGTAAAAAAATTAGCAGAAATTATTTCTACTTATTCCCCCATAGCTTTAAGGCTTATTTTAATTCCATTCGCGGACATCCAAAGGAAGATTACGGAAATTTTTTCGTCAAAATTCAGGATCATTGCTTATCGCCGATGGATGCTTTGGATGGCGGAGCGTATAGCGACCAACAATAGCGCGCGCGCTCTTGTAACGGGGGATTCGGTCGGTCAGGTCTCTTCCCAGACGATAGAGAATATAGATACGATATCCGAGATAGTATCGCTCCCTGTTTTACGCCCGCTTGTCGGTTATGATAAGGATGAAATAATCGGCTTATCCAAACAATACGGTCTTTATCAAACTTCTCAAAAACCATTTGACGATTGTTGTTCTCTTTTTGTCGAAGGATCTCCCGCGACAAAAACAAGGATAGAAGATATAAAAAATATCGAAAAAGACCGATTTGATGAATTGGCGAGAATGGCGGAGGAAGCTCTAAGCAAGGCGGAAATAAATTAGTTTTTTATAATTTTAAAGGCATCTGATATAATAATAATATGGCAAAGATTTCTTTTTACGGAGGAGCACAACAGGTGACCGGAGCGTCTTATCTTATTGAGTCGGGTTTTGAGGGGAGCCAGACCCAAAAGAAAACTAAAATTCTCGTTGATTGCGGTCTTTACCAGGGTTCTAAAACTTATGAATCTCATAATAACGACCCTTTTGTTTTTGATGCATCAGACATCGATGCGGTGATTGTGACGCATGCCCACATTGATCATAGCGGTCGCGTGCCCAAACTATTCAAAGAGGGCTACAAGGGTAAGGTATATTCAACTCCCGCGACAAAAGATCTTTCGGCGATAATGCTCGAGGATAGTTTTAGTTTAATGGGGCATAACCATCGGGATAATAAAGACGGGCATCTTTTTGGAGCCGAAGATTTAAAAAACGCTTTGGATAATTGGGAGGGAGTAGAATATCATCAGCAGTTTAATATAGGAGATTTTAAAATAAGATTTCTTGACGCGGGGCATATTTTGGGTTCGGCAATGGTGGAGGTCGTGATCCGCGAGGCGGAATCAAATGCCGATAAAAAGATCGTCTTCTCTGGAGATCTGGGTAATCCCCCAACGCCTCTTTTGCGCGCGACCGAAAAGATCACGGATGCGAATATTTTATTGGTTGAGTCAACGTACGGAGATAAACTCCATGGAGCCAAGAGCGATCGTAAAATTCAACTGGAACGGGCGGTGGAGGACGCCGTCAAAAGTGGGGGCGTATTAATGATTCCCGCGTTCTCTCTTGAGCGCACTCAAGAGTTAATATTTGAGATTAACGACCTTGTAGAAAATGGCCGGGTTCCCAGTGTTCCTGTTTTTCTTGATTCTCCTTTGGCTATCAAAGCCATAGAAATATATAAAAAATACGAAAATTACTACAATAATGAAGCAAAAGACGTGATCGAGACAGGGGACCAGATCTTTAAATTTCCCCTTCTCAGATTTACCGCTTCAACCGAAGAATCAAAGAAGATCAATTCGGTTCCGCCGCCCAAAGTTATTATGGCTGGTTCAGGAATGTCGACTGGGGGGAGGATACTGCATCACGAGATGCGTTATCTTCCGGACCCTAATTCCACCTTACTTATAGTCGGTTACCAGGCGCCCGGGTCTTTGGGGCGACAACTTGCTGATGGAGCGCGGAGCGTAAATATTTTTGGAGAGCATATTCCGGTAAATGCCAAGGTAATGTTTCTTGAGGGTTATTCCGGGCATCCGGACTACGATATGTTGATGGAATTTGTTAAAAATTCCGTGGATACTCTTGAAAAAGTTTTTGTTGTTCAGGGGGAGCCCTCTTCTTCTCTTTTTTTAACCCAGCGAATACGCGATTACCTTGGGGTTGAAAGCTACTCACCCCAACTGGGGGAGTCGTTCGAGGTCTAATGTAAATATCTCAGTTTTAAAAAAAGTATTCATAATGCTCTGTAAAAATTCAAGCATGATAGACAACATTCTTTATTTTCGGTATTATTCTTTTAGATTTTTGAAAAGGAGGTTTTTGGGTGAAACGGGATAAATGGCTTTTTTGGGATATTGGTGGCGTGATTATGAAGGTTGGTTATACTGAATTTTGCGCCGATCTTTCTCGTTTATTCAAGACAGACAATCGCAAGATAATCTATTTTTTTGAAGGAGAAAATCCTCCGATCTGGCATGAAATGGAAAAGGGTTGGGTTTCTCTGAGAATATACGAAAAAATATCTCATCACTTCAAAATTTATCCGCCGTTTGATTTGTTTGAAATTGCCTTTAATTCAATGTGCTCCGGACCCGTGGATGAGCTAAGGTTTTCCCGCATATCCGGTCAGCTTTTTGAGCACGGGGTCAAGCAGGGTATTATTTCCAATATAAATTACATGCACACGCGCGCGTTTGAAGATAAATTTGAACGGTTGTTAACGCACATTCCTCCCGAATTTAGGTTTTATTCTTGCGAGCACATACTTCGCAAGCCAGATAAAAATTTCTATAAAGCTGTTTTTAAAATAACAGGGGCCAGTCCCAAAAACTCTTTTTTCGTGGATGACCGCGCCGAAAATGTCGTGGCGTTCCCGGGGACAGGGTTTATGTTTTTTAATTACACTTTTTTGGACTATTGTCTGGCTTTAAACGGCCTCATTCCTTAGCCGCGAACCAAGTTTTAATAATAATTTTTAAGAGGGCCTCGAATATCGGGGCTTTTTTGTTATAATTTTTCCGGCACGACCACCTCGGCAGGTCTTTTGGAATATTTTGGGTTATCCACACTTTATCCTATCTATTGCTTTTCTGCGGGCAGAGTTTAAAATTATCTTCATCAAACAAAATAATCTCTTTAAAGCTATTGTGTTTTTTGGGAGATAATATACAATAATCCGCATTGATTAAAATAATTAATATTTTATCCAGATGGTCAAAATTACAAAAAAAGAATTAAAGCAGCCGCATTTCGGATTGCATTTAACTTTCGACGCGTATCATTGCGATGAGAGGATATTAAATAGCCACAAAGCGACCGAAAAATTTTTAAATGAGGCGGTTAAAAAACTCGAGATGCATAAATTAGTAGAACCAAAAGTCGTGCATGCGAAAGCCAATAACTTTAAGGACCCCGGCGGTTATACGGGATTTGTGATAATACAGGAGTCTCACATTAGCGTTCATACTTTTCCAAAAAGAAAATTCGTTTCCATAGACCTTTATTCTTGCAAGGATTTTGACTACGAAAAAGCCATTTCATTTACAAAGAAATATTTTAAATCTCAAGCAATCGAAACTAACGTTATAATACGAGGTAAAAAGTACCCGCTGAAAAATATAGTGAAATAAATATATCCTTATTTTTGAACGCCTCATCGGTATTTCCGTTGAGGTGTTTATTTTTTTTATTCCCCTATACCTGATTTTTCTGATATGGTACATTTATATTATGAAGCCATCTCCGCATTATCATTTGAAGTATAAAATATGCGTTTCGGGCGCGGCAGAAACCGGACATTGCGCTAAAGACGCTTTGGATAAAGCCAAAGAAATTGGACGTGAAATTGTCCGGCATGGCGCCATTTTGATTACCGGAGCAACCACCGGCTTTCCGTATTGGTCGGCTATAGGAGTTAAAGAAGAGGGCGGTTTTTCGATCGGAGTTTCGCCGGCGGTTTCCGAGAAGGAGCATATAGAAATTTACAATTTGCCGGTAGATTATATGGATATGATAATTTATACCGGATTTAATTATTCCGGAAGGAATCTCCTCTTAACCAGATCGGCTGACGCCGTAATAATCGGATGCGGACGTATGGGTACGCTGAACGAATTTACGATTGCTTTTGAGGATGATAAGCCCATCGGGATTCTGGAGGATTCCGGAGGATCTAATAATCTTATAAAAGAAATAATAAAAAAAGCCAACAGAGGTCCGGGGAAGGTCGTCTTTGATACCAATCCCAAAATCCTTATAGAAAAAGTTATAGAACTTATCAAAAAAGATAAATTAATCAAAGTATAATAATGGATCCTCTTACTTTAAGAATTATTTTTCAATTATTATTCGCGACTTTTTTGGGTGTAATCGTCGGTCTTGAGAGGCAATATAAAAAAAAGCCGGCAGGACTCAGAACTCACTCTTTGGTTTCTCTGGGTTCGGTTCTTTTTACGATACTTTCCGTTGAAGGGTTTCCTGGCGCGGGTCTTGCTTATGACCCGTCACGTATCGCCGCACAGATCGTGGTGGGTGTCGGGTTTATCGGGGCGGGAGTTATCTTCGTCCATGGAGGAGGGGTTCGCGGCCTGACAACTGCCACAAGCGTTTGGGTTGCATCTGCTATTGGAGTCGCGGTGGGGCTTAAATTTTATATCGTGGCCGCGGTCACGGCTTTTCTGGCTATCGTGATTTTATCTGTTCTTAAGCGTTTTGAAAGCCATATTGAAAAATCAAATGGCGAGTAATACTAAATTTAATCTGTATAAGAAAGGCATTGGGATGATGCTGGGCCTTATTTTTGGGGCGGGTATTTTTGCGCTCCCTGCCGCCGTTGCTCTATCCGGGATCGGTTGGGGGATTTTTCATTTTATTTTGGCATTATTACTCATGACTATAGCCCATCTTTGGTATGCTGAGGTCGCATTTCTTTCGGATAGAAAGGAAAGATTCACCGGATTTGCAAGGCGCTGGATAGGTCGAAGGGGAGAGTACGCGGCCGTTCTCTCCGTTATAGTGGGTTATTACGGAGCTCTTCTTGCTTACGGGGTTTTGGGTGGAGTGTTTCTCGCCGTTCTTTTTCCTTATTTATCGGCTTTTCAATGGTCTGTTGTTTTTTTTGTTGTTTCGGGGGTCTTTTCCTATTTTTCTTTCGAAAAGATCGGCCTTATTAATTTTTATTTGACCATTCCGCTTGTAGGATTTGTTCTGTATTTATCGGGAATATCTATTCCTCATTTAGACCTTTCAAATTTTTCAGCCGGCTCTCCGGCGTTTTGGTTCTTGCCGTACGGGATATTTATTTTTTCTTTCGGTGGGTTTGCCGCAGTGCCCGAAACGAGCGATATAATGAAGAGACTTACTTTGGGCGACCTAAGAAGGGTCATAGTGCTTAGTCTTTTGATATCCGCGGCGCTTTATTTTGTTTTTATTTTTGCCGTAGTTGGCGCTAACGGCATTAATACTACCGATGACGCGATAGGGGGGCTTATTTCTCTTGTGGGTTCGCGCGCGGTGATTCCCGGAGCTTTGGTCGGGTTTCTTGCCGTTTTTACCTCTTATCTTGCCTTTGCGGTTGATATGAAAAATATTTTTAAATTCGATTATAAGATACCAAAGACGTGGTCATGGCTTTTAACGACGGCGCCTCCAGTGATGCTTTTTATTCTTGGTGTGTCGCAATTTTTGAGCATCATTGGATTTGTAGGGGCGGTTGCCGCGGGCGCCTCCGTAATTCTTATTTATTTTATGGCTAGGAATCTTCACAGGTCTCACTCGGATCACGTCCATTTTCTTTTGTCTACAAAAAATTTCATTGCGTTTGCCGTGGTCACATTATTTTTAGCTGGCGCGATTTTGGAGCTCGCGCGCATTAGCGGTTTACTTTAAAAAAAATATGGAAATAATAGCTTTAACTTTTGACGTCGGCGGAAAAATAATGGTCGCGTACACCGCCATTCTTGTTCATTTTAGAGTATGGAAAGAACATCAAATAGATCAAGTCGTTTTTAAAGAGATGAGACGCGAACAGGTGGTGAGTATTGCCGGAATAATTTTTATTTTGATCGGATACGTGATCGAGGTTTTTGTTTTGATTAAATAGTTTTTAAAAAAAATCTATCATGAAGATATTTTTTGATCCGGAGATTCATTCTAAATATTCCCGCGCGGTTTCAAAAGATATGACCCCGGAAAATATCGCCTTGTGGTCTTTAAAGAAAGGCATTGATGTCGCAGGTACCGGAGATTTTACGCATCCGGCCTGGATTAAAGGCCTTAAAGAAAAACTGGAGCCGGCCGAGTCCGGAATTTTTAAACTAAAAAATAAATTCAACGCGGGTTCTTCCGGCGCGCGTTTTCTTCTTCAGGGAGAGGTGTCTTGTATTTACTCCAAGAACGGGAAGGTCCGACGCGCGCATAATCTTATCTTCGCGCCGTCTTTTGAGGCGGCCGATAAAATAAACAAGAGTCTTTCGCTGGTCGGGAATATCAGATCCGACGGGCGTCCGATACTCGGTCTCGATGTGAAAGAACTTTTGAAAATTTTAAAAAATTCTTCTCCGGAGGCGTATTTGATACCGGCTCACGTCTGGACCCCATGGTTCGGGATGTTTGGCTCCAAATCCGGATTTAATTCTCTTGAGGAGTGTTTTGATGAACTTACTCCGGAGATATTTGCGGTAGAAACAGGGCTTTCATCGGATCCTTCTATGAACCGGCGCATTTCGTTTCTTGATAAAATATCCTTGATCTCCGGCTCTGACGCCCACTCTCTTCGGAAGATCGGGCGCGAGGCAACGGTAGTCAACGTAGGGGCTGTTTCATATATTAATATTTTCGGCGCGATAAAAAGCCGTGATCCTAAAAAATTTCTCTTTACCGTAGAATTTTTTCCGGAAGAAGGAAAGTATCATTATGATGGGCATCGTGACAAAAAGCACTCACAAACGCCGGAGGAAACCAAAAAGTCCGGAGGCCGGTGCCTTAAATGCGGACGACCCGTTACCGTCGGCGTTATGAGTAGAATATCCGATCTTGCCGATAAAAAAAGACCCGAAGGATGGAAGCCCGCAAAATCCATTCCATTTAAGAAGTTGATTCCGCTTGAAGAAATAATTTCGTATGTTAATAATGTAGGCGTTTCGTCAAAAAAAGTAAGGTCAATCTACGATGCTCTGATAAAAAAGATAGGCAATGAATTCATAATCCTGCTCGAATCTTCTCGAGAACAGATCGTTGGAGCGTCGGGTGATCGTATTTTGGCTGACGCAATCTTAAAAATAAGGGAGGGTAGAGTAAAAATAGAACCGGGATATGACGGAGAGTACGGGAGAGTAAGTATTTAGTATAAATTACTTTAATGTTTAATTTTAGATACAAAATATTGATTTTTAGTTATCCACAATCATAGCATTGTCACCGGTGTTATGAGGTGTCATAATATAAACAGATTTGGCATTCGAAAGCTGAGGATAAGGAAAAAAATGGAGACCAAAATCGGTCTGTCTAAAGACATCAAATAACAACTTGGGTTCTCCCTCTTACTTCCTCATCCTCAGCCCCGCCTATCGCACATTTACAACTCTCCCTCTATAAAGGCCACCTATGGTGGCCTTTATTTTATTTAATTATTTTAAGGTCCCTGACGGGATTTAAGTAGGGGGATATTTTTGATATATTGGACTTATTCATATGTTGAATAGGAAAATCGCAAAAATTTTATACGAAATGGCGGTATTTTATGAAATAAAAGATGTGCCATTCAAACCGCGCGCCTACAAGCGGGCCTCATTTGCCCTGGAGTCTTCCTCCGAGGACGTTGAAGAAATTTATAAAAAAGGAGGAATCGGCGCGCTTACCAAAATTGAGGGCATCGGAAAGGGCATAGCTTCACATATTGAGGAGGTTATCAAAACCGGACATTTTAAAGAATACGAACGGCTGAAGAAAAAGATCCCGGTTGATGTTTTGGAACTTATGTCGGTCGGGGGTATCGGCCCTAAAATGGTCGGGGTCTTGTGGGAAGAGTTAAAGATAAAAGATCTGGCCGGTTTAAAAAAGGCGGCCGAAGCCGGAAAAATATCAAAGTTGAAACATTTCGGCGCAAGATCCGAAAAAAATATTCTAAGAGGAATTGAATTTTTAAAAAAATCCGGAGGCAGGCGCATACTCGGCCATGTTTACCATGAGATATTAGAAATAGAAAAAGCGATTAAAAATATTCCTGAAGTTTTGAAATTTGAAATAGCCGGTTCCGTCAGGCGTATGAAAGAAACCGTGGGTGACCTTGATCTGCTTGTTATTTCGAATGAGCCCGTCAGGGTCATGGAAAAATTCGCGAAGATCCCGCAGGTCTCAGAAGTATTCGGGGGGGGGCCGACAAAAATGAACGTTAAACTTACGAACGGAATGGATGCCGACCTGCGGGTGGTTTCCGGGGGGTCTTTCGGAGCGGCTTTAAATTATTTCACTGGATCAAAAGACCACAACATCGCTTTGCGTGAGATTGCGATCAAAAAAGGTTACAAATTGAATGAGTACGGCTTGTTTAAAAAAGATAGATCGCAAAAATGGAAGATGATCGCGGGCTCCTCGGAAGAAGATATTTACCGGGCGCTTGGTCTTGTTTATATAGAACCGGAATTAAGAGAGAAGACGGGCGAGATAGAAGCGGCAAAAAATAAAAAATTACCCAAGCTTGTTGGGTATGGAGATCTCAAAGGCGATTTGCAAATTCAAACCGATTGGACCGACGGAAAAAATTCAATTGAGGAAATGGCGTTTGCCGCCCGAGATGCCGGTCTTGAGTATATCGTTATTACCGATCACACGAAAAGTCTTGCCATGACAGGAGGGTCTGACGAAAAAAAACTCACGCGTCAGATGGAGGCGATAGATAAAATAAATAAAAAATTTAAAAAGAAGGGACATAAGATAAAAATTTTAAAAGGAGCGGAGGTGAATATTATGAAGGACGGAACTTTGGATATAAATGATGAGACGCTTAAAAAGCTTGACGTTGTGGGAGCGGCCGCGCACAGTTATTTTGATCTTCCGCGAGACGAACAAACCAAAAGAATTATCCGCGCCATGGAAAATCCTAATGTTGATATTATTTTTCACCCGACCGGACGGGTGATAAACAGACGTGAAGCGATGGATATTGATATGGATAAAATAATAAGCGCCGCGCGCCGCACAAAAACAATTTTGGAAATAGACGCGTATCCCGATCGCCTGGACCTGCATGATGGATATGTAAGAAAGTGCGTGGACGCTCGGGTGAAAATGTGTATTGATACGGATGCCCATTCGGCGGATCATTTTAAATTCCTTAAATTTGGCATAGCGCAGGCAAGAAGAGGGTGGGCGACCAAAAATGATATTATTAATGCCTGGCCGCTTGAAAAAATGCTTAACTTTTTAAAATAATAATTTTGATTTTATGGCGCATCGTTCGGCGGGAGTGATTGTTTTTAGAAATACCTCTAAGGGGCGTAAGTTTCTGGTCATACGTTCTTCCAGAAAGGACAGCTCGAAACCCGAATATTGGGATGTTCCTAAGGGGCTTCTTAAAAAAAACGAAAAAGGAATTGACGCCGCGTTAAGAGAAACGCGCGAAGAATCGGGAATAGTTAATTTCAAGTTATTTCCGGGATTTAAAGAGACCATCAAATATTTTATTCCTTATAAAGGAAAAATGGAGCTTAAATTTGTTGCCATGTTTCTTATGGAGGTTGAAGACGATAAAGTGGTTCTTTCGTGGGAGCATGATAAATATGAGTGGTTTTCTTATAATGAAGCTTTAGTCCGTTTGACCAATTCCGAGATGAAAAAGGTTCTGCGGTCGGCGGATAAGTTCGTCGCGGACTTAAAATCTTAGATTTTAAATATTAAATCCCGGATAAACTATAATGACTAAAACCCAACATCAAAAACACCGGTTTTGAATTTAAAAAAATTAGAACCCCGGTATTATTTAGGATTTTCCACCATCCCAAAAACAGACCAGCTTTCGGCTGAAACTCCGTTTTTTAACTTTTTATCGGAACAAGCCACCCTTAGAAGAATATTTTTAAAACCCAAGCCCATCTCTTGCTTTAGCGACATAAAATCGCTATATTTATCTTGGGTTTTGAGTTAATTAAATTGGAGGTCGTATGTGCGGAGTTGTGGGCATTGTAGGTGATAATGAAGTAATTTCCGATCTTCATGCCGCCGCCTATAAACACCAGCATAGAGCTCATAGGTGCGCGGGTATGGTCAGTTATGACTCATCCAGAAGTCTTTATCATACGGAAAAGGGGATTGGTCGTTTCACCGAGATCTTTACCAAAGAAAAATTAGGACGCTTGAAAGGTAAAATAGCTATAGCTCATTTGCGTTGGGCGACAAAAGGGGATCTAAAACTTGAAAATGCCCATCCTTTGAGCGGAGTTTTTAACGGTAAGCCGGTTTTCGTCGTTCACAACGGAGAGATAAGTTTCAGAAAAAATTTATCCGAGCAATTTAAAAATTATCAGCCCGATGTGACCGCCGATACAAAATTCATTCTTGCGTTGATCGAGTCTTACTGGGGTGGAGATTTTACGAGTGCTCTCTTTAATGCATTTAACATAATAAAAGGGACTTATTCTCTCATATTTCTTTATGACAATTCTTTATATGTTGTGAGAGATGTGACCGGCAATAGACCTCTTTTTGTTGGAAGGCGGGAAGGCGCGGTTTGCGTGGTTTCCGAAAGTTCGGCCTTTAATATATTAAACATACCTCTTGAAAACACCCGGGAAGTTGAGGCGGGAGAGATGTTGATCATCCGTGGGGATGATCTTTCGATAGAATCAATGACTATTATAGGTCCTCCCGATATTCCAAAGCAAGTAAAGCTTTGTTTTATAGAGTTGATGTATTCAATGTACCCGACCACCGTCGTTTACGGACGTACCGTGATGAATGTCCGCGCAAAGCTCGGCTATACTCTCGCGAAAAAGAATTCTTTTGACGCCGATGTCGTTGTCGGGGTTCCGGATTCCGGTTTGGATGCCGCCCGCGGTTTTGCCGAAGGAGCAGGCATACCCATTAAAATGGGTCTTTTGCGCTACCACCAGTCAGGACGAATATTTTATTATGCTGTAGAGGAGAGAGAGGATAAGTATGTTTTTAAATACGATCCGGTCCGTGAAGTTTTACGCGACAAAAGGATAGTTATTATCGACGACACGATGTTTGCTTCCTCCACTATAAGGAATGTCGGCAACATATGTATTGCCTCAGGCGCCCGCGAGCTTAATATCGGTATTCCTTCTCCGATGATCGTTTTACCGTGTTATTATGGAACGCCGACATCATCTGACCACAGGAATCTTATTGCCAGAGATCATGGTGGAATAGTTGAGAGTATTAAGAACGATCTCAATAAAAACTTTGGCGGACGCTTAAAGTCGCTTGCTTTTTTGGACCTTAAAGACGCCAAACAAGCTTTAGTGGACACCACCCCGACTTTACCGGGCTATGATCGAATTACCGCCGATAATTTATGTGATGCCTGTTTTCTTGGAGGGTCCCGCCACATTCCGGTGGACACCGATTAGTTTTTTTTGTTTATCATCCGCAAAAATACCGCACCCTTCAGGGCGCTGGTTAATGCGGTAGTTTATCTAAAAAGTCCCGTATGCCACGGGACTTTTTTATTTTTATTTTGATGCTTCGATTATCTTTACGAATGTTTCAGGGTTTTTTGCCGCGATCTCTGAGAGCATTTTTCGGTTTATTTTTATTTCGGCTTTTTTAAGATTATTTATGAGCTTGGAATAGGTGACTCCCTCTTTTCTTGATGCGGCGTTTATTCTCACTTGCCAGAGCCGCCTGAAACTGCCTTTCTTTTTTCTGCGATCCTGAAAAGAATTTACACCGGCATGAAGCAAACGAACCTTGGCTTCTTTTTCTTTTGATTTTCCGCCCCAGCGAAAACCCTTGGCCTGTTTGAGGACATTTCGCCTTCTTTTTATTGAAATTTTTCCACGTTTTACGCGTACCATAAATCTAAAAATTAATTATTTGAAAGGCATGAACTTTTTAATATCTTTGGCGGAAATATTAAATTTTTCCCATTTTTTCAAGTTAAGTTGTTTGCTTCTTTTATCTTTCGCCCGGAAATGATTTTGTCCGGGTTTACGGCTTAAAATCTTTCCAGTTTTGGTTATTTTCAGCCTTTTTGCAAAAGACTTGTTTGTTTTATTTAATGACATTGTATTTGTTTTAGGGTGTTTTGGTCGTCTTTTTTTCTATAAGACAAAAATATCCGCGGGGCCCCTTTTTGGGTCCTTCGACTATTTTATAGTCGGCAGTTATAAAATTAAGCACCCGATTTAGTCTTTCATAAATAAAATTCTTGTCAAGATATTTAGCCCTACCTTTGAGCATTATCTCTACCCTTACCCGGTCGCCATCTTCTAAGAATTCAGAGGATTTTTTGGCCTTCATTTCGAGGTCGTGCTCGGATGTTCCGAGTCCTACTCGTATACCGCGTACTTCAGATTGGTGCGTTTTTTTGGCTTCGCGGGATTTTTTCTCCTCGATATACCGGTATTTGCCATAATCCATGATTTTGGCAACCGGCGGGTTTGCTCCAGGGGATATCTCTATGAGATCCAAGTTGGCTTCTTTGGATTTCGTAAGAGCTTCGGTAGTTGTCATCACACCGATATTTTTACCATCGGCGTCAATCACCCGAACCTCCGGGGACCTTATCTGGCTGTTTATTTTAACTCTTTTATCCAATGGAAGTATTATATCAAAGAATATCGCAATAATCAAACGATTGAATAACCCCACCCAATTTTGCACTCTGCCGGTAATTTCTTCACATAATACTCGGACTTGGCCAGAACCTCAGGGTTTTTAGGGTGATAGATAATTGTTTAAATTCAGCCTTTTTTGTGGGATGTCGGGTTTAGATTTTAAATTCAATCACGTCTCCGTCCTGTACTATATACTCTTTTCCCTCGGTGCGGATAAGCCCTCTTTCGCGGGCGTTTTTCCAAGAGCCGGCCAGGAGGAGTTTTTCCCAGTGGATGATCTCTGCCCGTATGAATTTTTCTTCAAAGTCGGAATGGATCGCGCGACCCGCTCTTTTTGCGGTGGAGTTTTTTGGAATGGTCCAGGCGCGGCTTTCGTCCTCTCCGGTCGTGAAATAAGTTATGAGGCCAAGAAGTTCGTATGCTTTTCGTATAAGCTCTTGTAGACTTGAGGAAATATTCAGCTCTTTTTTTTCTTCCTCAGACATCGCCGATATGTCATTTTCCTGGCCGATATCAAGGGCGAGAGAATTTTCTAATTTAGGAGACTCCAAATTGTCTCGGCTAGAAATGTTAAACACGTAAAGGACCGGCTTGAATGAAATAAGTTCGCGGGTCTCAATGGGCATCTCTTTCGGATCAAGCGTTATCGGGGTTGATGAGGCCTGCTCGAGCATTTGCTCGATTTTTTCATAATTTTTATGAGTTTCAACCGCTTCTTTGTTTCCGGTTCTCGCTTCTTTTGAAGTCTTTTCTTTTGCTTTGGTTACGGTTTCCAGGTCTTTTAAGGCAAGCTCGGTTTTGATGGTTAAAATATCCGAAATAGGATCGGGGATGCCGGAAACATGATGAATATTTTCGTTTTTAAACGCCCGAACAATATGGCAGATGGCGTCCACTTCGCGGATGTGCGTTAAAAATTTATTACCGAGGCCTTCGCCCGATGCGGCGCCCTTGATTAGTCCTGCGATATCGATGAATTCAATGTAGGTTTCAACCGTTTTTTTTGAATTTGAAAATTTGGATAATTTTTGCAGACGTTCATCTGGAACATTAACGACGCCGACATTTGGATCAATGGTTGCGAAAGGATAATTGGATGTATCAACTTGTTTTTTTGTCAGCGCTTGAAACAGGGTTGATTTGCCCACATTCGGGAGGCCGATAATACCTATCTTTAGCATTTAGTTATATTAGCAAAAAGAGCCAAAAAACCAAGAAATTTTTTATGGCCTTTGTATTCGTGTATTATTATCGATTTATGGTAAATTAAAATAATGCCGATCAAGCCGGAAATTTTTAAGGAATATGATGTCCGCGGGATATACCCTTCGGAGATCGATGCCGGGATATCTTATAAAATAAGCTCTGCTTTCGCGGAGTTTCTTGATTTAAAAAATATTTCGGGTCCCATTGTCGTGGGGCGCGACGTGAGGCTGTCATCGGAAGAGCTGGCGGAAGCCGTTGCTAATGGTCTTTGCGATCGCGGAAGGGACGTTATTGATATAGGCCTCGCGACTACTCCGCTTTTTTATTTTAGCGTAGGCAGATCGGAGGCCGCCGGAGGCATAATGGTAACGGCTTCGCATAACCCTGGCAATTACAACGGTCTTAAGTTCATAAAAGAAGGCGTGGTTCCAGTTACTTTTGAAGACGGTATTAAAACGATTCACAACATCTCGCAAAAAGATCTCCCTCGTAAATTATCGCGCGGGATAAGGCGCCCGGATAATTTTTCGGAAAGTTATATAGATTTTTTGGTTGGGATCTCCGACATCCGTCGCAAACTTAAAATTGTGGTGGATGCTTCAAACGGATCGGCCGGGCCTTTTTTAACCAAATTGTTCCAAAAAATAGACGTTTATCTCGAGCCGTTATTTTTTGAGATGGACGGCAATTTTCCCAATCATCCGCCCGATCCCCTAAAGCCGGAATCTCTTAAGGAATGCAAAAAATGGATATTAAAATCAAAAGCGGATTTGGGGGCTGTGCTTGATGCCGACGGCGACCGGGTAATCTTTATTGATGAAAAAGGGGAGGGGATAGCTTCTTTTAATATCGGTTCGTGGTTGGTAGACGACTTTGTTTTGCCGGGAGACAAAGTCATTATCGATAAGCGCGCCTCGAAATTTTTAAAAGAAAAAATTTTGGAAAAAGAAGGGGTCCCTGTCTATTCGAGAGCAGGGCATACCAATATAAGGGGAGCGATGGCCGAGAATAATGCCGTTTTTTCGGCGGAATTGTCCGGTCATTATTTTTATAAAGATTTTTACAATTCAGACTCGTCCCTTTTTACTTTAGTGAGAGTTCTTTCTCTTCTTTCAAAAAAAGAAAAAAAACTGTCGGAAATAATATCCGGGTATCAAAAATATTTTCATTCGGGAGAAATAAATTTTAAATGCGCTGATTTCGAAAAAATGCTCGGATATCTTAAGGGTGAGTATGCGTCAGGTGAGCAGGATTTTTTGGACGGTCTTACTATTTCGTATCCGGATTGGTGGTTCAACATCCGTCCGTCAAAAACAGAGCCCTTAATACGCCTTATTATAGAGGCGGATACCGGGGAGAAGATGGAGGGCAAGGTGGCCGAGTTGATGGGGAAGATAGAAAGATTTAAGTAGTATATAAAAAAACTCGTAATTTACCCTTTTTGGATTTGATTTTAAGTTTGTATTTTTAACTTCGGATTTATTTATATAACGTATCCCATTTTTTCTTTTACTTGGGACAGGGTTGTTTGAGAAATTATTCTGGATTTTCTTGACCCTCCATAAAGAATCTCGAGGACTTGTTTTTTGTTTTTCGTGAGTTCTTTGTATTTTTCTTGGATAGGCGCGAGTTTTTTTATTAAAAGTTCCGCCAGGTCGTTTTTAAATTCATAATAGTTTTTATCTTTATAGATCTTTTCTATTTCAGAGTGAGGAGATTCGGCGAAAGCCGAATATATTTCTATAAGATTTGAAATAGCCGGCTTTTTTATCTTGTTGTATTGGACTTCTTTCCCTGAATCGGTTGCGGCGGCCGCGATCTTTTGGCGGATCTCGTTAGGCGAGTCGAGAAGGCCTATGTAGTTATTCGAGCTTGGCGCCGATTTGGACATTTTTTTTGAAGCATCATCGAGTCCCATTATGCGCGCGGTATCTCTTTGCACGTATGCCTCAGGGACAGAGAAAGTACGCCCGTAACGGCTGTTGAATTTTTCGGCGAGCATTCTTGTGAATTCGATATGCTGGACCTGGTCTTCTCCGACCGGGACAATGTCGGTCTGGTAAAGAAGGATATCCGCGGCCATGAGGGTGGGGTAATTAAGGATTCCCGCGAGCACCCCTTCTTTTTTGGTCCGGCCTTCCGTTTTTTCTTTAAATTGGGTCATCCGCTCGAGTTCTCCCAAGGGGGTCATTGTATTTAATATCCAGGCCAATTCGGTGTGTTCGGTCGAATGGGATTGTATGAACACGATTGATTCTTTAGGGTCTATTCCGCAGGCGATATACAGCATAGCGACTTTTAGGGTATTTTCATGGAATTCTTCCGGAACCTGCGGGACCGTGATGGCGTGATGATCAACCACGCAAAAAACGGACTCGTTCGTATATTGGAGGTCAACAAACTGTCTTATCGCTCCGAGATAATTTCCTATATGAAGTACGCCTGTTGGTTGAACTCCCGAAAAAACTGTTTGTTTCTTTTTCATACTTTATAATTATACCTCAATTACCACCGGTAACACCATCGGCCTTCTTTCGGTTTTAGTGAAAAGAAATTGGCCTACTTTGTCGCGGAGACTGGTCTTCACCCAATCCCAGTTCACCGGGTGCATATTGTTGGTAGAATCCTCTATGATCCTTTTTATAATCTGTCTTGTTTGGAAAAGAAGTTCTTTGGATTCCCGTAGATATACGAATCCTCTGGATATAATATCGGGCGATCCGCGTACTTTTCCCGACTGTGAGTCAACTACCGCGATAATCACAAAGATACCGTCTTCAGCCAAAGCCTGTCTGTCTCTCAATACCACTTCCTGGACATCTCCGACTCCGAGTCCGTCAACCATTATATAGTTCGCGGGGACGTATTCTTTGGTCATTTCAACTTTTCCTTTCGATACTTCAACCACTCTTCCGTTATCAGAAATGATTATTTTGTCTTTAGTCATTCCGGCGGCCTGGGCAATTTTTGAATGAATGCGAAGGAATGAGTGGTTTCCTTCGATAGGCATAAGGAATTTCGGTTTTACCGTTCTTATCAAATTTTTAAGATCTTCCTGTTTTGCGTGGCCTCCAGCATGGATATCGAGCATTTTATAGTTAATAACCTCCGCTCCGTCGCGATAAAGTTTGTCGGTTAGGTATTGTACCGATCTTTCGTTCCCGGGAATCACGGATGATGAGAAGACAACAGTATCACCCGGCTCTATGTGGAGTATTTTATGGCGCCTGGTCACTATTCTCATTAAAACGGCATTTTCTTCTCCTTGTGCTCCGGTGGCGAGGATAATTATTTTTTGGGAAGGATATTTTTTAATTTCACTTATATCGATCATCAACGCCTGATTGATCCTCATATATCCTAGGCGTCGGGCGATCTCTATGTTCGATTTCATGCTGCGTCCGTCAACGACGACTCTTTTATCGTATTTTTCGGCCAATTGGAATATCTCATTTAATCTTCCGAGAAGAGACGCGAACGTTCCAATAATCAGACGACCGGGCGCATTTTTAATTATGGTATCCATTTCCATTTGGATTTCAACTTCGCTATATTGGTGTCCGGGTTCGCGGGCATTAGTGCTGTCGGACATTAAAAGCAAAACGCCTTTTTCGCCGAACGCTTTGAGCTTATCCATTTCGGTTGTACCCGATATTTTTGATTTTTGGTCGATTTTAAAATCTCCGGTATGAAGTATTGTGCCCACCGGGGAATGTACGACCACACCGACCGCTCCCGGGATGTTGTGTGACACTCCGAAAAATTCAAGATGAAAAGCTCCAAGGTCGAGCTTGGTATCATTATTTATTTCGTTGAAGTTAAGATGTATGCGCGGTGACTGATATTCTTCCTGGCGTTTTGCGATAAGGGCAAGCGTCAGGTCCGTTCCGAACATCGGAATAGTCGGTTTTAGTTCCGGCATAAGATAGGGTATCGCGCCCATATGATCATAGTGGGCATGCGTGATGATAACGCCCTTGATCTTATGTTTTTTGTTGATAAGGGATTTGATGTTGGGAATGATCAGGTCAATGCCCGGCATATTTTCTTCCGGGAATTGAAGGCCCATATCGATAATGATTATATCGCCGTTAAACGGAGAGCCGGGATCGGAATATTCAAGATACATCATGTTTCTTCCGACCTCTTCAAGACCTCCAAGCGGGATCACGCGGACCTTGGCGTTGGGTGATCCTTTAGGCGGGGCGATTTTTTGTATTGATACGGCTTTTTTTATTCCAAAAAGCTCCATCTCCGGGGCTTCAAGCCTTCCCGATGTTTTGGTAAATTTGCCTTCCGGTTTCTTTCGTTGCGGTTGGCTGGTTCTTCTGATATTTTTTTCTGTCATATAAAACTTAATTGTTAAAATTGTTAATTATAATGATAATTTTAGTTGATAATATTTGGAACGCTTTGCGTTCCGACTTTTTTTGTGTTTTTAAGAGAACTTTGCGTAAGAGGCGGACGGGGGGTCTCTTGCGTTTGTCCTGTTTATCGCTTGGTGCCCTAAGAGGGATTTGTCCCGCTTTTAACGAAATCCTTCTCCCAAGGGAACTTACGTGGCCTTGTGGCCATCCCGCTATGCTTATTTATAATGCCTAGTGTGGGACTTCTGCTCGCTCCGACTTCCCGGTGCGACCGGGATAAACTCCGCCGGGGCGCTATACACAATGCGAGCTGCGCTAGGCTCGCTCGCGCCCTTTAATTTAATTAAGCCCCACCCTATATATTGGATGTGCTGGCTCCTGTTTGGTGCCCAGGGTGGGACTTGAACCCACATGTTCTTGCGAACACAGCGCCCTGAACGCTGCGTGTCTGCCAATTCCACCACCTGGGCATTTTTAATAATAATCGGGACGCGTCTGCCAACTTGCCCCGTACCATCCCGTTTACATCGGGATTGGTATTGGGGTTCCGCCACGGGGGCATCTTCGGGTTATGAGCTATTTTTTATAGGTATTTTAATGATCAATCGACAAAATATTTAAGCACGTTTTGTGTCACAAGATACCATTCGTTTATTCTTGAAAATCTTTCCGAAGGTATCGTGATATTTTCGGTTTCAAACCCCTTTAAGTTGTTAGCGGTTACGTAAAGATATTGGGGAGAGTATAGGAAAATTGCCGGTGTCTCAGAAATTACTTCCTTTTGGAATTTTTCGTATTTTTCTCGACGGTTTTCTTCGTTGATATCTCTTCTCGCGTCTTCCAGCAGTTTATCGACCGAAGTGTTGGTATAAAGGGCGATATTTAATCCTGGGTCGTTCCTTTGCGAAGAGTGCCAGAAGGCGAATGGGTCGGGGTCCCGTCCGACTACCTCTCCGAAAAGAAGGGCGTCGTATTCCCGTGGCCGTATTATAACCTGGTTCAGGTCGTTTAATTCGAATATTTTTACTTCGGCTACGATCCCCAGGCGACCCCACATCTCCAGCAGGAGTTTTGCCGTATTGATAAGGTCGGGAGTATTTACGGTGGCAAGTGAAAAGCGAAGTTCTTGGGATTCTTTATTGGTTTTTTTCACGAGCACTTGTTTTTCTTCATCGTATTTCCAGCCCGCTTTTTTTAATTTTTCTTCCGCCAGAACAACGCCGTCTTCGTTGGTTTGTTCGTTATCATTTTCGATTGCGCCGAAAGTTCCCGGAGGAATAGGAGAGCTTATTTTTTCCCCGTATCCGCCGAGCACGTCATCGATTATTTTCTGGGGGTCTACCGACAGCTTAAGAGCTTCGCGCACGCTTGTTTCGGTGAATGCTTTGATCCGGTTTTGATTTAAAAATACGCCGAAAACTCTTGGGAGCGTGAGTTTGTTTATGGTGGTATTTTTACGTTGGAGAGAATTTAATGTATTTAGCGAGACGATGCTCATGGCGTCGATTTCATTTTCTTCAAAAGCGCCCTTCAAGGACTTTTCGGAAGAATAAAATTTGAATTCTATAATTTTTATGTACGGCTCTTTGTTGGCGTAATTTTTCGATCTTTCAAGTGTGTAGGCGGTAATTATTCCCGAAGAATTTCTCTCCGTGCTTTTTATTTTATAAGGACCCGATCCGACGGGATTATAGTTGAAATTAGAAAGAGGGAATTGTTCTATCGCGACATTTTCCCAGATATGTTTCGGAAGAATACCCAATGTCGTATTTTCAAGAAACGGAGCGTAGGGTTTCTGTAAAGTAAAAACCAACTCCCGTTCATTTACGGCTTCCGCTTCAACCCCTTCCCAGTTGGCTCTTATCGGGCTTTTTAATGCCGCGTTTTTCGCCGTTTGTACCGTAAATATCACATCTTCGGCAGTCAGGTCTTTGTTGTCGTGCCATTTTAAATCTTCTTTGAGGATGAATGTGTATTTAAGACCGTCTTCCGATATTTCATAATTCTTCGCGAGATCGGGGACAAGCCTCCCCTTGCCGTCAGCGCGCATAAGACCGCTATAAATAACAGCGGTAAGGTCGCGGTCGGCATCCGTGAGGGCGATAAGCGGATTTACAAGGTTAGGTGAGCCCAGTATGCCTTCCCGCCACTTTCCTCCGTTAGCCGGGACGTTGACCGAGAGATAGGCGTTTACTTCCCAAAGGATACCGATGAATGCCGCGCCCAACATTACAAAAGCGGCGAGAAAAATAAACCTTTCTTTTTTGTTAAATATTCGTTCGATTGCTCGGAGTTCAATAATGGACGGAAAATCAAATCGCCATTTTAAGATTGATGTAATTTTTTCTTTCATACTTTGAGAATTTGAGGAATAACAAAGCTTTCGCTTAGGAGTTTATTTCTTTAAAGCAGGATAGATACTATCTATTTATAAATTAGTTTAGATCTTTATGAATAATTATCCTATTTTAAGTTAAAAGATTTAGGAATGCCGTTATAAAAAATAAGGCAGCCAATATTATTGTTGAAATATAAAGAGTTCTCTCAAAACCTCGTTTTGTGTGGTAAACATTTCCTTCACCCCCAAAAGCCGCGCCAAGTCCGGCCCCTCTTTGCTGGAGCAATATACCTATAGTAAGCAGAACGGATATTAATATCTGCGTATATGGCAAGAGAGTTCGTAAAACTTCCATTTATATTAGTATATATTTTATGGTTTTGGGAGTCAACCTCCCCCACCCGATTTTGTTGAAAACTTTAATTTATACTTAAAGGCACGCTTTATTTCATTATGGGACTAAAAGTTAAAAATGAGTTAGGCGAAGTCGGGTTAAGTTCTGTTTTAATGGGGTCAAAATTGCGCAGATCTTCTTTTGCGGTGATAAGAAATAGCGAACCTATGCGCCTCATCGCGGATGTTCTCAAGCAAGTGCAGAAGCGGGGGAGGATTTTCTTTAAGTTTTATGATCTCGCCCGTCGGCAGATAAAGCTCTTCTTCTTTTTTGGCGAGAGCCGCCACTTTTATTGTTTTTGAATATTTCGGGTCAAGTTTATTTAAGACGGCGATGGCCGAGTTAAGCTGGCCCTTTCCTCCGTCGATAATGATGATGTCGGGGAAAGGCCATTCGGGATGCCCGAACCTTCTTGATAACACCTCGCCCATCATTGCCGTATCGTTCGGTTTTTCGGGTAGTCTGATTTTGAATTTGCGGTAGTTGTCTTTGTCTGAGTGTCCGTCTTTGAATACGACCATCGCCCCCGTTGGGAGCGTTCCTTGAATGTTGGATATGTCATACGCTTCGATGCGCCCGGGTTTGGAGGACATTTTAAATAAATTTTTAAGATATCCGAGTCCTTTCTCGGCATAGGCGTCTCGGTCGCGTTTTATGGTGTGGCGGTGCTCAAAAATATTTTCAAGAGCGGATATCTGGTTGCGTACGCGCGCCGCCGACTCATACATCATGTTTTTCGAAAGCCCGGCCATTTCTTTTTTGAGGGATTTTATAATCCTTGGTTGTTCTCCGGAAAGAATATTTCGGATTGTTTGTATATTTTTTTTATAGACTTTTTCCAGGTCTTTCGTTTTTTTAATATCCGGCGAAGTCTGGCAGCATACGCCAAGACACAGTCCCATTTCCGCGCGCGCGCACGGCTTTTTATGATATTGAGCGCAGGTGCAGTAAGGGAAGGCTTTTCTTAAAGAAGAGAGAACGTAGCGTAAAGACCATCCATCAGTGAACGGACCGATATAACTTGCCTTTATTTTTTTATCGGAGTTTGTTTTTTGATGTGTTATAAAAATTTTCGGAAATTTTTTTTTGGTGAATCCGGCATAAAAATATTGTTTATCGTCGCGCATGAGTATGTTGTATTTGGGTCGGATTTTTTTTATCAGTTCGGACTCAAGTACTAGCGCCTCAACCTCGGAGTCGGTTTCTTTCCAAGAGTATCCGGTGGCTTCTTTGAGCATCTCTTTTTTCGGCTTCTCGAGTCTCGACGCCAAAAAGTAACCGGATATCCTGTTTTTCAGGTTTTGGGCCTTACCTATATAAATTATTTTCCGCTTATTTTTAAAAAAATAGACCCCGGGGTGATTTGGCGCGTTTTTTCCTTGTTTTTCCATAGTGGTCTATTATTATAATTAGTAGAGGATGATTTTACAATAAAAATTAGTTTTAACGGTTACGTCAAAAAAGGGAGGGAACAACCGTGTTAGAACACCTTAAAACGCTTAAACTTCGTACTTTTGAGAAGTTGTCGCAAACCAAACTAATCAAAAGCGGAACAACGGTTCTCGCTTTCAAATGCAAAGACGGGATAATCGCGGCGGGTGATCTTCGCGCGTCTTACCCCGGTTATGAGATGAGCGAATATTGTAAAGTTGAACGATTATCGGAGTTTTCGGTAATTGCCGCAGCCGGCACGGTGGCCTGCATACAGGAACTTTACGAGACTATGAGTGGGGCGATAAGAACGATCGAAAAGGCGATAGGCGAAGATATCCACATAGACGGTCAGGCTTGTTTTTTAAGAAGCATTCTCAGGGATAATTTTAAGGAATTTGGGGTTATGTCCGAAATGCTCGATTATTCAGCCTCGCCTTTTATCTGCGGATACAACCCTATGTCAGGATCTTTTCATATTTTTCGATACGACGGGGCGGGCGCCATGTATGAATCCGACAATTACATTTCACTCGGATCGGGCTCCAGGCTGGCAACCGCTATTCTTGACGACCAGTGGGCGCTTGATATTTCGCTCGAAGACGGAGCGTTTCTCGCGGTCCGCGCTATTTCCCGCGCTTCGCGTGATCTGTATACTTCGCCTCCCGCGCTTTATCCGGTTACGGTGAGCATCATTACAAGTTCCGGAATACAGGAATTAACTCCCAAAGAGACTCTTCAGATGGCGTGGACCATATTTATTAGAGATATGCAGCGCCGGGGCGATAATGACCGGATGAGCTATTTTTGGGACAACATCTCCAATCCGCCTTCCGGTAACTACAAAAAGAAGAAGAGGGGCTGATTAATGTCGATACTGCTTCAGACTCCCGAACTGATAAAGATGAAGCACTGTGAGGCCGAAAAACTTCTTGGTAAGCATTTCATAGTAGGTGTTACATTTGACGGGGGGGTTGTTTTTGCCCGCCATTACAATTCACGCTTTCATAAAAAGTTGCATTGGTTTAAAATTTTCGGACGCGCGGCCGTCGCTTTTATTGGTAATCCCAACGATATCGGACTGGTTTCGAATTATGTAGACGCGTCCGCGGATAATTTGGCCGATATCATCGGAGAAGGCGTGAGATTCTGCTATCTTACTAATCATTACATCAAAAACTGCATTCATTCGGTTTTGGAAGACAAATTCAAAAGTGATATCTCGCCATTCGGGATCAAGGCAGTCGTTGTGCAGTCCGAAAATAGATTTGCGGTGATTAATTATTCCGGACAGGTAAAGAATTTTTCGAAATTTGTCGTGGCCGGAGGAGAATTGGCTCAAGGTAAGGAAGATGCCGTAAAATTTTTGTCCGGTCTCAATTTTTTCAAAGGAAAAAAATTACCCACATTGGTCGAAGCGTCCAATGCTATAAAAAATACTTTATTCAATTTTGATATTGAGCCGGAAAGCAAAGAATATGAATCTATTTTTATAACCAAAGGAGAAATAAAGAGTAAAATATTTTCGAAGAAATCATCAAAAGTCCCCGCTAAATAGCGAGGATTTTTAAATTTGAAATGAAATAATCAAGAATATCGATTTTTGAATTTAGGGCTTGTTTTAGTCCTCTTTGCTCTGGGTGGTGGCCGGTCATCCTTAGGCCGAAAAGGAAGGCGAGCCTCCTCCTGTTGGCCGAGGAGGAGAGATCGGGGGCCTAAATTTAGGTATGCGCGCTATAGGCCATAATAAAGTGTTACCGTAATTGGGTCTGGAAATATTGCCGATTTTTAAGTAATTTGGCTACCGTGTTTCCTCTGTACATCATACAGGATGGCTCGTAGTCGCTCAATCTCTTTAAGCAATACTGCCGGGTTAAATTTTGCGTGTTCAAGGTGTAGTGTCTCTTTTACCTTCTCCGATATCTTCGAATGCACCAGAACTCTTTGGTATGGGGTCAAGGCTTTTTCGTATGTGCGTTTGTACTTCGATCCTTCGCGAATGGTATCGATTGTTTTTCTGGATGAAATAAAATGATTAGTGTATGTATTCACTCGGAGATAAAGATTGTTGAGTGCTTCTATTGCTTCAATGCAATCCAACCGGATGTACCCAACATATTTTCGTACAATGTGTCCGTTCCGTTCTTCTACATACGCGTTGTCATTCTTCTTGTTCGGTCTGCTTCTGGTAAGATTGATGCCCGTCTTCTTGTTCCAGATTAGGGTAGCCCTGTTAATGAACTCGCCTCCTGTATCCGAATGATCGTGGACGTGCTTGAACGGCAGCCGTTTTCGGAGGCGATTCCTGTTCTCTATTGTTGCCTCTTCCCCTTTGTTCCACTGCGCCCCAAGAAGGTTCCAATAAGTCGCCACGTCCGTAGAATTAAGCGTATACACCATATCTCCCTTCAAGGTGGAGCCGCAATGGACAACAGTATCAATCTGCTCATGGCCTGGATTCATGTTTCTCCAAGGACCCATGAAGACGGGTATGATGGTTTTCACGCTGGACGGAGATGTTGAGGAAAATCCCTGCCCTTTTCTTTTGATTTGTTCGAATTTTGTCACTCTTCTTTTAACCGTTCGTTCACTCATCTTCAAGAGTTTGCCGGTAGCTTCATCCGAGTTTTTCCAAGTATCATCACGCCTAAATATCGCGACGTAGTCAGATATGAGCGGGTAGAGCAATTCTCCACAGAGTCCATTCTAAGCGCTCCAGACATCCTTGAGCGCTGCGGTAACGTCGGCTGTGTAGTAGACGGCGCGACCTCATTTTTCTTCTATGCATGGGTCTTGTGTTTGAAGTCGTGTGAACTTGCGGCTGGCCGCTTTTCTGGCCATTTGCGAGACGTCGCACACGATATCAAGAATCTCGCCGCGCCTTTTTCTGCCACCCCGTTTCTTAATTCTCGCTTTGTAATATTCGTTCTTATACCGCTCAAATATCTGTTTTTTTTTCCATATTCATATGGAAACTACGGTAACCTATTTATGGCCTATCCATACCAATTAGGGTAACCTTTTTTGTGGCCTATAACGATGCGTTGACTATCTCTTGACAACGGAATATAATATTAAATTGTATATTTTTCCTTTTTAAATGCCTAAAAAAATAACACAATTTCAAGAGTTCATACGGGTCAAAGGGGCGAGAGTCCATAATTTAAAAGAAATTTCCGTAGATATACCCAGAAATAAGCTTGTTGTTATCACCGGGCTTTCCGGCTCAGGTAAATCTTCTCTTGCTTTCGATACTATTTATGCCGAAGCCGAAAGGAGGTTTGTAGAATCATTGTCGAGTTATGCTCGGCAATTTTTGGGCGTGCGTGAAAAACCCGACATCGATCAGATCGAAGGCCTTTCGCCGGGCATCGCGATAAGCCAGAGATCAATCGCGAAAAATCCCCGTTCTACCGTCGGGACCATCACCGAGATACAGGATTATCTACGGATCTTGTTTTCACGCACAGGTAAACCCCATTGTCCTCAATGCGGGCGCGAAGTTAAAAAGCAGACGATAGACGAAATGATCAGTCAGGTCGTCAAGTCGTTTAAGGGAAGTTTTATTTTGATTCTCGCCCCCGTCGTCCGCGGACGAAAAGGCGAGCATAAGAAAATTTTGGAACAGATCCAAAAACAGGGATACATAAGGGTTCGTTTTAACGGAGGGGTTATGAGAATTGAGGAGGCCATTGATCTTGTGCTTGACCCGAAAAAAAAGCATTTAATAGAGGTAGTGGTTGACCGTCTTATTATTGATAAAGAAATGGAGCGGGCGCGCCTTCATGATTCGCTCGAATCGGCATTGTCTCTCGGTCGAGGTATTGTATTAGTTACCGCGGTCTCGGGTTCTGAGTCGGATAAGATTATTAAAGAAAATCTTTTTTCGGAAAATTTTGCCTGTCCCGTAGATAACTTTTCTCTTCCGCCAATTGAGCCGAGGTTGTTCTCGTTCAACTCACCTTACGGTGCCTGCCCAAGGTGTACCGGTCTCGGGCATCAACTCGAAGTAGATCCTTTATTGATTATTCCGAACAAAAATCTGACGCTTGCTGAAGGGGCGATTCAGCCGTGGGCGCGGGCTTCTCATCGGGTTGGCCGTCAATCCTGGTACTGGTGGATGCTTGAAGATTTCTCCGAGCGCCATAAATTTTCTCTTGATATTCCGGTCAAAAATCTTTCAAAAAAGATCGTCGACATAATTTTACACGGGGAAGGTACCGATAAGCCGAACTCTTTTGAGGGCGTGATACCAAATTTGGAGAGAAGATGGAAAGAAACAGATTCCGACTGGACCCGCGCGGAGATCGAACGATATATGCAGATAAAAATCTGTCCATCCTGCAACGGCAAGCGTTACCGGCCGGAGACACTTTCCGTTACCGTTAACGGGAGATCGATTGCCGATATTTCCGGGATGTCGGCCGAAAATGCCGTCAAATTTATTAAAGAATCTTTTAATAATTCGAGCGGAGCCAAATTTGACGATAAAATATCCGCGCCCTTGTTCAAAGAAATAAACAGGCGCCTGCAATTTTTAATAGATGTCGGTCTTAATTATATTACCCTTGAACGAGAATCAACCACGCTTGCGGGAGGGGAGGCGCAAAGAGTCAGGCTCGCGACACAGATCGGCTCAGGTCTTACCGGCGTAATTTATGTACTTGATGAGCCGTCTATCGGTCTTCATCCCCGCGATCACTCCCGCCTTATTATGACCTTAAAAAAAATGCGGGACATGGGAAATACCGTTATCGTCGTCGAACATGATAAAGAGACCATGCTTGAGTCGGATTGGATAATAGACTTGGGGCCTGGAGCCGGACGCCACGGCGGTAAGGTTGTTTTTGAGGGGACATACGCTCAACTTAAAAAATCAAAGACCCTGACCGGAGATTATATTTCCGGAAGAAAAGAAGTAAAAATATCGAGTGGCGAAAAAACTCCCGTGCATTTTTCAAAAGAAAACTACATCAAAGTAATCGGAGCGACCGAGCACAATTTGAAGAACATTAGCGTTAGCATTCCTTTGGGCAAATTGGTCTGCGTATCCGGAGTTTCGGGTTCCGGAAAATCCACTTTGGTAAATGACATATTGGCCAAAGCTTTGATGAAGCACTTTTACGGTTCGCGCGCGAAACCCGGCGCCCATAAAACCATTGAGGGCGTGCATAACATCGACAAGATTGTTGTCGTTGATCAGTCTCCGATCGGACGCACCCCCAGGTCCAATCCCGCGACTTATACCGGGGCGTTTTCTTTTATTAGAGATACTTTTTCAAAAACACATGATGCCCGCACCCGTGGGTATAAAGCCGGACGCTTCAGCTTTAACGTAAAAGGGGGAAGGTGCGAGGCCTGTGAAGGCCAGGGGGTTAAAAAAATTGAGATGTATTTCCTTGCCGATATTTACGTGCCTTGCGAAGAGTGCGGTGGCACGCGCTATAACCGCGAAGCTCTATCAATCCATTATAATGATAAACATATTGCCGAAGTCCTTGATATGACTATCGAGGAGGCATATGAATTCTTTAAAAAAATACCCCAAATAAAAATACGCCTGCAAACATTGATACAGGTCGGGTTGGGTTACATGAAATTAGGCCAGTCGGCCACCACTCTTTCGGGAGGTGAGGCTCAGCGGGTAAAGCTCGCGACAGAATTGGCCAAAAAATCTACCGGAAAAACTCTATATATTTTGGATGAGCCGACCACCGGTCTTCATTTTGAGGATATTCGCAAATTACTTGAAGTCCTCTCGGCTCTTGTGGATAAGGGAAACACCGTGCTTGTTATTGAGCATAATTTGGATGTTCTTAAAAATGCCGATTGGTTGATTGATCTCGGTCCGGAGGGTGGAGACAAAGGAGGGTGGGTTATTTTATCCGGCACACCCAAAGAAGTGTCCGCCAATAAAAGATCGCATACCGGACGTTGGCTCGCTATGAGATAGTGGTTCGACTTTGCTCACCACCATGTCGAAGGGCTTGCCCTGCTTGTCCGCCTCTGGCGGAAGCTAAGTCGAATGGCTCGCCAAGAATTAATTGGTCGGTTTATTAGGCGTATCGTATTTCAAAATTTTTGAATTCTCCCGTTGCTTCGTCGAATTTTACTTCCACGTCTTTAACGCGCGCGAAAGACGGGCCTGATTTGCACCAATCTATCAAGTGTTCTAATTTTTCTTCTTCTCCTTCAACCACCATAGAGAGGGAACCGTTGTTTTCATTTTTGATCCATCCTGTGATACCCAGGCGATTGGCATGATTTTTTACCTCATGCCTGAAATTAACCCCCTGGACTATTCCTATTATGTTTATATTTGCTCTTTTCATAATATAGTATTTAGTATCCGGTATTTAGTATTAAGTATCAAGATAGTTTTAGTATTAAGAATTAAATAGCGGTCTTGCCGGTCTTTTTTTAAAAAAAATAAAATTCAAGTACTATAAACTAAATATAGGATACTATATACTAAATACAAAATATTATGCTCAAAAAAAAGATATATCTCGATTATGCCTCAACCACCCCTTTGGATAAAAAGGTGTTTATGGCGATGAAGCCGTATTTTTTCGAGAAATTCGGCAATCCCGGCAATTTATATCATTCGGGGAGGGTCGCGAAGAAAGCCATAGATATAGCGAGGCGCAAAATGGAGAAGATTATAAACTGCGATCCGGGAGAGATAATCTTTAATGCTTCGGCAACCGAGGCGGACAATCTTGCTATACTTGGCATCGCGCGCGCGAATAAAAAATTCGGGAATAAGATCATAATTTCTAATATCGAGCACAAGGGCATACACTCCTCCGCCAGGTTATTGGTAGACGAAGACTTTGATGTCGTAGAAATTCCGGTTGGCTCGAACGGTCTTATCTCGCCCGGGAAAATATCAAAAGCTTTGGATAAAAAAACCATTCTTGTTTCCGTAACCTATGCCGATAGTGAGACGGGGACGGTTCAGCCGATCGAAAAAATTTCTAAAGTCATTAAAAAATTCCGCGCCGGAAAAGGCGCGCCTCCTTATTTTCATACCGACGCGAGTCAGGCGTTTTCATATTTGGATTCTGACGTTAAAAAACTGGGAGTTGACGCTATGACCATATCCGCCCACAAAATATACGGACCTAAGGGTATTGCCGCCCTATATATAAGAAAGGGGATTGCCATGACCCCGGTAATTATTGGCGGAGGACAGCAAAACAATTTAAGGTCGGGGACCCAAAATGTTCCGGCCATTGTTGGTTTTGCCGAAAGCGCCGTTATCACGAAGCGTATGAGAAAAAAAGAATATTTGCGCCTCAAAAAGTTAAGGGATATTCTTGAAAAAGGGATCTTCAGAATGGTTCCGAAGGTGGTTTTAAATGGGCATCCTCAAAATCGCCTTCCTAATTTTTTGAACGTTTCTTTTTTGGACATAGAAGGAGAGGCGGCCCTTCTATATTTTGATAATGCGAATGTTGAGGTTTCTACCGGGTCAGCGTGTGATTCCGAAACACTTGAGCCGTCGCGGGTTCTTCTTGCTCTTGGGCGCTCATATGAGCATGTCCACGGGAGTATTCGTTTTTCTCTGGGGAGGCATACCACCGCCGAAGAAATCCGCCAAGTTTTAAGAATTATCCCCGGAATCATAAAAAAATTACGCGTGATTTCGCCCCTGGATTTAAAATTAAATGAGTCAAAAAAAATTTCTCGGCCGGAGGCTTTTGCCGGAGGGCGGGCGCCTCATTTTTTAAGGAATAAAAAATGAACCATGAAAAAAAATATCGATAAAAAAAACAATGGAAAAGTATCTTCCCCTGATGTGGTTAATTCTCACACCGGAGGCAGTTGGGCTTACACCGAAAAAGTAAAAAGCCATTTTTTTAATCCACAAAACATTCTTTTGGTGGATCCGGAAAAAGAAACTTATGACGCCGAAGGAATTGTCGGCTCTCCCGCCTGCGGGGACGTAATGAGAGTGTGGCTTAAAATAGACCAAGCTAAAGACAAAATAATCGATTTTAAATGGAAGACGTTTGGATGCGCATCAGCCATTGCCGCAACCTCAATCCTCTCGGTTATGATCACCGAAAAAGGCGGAATGAAAATAGACCGGGCTTTAAAAATAAAACCCGGAGATATTGTTAGGCGCCTTGACGGGGTGCCTGATCGCAAGATCCATTGTTCGGTATTGTCCGACAAAGCTTTGCGTGCCGCGCTTAACGCTTGGTTCAAAAAAACCGGACAATTTGAACGCGTTAGTGCCGAGGGTTCCAAGATTATTGATCCTTATGTTAAGGTTACCGAAGCCGACATTGAAAAAGCGGTGCTTGGAGGCGCTTTTACTTTAAAACAAGTCCAAGAGAAGACTAAAGTCGGGATAGGGTATCCGGAGTGTATTCCGGCCACGGAAGAGTTGATACGGTTTTACTGCGAGAAACATTTCGGTAAATAATTTTCATAATTTTTTAGGTTGCGTTATTTTTTGAGAGCGTTGGATTGACGGATATAAAGTTTTCAGCCAAAGGCTAATTCCTCAGCCGTACCGGCACGGGCTAGGCGGGCGGAAAAATCCAAGTAAAATAAAAAATTAAATTTTGAATTTGATTTGAACCTCAATCTTTGAATATTGAGCTCTAAATAAGTTTAAGTTGTGTATAAAATAGTTTGAATAATATTTATTTTTCTTTACAATAGTAAGGGTAATTAAAGGTTTTTTAAAATTAATTTAATAATACTATGGCGAATCAACAAGAATATCAGAGGTCAAGACCGGATTCCAAAATAGCAAAGATAGTGGTTGACCGAGACCTCTGCATCTCGGCTGCTTCTTGTATCGGGGTTGCTCCCGAGGCTTTTGAGCTGGATGCCGAAAGTAAGGCGATCTTAAAAAATACAGCCGATTCGGTTGATGACGAAACTTTAATGATGGCGGCACAGTCGTGCCCGACAAAGGCAATCTTGCTTTTTGATAATGATGGAAAGCAGATCTATCCTTAATTTTTAAAACTAATGACCGAAGTAAAATATTTGATAATCGGCGGGGGAGTTGCCGGCACTATGGCCGCCGATACGATAAGAAAAAAAGACTCGGAGGGCTCTATAACTATAATTTCAGATGAGCCTTATCGTTTCTATTCAAAAATTATGCTTTCCAAGCCGGCTTTTTTTCTTGGTAAAATTCCGTTTGAAACAATATGGTTAAGAAAAGAAGAATGGTACCCGGAGAATAAAATATCATTGCTTTTGGGTAAAAAGGCGGTTTCTTTGGATCCGGTCGGCAAGATTGTAGCATTGGACGACGGAGCGTCATTTAAATATGAAAAACTTTTACTTGCTACGGGATCATCGGTCATCAAATGGCCGGTTGTCGGCGCCGATAAAAACGGTATTTGTTATTTGCGTACCCTTGATGATGTGAAAAAAATAATGCAGCTGGTTAAAACCGCCAAACGTGCGGCAACTATAGGCGGGGGTTTTATTAGCTTTGAGATGGCCGATCTTTTGCGCCTGTCCGGGAAAGACGTGACTTTAATCATAAGGGAAAATTATTTTTGGGAACCGATATTGGATGAAGAGTCGGGGCGCCTCGTTGAAAAAGTTTTGAAAGACGCCGGGGTTGAGATACTTTATAAGTCTGAGGCCAAAGAAATTCTCGGTGGAGATTCGGTAGAGAGTATTCTTTTAAACGACGGGAGGAAGGTTGAGGCCGAAATGGTGGTCTGCGGGATAGGCGTCAGGAGCGAGAACGAGTGGCTGGCCGGCTCCGGATTAAAGATAAATAAGGGGATACTTGCCAACGAATACCTGGAAACCAATTTGCCTGACGTGTGGGCGGCGGGAGATGTGGCCGAATATTATGATCCGATCTTGGGAGAGACGGTTAAGCTCGGCAACTGGATTCATTCCCAGGAACAGGGCAAAAGAGCGGGTTTTAACATGGCGGGAGAAAAAGAACCGTTTAAATTCGTATCTTTTTATGCGTCTCAAGGCCTCGGGGCGAACATCGCTTTTATCGGTAATATAGCGCCGCTTCCCGGTAGAAGCGTTATTACAAGAAAATATGACAACGGGAAGGCAATAATCAGGTTTATTCAATCCGGTAATAAGATTGTCGGGGCGACTTTAATAAATAAAACCGAAGATCTTAAAACCATCGCGAATATGATTGAGAATAATATTGACGTATCGGATAGGTTGGAAGAACTTTCCGATGTTAATTTTAATTTATCCGGTTTTAATTCGGAAAATATAAATGCCTGAAGAAATAAAAACCAGCGATAGCGCCGTCAGCGACCATAAAAAGATCCGTATCGGTTGGTTCACTTTTTCATGCTGCGAGGACAATACCATCGTTTTAACTGAAATCATGAACGACCACTGGCAGGAATGGAAAAAGCTTTTCGATTTTCGCCATGTTAATGTTTTAAAGTCTAAAAATGTTCTGGACGAGCTGGACATCGCTTTTATAGAGGGAGCTATCGCTTCCGACGAACATGCTGAAAAATTAAAAAAAATACGGAGCGTGTCAAAAAAATTGGTCGCGGTCGGAGCTTGCGCCATTATTGGCATGCCCGCCGGCCAAAGGAATTTTTTCAATGAAGAACAAAAAAAGGAGATTGATTTCCTGCTTATGAGATTTTCGGCGATGCCTAAAGTTTTGAGGGTCGCGGATGTCGTAAAAATAGACGCCGAAGTTCCGGGGTGTCCCATGGAGCCGGAGGTTTTTCTTACCGCGGTAAATAAATTGGTCGGAGAATTAAGTAATAATACATAATATGCACAGCGCTGATTTTGACCTATCCATAGACCACCTGTCAAAAGTAGAGGGCTCGGCCTCGCTTGATGTTCACGTGCGGGGCGGGCGCGTTGAGCATGTTAATTTTAAGATAGCCGAATATAAAAGATTTTTTACAAAGGCCATGGAAGGCAAGCCCCTCATAGCCCTGCCCCAGCTTTTGAGCAGAATTTGCGGAACTTGTTCCAATGCCCATATTCTCGCCTCGATCGAGGCCGCGGAACACGCTATTGGTATCGAACCATCGGAGCAGACAAAAATTCTGCGCCATCTCACGATGTACGGGCTTAACATCCGCGATCATGCTCTCCATTTGTATTTGTTCGTTCTTCCCGATGTTTACGGCAAGGATGCCTTTCTTGATTTTGACGAGAACAATCCCGTCGAACACCAGATTTTGCATGACGGTTTTGGAATAAAGGCCGCCGGCAATCATTTAGCCATGCTTATCGCGGGGCGAAGCGTGCATGCCACCTATCCAATAATCGGCGGATTTACTCATTTTCCGGATAAGGCCGGTATAGAAGGGTCAATAAAAGAGCTTGAAGCCATAAGGCCGGCCGTTCTGCGCCTTATTAAAATATTCTACGATTGTCCTTTCCATTTTGACCGCTCCACAAAATTCATGGCGCTTGTTCCCAAAGACATCTACGGGTTCATTGACGGATGCATCAGTACGGGAGAGGGAGAGTGTATTGAGGAGAAAGATTACAGGGAGCATTTGGAGCGCGTTGTTATTCCTTATTCGCAGGCCTCCGCGTATAAGCATTTGGGGGGGTCGTATATGGTCGGGGCTTTAGCCAGAATGAATCTTGCTAAAAATATTTTGCATAAAAAAACCAAAGAGTCGCTCGGGGCGATGCTTGACGTTTTTCCGTCAACCGACATTCACAAAAACAATCTCGCGCAAGCCATAGAGATACTCCATTCGCTCGATCATGCTATCGAAATTTTAAGTACTTATGAATTCAAACAAGAAGAGATTATAAAAAAGTCCTACCGCGAAGCGGTAGGAATAGGAGTAGTTGAGGCCCCGCGCGGAACTCTTTATCATAAATATCACATTAATGACAAAGGCGTGGTCCAGAACGGTGAAATAATAGTTCCGACCGGTCAGAATCAGATAAATATAGAGGAAGACATTTTTAAATTGATAGAGAACCTTCTTGGAAAAGCATCCTATGACGAAATGCGTTTTGAGATTGAAAAGCTCATACGTTCCTATGACCCGTGTATGAGTTGTGCCTCGCATTTTCTGAAGATCAACTGGAAAGAGCGGAAGAAATAAAATTAAGGGCGTCTTTTTCGTTCAGATCGGGCGGGAGTCCGATTATTTTTATTTTTTTTATTTTTCCTAATTTTTCGAGCAAACGCAGATTAGCGAGCGCGTCAAAATCATGCATTGTTATATTGGGCGCCGGAGAAAAATCCTTAAGACTATAAAAAATTTTCGGCCTCCGAAGGCCGTGGACACTGTCTATAAGAATAAATTCATCCGGAGTTTCCCATTCTTCGTTCGGGTCTTTTGTTTCGAAATTTATCTCCGGAAATTTTATTTTTAATTGAGGCAAAATTTTGAGCGGTAGAGAATCTTCCCGGAGGTCAGAATTTCCGAAAATATATACGATCATCCCGTACGAAATTTTGTTTATGTTGTTCTTTGTCATAAATTATTTAGAAAAGACTGGTTATAAGAATTTCGTACGGGACTTATAAATATTTGTTGGCCAGCCGGATGCTCAAAAGGGTAAAACGCTCAAGCATTAGGGCTTCTTTTTTTGTAATAATCTCGCAGGGGCTTCCCCAATGGACGGTTATTATATCGCCTTTTTTTATATCATCAAGCTGGTTGTCGAGCCGTCTTACAATCCTTCGGGTGGTTTCTTTGCCCAAGGCGAGCTTATTTTCTAAAAATTTAAGGGGCCTCGTTTTGATGGTAATGTAGGGTCCGTCTATTTCGGTAGTTTTACCCCAGCCGATTCGGCATTCATCCATACTTTCAAGGGTATGGGGAACTTGCATATGTCCGGTTCTTTTCCAGATATTAAAAACATGAAATGAATGATGAGGAAGAGCTCCTTCGTCTATTTTTTCTTTGAGTCGTGAAAATTCTTTTGGGGTTAGCTTTTTTTTAAGACCGTGGTCCTCCAACAGGTTTTGATAGAGTTCTTTTTTTGATACGCCATCCAAAAGTTCATTTCCGATCCAATATGCTTCGACAACGCGCTCATCGAACGGGTCTTTAATATCGTTTGACCAGGCGATCTTTTTTAAATAAGGGTAAAGCGTTTTGAATTTTCGCAGGAGAACCTCAAGGCCGGGGTTTGATAGGCCTTCTTTCAAATAGTCGAACATTTCTTTATTCGCGTCAGGACCGCAATAGTGCAGGCGGTTGGGCCCGAAAGAATAAAGACCGCATCTCACAATTCCGTCTTTTTTATGAGTATGCCGACTCTCTTCGTTTGATGTATTTTGAGTAAAGATGTTCAAATTGTTTTGAGATAAATAAAATTCCTAAAACCATAATAATTGCGGGGACAATCGTACGCGTCGGGAATGTGTGGGTAACGAAAATAGAATTCAAAAATACCGTTATCGGCGCCGCTATTACAAGGATGGAGGAGACGACGGTTGCCGGGCTGTGTTTTAGGGCATAATACCAAGTGGTGACATATCCGAAAAGTATCGCGCCCGAAAAGATCATCCATCCGGCCTGAGCCAAAGAAGAGGGGACAAGAGCGCGCGCTTCCCCCGTGGCGATAACGAATACGGCGAGGAACATCGATCCGAAGAACATTCTTGCCCACGCAACGACGGTTGGGGATACTTCTTTTAGGGTAATTTTCGCGATTATGTTTTCCGCGGACCATAGGATGGTTGCGCCAAGCGCGAGCCAAAATCCGGATCCAAATGTCCATGTTCCCGTGATGCCCGGCATAAAAATTGCTGACGCGAAAAGAGCAAGACCGGCAAACTGCCACAAATTGAGACGCTCTTTAAGAAAAGGGTAGGAGAACAAAGCTACCCATAAAAACAAGGTTTTGTGTATAAGAGCCGCCTCAGTACTAGACATCAGGGTCAGCGCCTTGAAGAACATGAGAAACGCGATTGAGCCTCCGATAAGGCCGATTAGCGCTAATTTTATCCAATTTGCTCGGGAAATATTTTTTAATTCCGCGAATTTTTTTAAAGAAACAAGAAACGCTATCAAAAATATCGCGGTTATGATATTTCTTGATGTTGCGAATACCGAGGAGCTCGCCCAGTTAGTTATCGCGAATTTATTTATAAAAACGGCAAACCCGCTAATAAGAGCCGTTAGCAAAGCCATTTTTATTCCTTTTTGTTCTATATTCATGGTCTTAATAAATTTATTGTAGATAATGTAAATAAATTGTATACTAAAAAAATTAGTATTGAATTATTACATTATTAATTATATTTTTTTATTGAATAATTGCAAATTCGGGTGTTTTTATGGATAGATACGATAAATTAACCGCGCTTTTTAAAGAAACAAAAAAGTCCGGTAAAAAAGTCGCGATTTTTTCTCACTCTAATCCCGATCCCGACAGCATAGCCTCGGCCGCGGCTATCCGTCTTTTAGCCCGTCATTTTGGTCTTGAGGCGGATATTTTTTTTAGAGGCAAAATACTGCATCCACAAAATAAAGTTCTGGTGAGCGTTCTTAATCTCGGGTTTAAACCGAGGCAGATGAGCAAATTTAAGCGCGACGATTACGATATTATTATATTCACGGACGTTGCTATTCTTAAAAATCAAAATGGCGGTTATATTGACCTTGAACCCGATATAATTTTTGACCATCACGATGATCGGCCTTCAAAAAAAATAAAATTTCATGATGTCCGCAAGATCGGTTCGGTCTCCACTATTTTAACCGAGTATCTTAAAAATTTTTCCATTCTTAAAAAAGGCGATAAAACCCACTCTCGCGTTGCGACCGCTCTTTTTTGGGGGATAAAAATAGACACCAATGACTTGGTGTCGGAAGATACAACGCCCAAAGATCACGAGGCCCTAAAATATCTCAACAATTTCGTGGACACCAAAGCCTCGGAGGCAATAAACAATTATCCTAAACCCGATTATTTTTATAAATGCGAAAAAATGGCGGAGGCGCATAGGATTATAAAAGGAGGTTGCGTCGTTGTGGGTTTAGGACATCTCACGTTAGAGCAAAGTCCCGCGATATCTTATATAGCTGATCGCGAGCTTCTTCGGAAGGGGATCGCCATTTCGTTTGTTATCGCCGTTGTAGGCGATAAAATACTACAGGTAAGTTTTCGCTCGCGCGATATTAATTTATTATATGGAACTAGATTGGTCTCTTCAGTTTTTAATCTTAAAAACTTCGGAGTGAGGAGGGGCGTGGGCGGAGGGAAGATTCCTTTGAAATTTTTTTACAAAAACTATAAAGAGGGTAAAAAGATCAATTGGGATAAACTTTTTTCCGAAGTTTCCGGAAAGATATTAAGGGCGCGAAGGACATTAAGGGTGTTGAGGACGTAAATTTAAAGTTAAAATTTTAAAATTTAAAGTTGTTAAAAAATCTTTTGTTTTTTTTCGGGTCTTTATAGCCGGTAGTTGTTTTTATTTACATAATTTTAAATTTTTCCATCTAAGGTTGATTTGTTATTGGCGCAGTATTATAATTTTTATCCCGTACTTCGCGCCTTGAATTATAAATAAACCAAGCTCTTGACATTGATTTCTAAGTTGCTCTACACTTACTATTATCTTTATTAGCAGTCGGGGGTTGAGATTGCTAAATTTAACAAAATAAATATTTCAATATGGTCAAAATAAAACCTTTAGGTGACAGAGTTTTGCTTGAGCCGTTGTCAAAAGACGAGCTTGAGGGTAAAACCGCATCCGGCATCGTTATACCGGACACGGCAGAAAAGGAGCGTTCCGAGCAGGGTAAGGTTATCGCCGTGGGTGAAGGGCGACGGGCCGAGAACGGGACATTGATACCGATATCTTTAAAAAAAGGCCAGCGCGTTCTTTTTTCCAAATACGGCCCTCAAGAAATAAAAGTCGACGGTAAAGACTATTTAATAGTCAAAGAGGAGGACATCCTCGCGATTATAGGTTAAAATTCGAAGCACGAAATTCGAAGCATAAGACATTAAAAGTTGTTTCGGATTTTCCGCCAAAGGCGGATCAGCCTCTGGCTGACGATATTAGGATTTAGGATTTAAATTATTATGGCAAAACAAATTATTTATAACGAAAAAGCGCGCGAAGCTTTAAAACGCGGAGTTGATGCTCTGGCGAACGCGGTCAAGGTGACATTGGGTCCAAAAGGACGCAATGTTGTTTTGGGTAAAAGTTTTGGCGCGCCCACTATTACCAACGATGGAGTTACGATTGCCAAAGAAATAGAACTAGAAGACAAGACCGAAAATATGGGAGCGGAAATCGTAAAAGAAGTCGCGACCAAGACCAATGACGTGGCCGGAGACGGTACTACAACCGCGACCTTGCTTGCTCAGGCCATTGTTGCCGAAGGATTAAAAAATATCGCCGCCGGATCAAATCCGATGGCGCTAAAAAGGGGGATTGACCGCGCGACCGAAGCGATTGTCGCGGAGCTCAAACGTCTGGCTGTTCCTATTTCCAAAAAAGAGGAAATAGCCGATGTCGCCACCGTTTCGGCAAAAGACCCCGCTATCGGAAAAAAGATAGCCGATGTCATACATCAGGTCGGCAAAGACGGAGTGGTTACGGTAGAGGAATCGCAGACCTTCGGGATTGATCATGAGGTTGTTGAAGGAATGAAGTTTGACCGCGGGTACGTATCGCATTACATGGTTACGAACGCCGAGCGAATGGAGGCGGTTTATAATGACGTCAAAATTCTTATTACCGACAAAAAAATATCTTCTATTCACGACATTTTGCCTCTTCTGGAAAAAATAGCCCAGTCCGGCAAGAAGGAACTCGTGATAATTGCCGAAGAGGTGGACGGAGAAGCGCTCGCGACTCTGATAGTTAATAAATTAAGAGGAACATTTAACGCACTTGCCATTAAGGCGCCGGGTTACGGCGACCGCAGAAAGGAGATGCTCCAGGATCTCGCCATTGTAACCGGAGGACAGGTTGTATCGGAGGAGCTTGGCATGAAGCTCGATAAGGTTGGCGAAGAGGTATTGGGTGTTGCCCGGAGGATCGTAGCGACCAAAGAAGATACGGTAATTGTCGGAGGAAAGGGTAAAAAATCGGAGATCGAAAAGCGCATCAGCCAGCTTAAAAATCAGCTTGAGACGACCACTTCGACTTTTGATAAAGAAAAAATTCAGGAACGTCTCGCCAAGCTTTCCGGAGGCGTTGCTATTATCAGAGTGGGTGCCGCGACCGAAGTTGAACAAAAAGAAAAACAGCATCGTATTGAAGACGCGGTATCGGCAACCAAGGCCGCGATCGAGGAGGGGATATTGCCCGGAGGAGGAGTGGCGTTGGTCAGGGCCTCGGGAGTTCTCGCCAAGATAATAGAGGAAGGAGACCGCAAGCGCGGCAGCGACCGTGACGAGCTTACCGGTGTTGAGATAATTTTCAAAGCTATTCATAAGCCGTTATGGCAGATAGCCGAAAATGCCGGAGTTTCCGGAGAGGTGGTTGTTGAGCGCGTAAAGAAGATGAGAGGGAATAAGGGCTACAATGCCGCGACCGGAGAATTTGATGTCGATATGATAGAAACGGGAGTTGTTGATCCGGCTAAAGTTACCCGTTTTGCTTTGCAGAACGCCGCTTCAGCAGCGGGGATGCTTCTTACCACCGAAGTTCTGATAGCCGATAAGCCGGAAAAGAAAGACTCAGGCGCGCAGGCCGGAGGAGGAATGCCTCCGATGGATTATTAAAAGCAAAGAAAATCCAAAAACATCCGTCTTTTCGACGGGTGTTTTGTTTTCATAAATTCTTAATTGGATTTATAAATAATTAATGTTAAAATAGTTTTATATGAAAATACTAACATATGTATTAATTGGAGTGGTTGCCGCTATCGTCGTCTGGGTGGTTTATGCCTATAACCGTCTGGTAACTTATCGTCTGCGGGCGCATGAGGCCATCTCAGACATAGACGTACAGCTTAAGAGGCGGTATGATCTTATCCCCAACGTAGTCGAAACCGTAAAGGGGTATATGCAACATGAAAGGCAGGTTTTGGAAAATGTTACCGCGGCAAGAGCCATGGTAGCGTCAGGCGGAGGAGACCCAATAGAAAGAGCCGGGAATGAGAACGTTCTTTCAAGCACCCTTAAAACCCTTTTTGCTGTATCTGAAAATTATCCCGACCTTAAAGCGAACGCCAACTTTCTTGATCTGCAGAGAGAGCTTGCGGATACTGAAAACAAAATTCAGGCGTCGCGCCGTTTTTATAACACTACCGTACGCGACTACAACACATCAATAAAAGTATTCCCGACCAATTTGATTGCCGGGTGGTTTAAATTTACCGATGAAAAATTCTTCGAGGTAGAATCCGCCGAAGAAAAAGAGCCGGTTAAAGTTAGTTTTTAAACAAATTTAATAATTTGTTTAAAAAAATTCCCAATTACTAATATCCAATTTCCAATAAAATTTCCAATTCCAAAATTTTCAACTCTGATAGTTTACTTTTAATAAATAATTGAAAATTAATTAATTTGATAATTCATTGATAATTGGAAATTGATAATTGGTAATTAATATAATCTTATTAGGTGAATTAAGTAATTAGGTGAATTTCCGCCTGAGGCGGATCAGCCTCTGGCTGAAGAAATTATCATATATGTCATCATTATACACTCAACGCGATTCCAATATTCGTAAAACTTGGCTGTTGTTTACGCTCTTTTTTATTATCGTGATTGGCATCGGATGGACGGCATCCCAGTATTACGGTAACTCTCTTATTTTAATTATTGCGGTTCTTTTCAGTGTGATAATGAGCTGGACGAGTTATTGGTATTCGGATCGAATAGTTTTAAAAATGTTCAAGGCCGAGCAGATTGAGAAAAAAGATGCCCCCGAACTGTATAATATAGTAGAGAATCTCGCCATTACCGCGGGCCTACACATGCCACGTCTTTATATGATAAACGAAGACATGCCGAACGCGTTTGCTACGGGACGCAACCAGCAACACGCGGTGGTAGCCGTAACCGATGGCCTAATGTGCCGCCTTAATCGCTCGGAGCTCGAAGGGGTGCTTGCGCACGAAATTTCGCACATCGGCAATCGCGACATGCTCTTTTCTACCGTGGTCGTAACCCTGGTGGGGTTTATCGCTCTTATTTCGGATTTTCTTTTAAGAAGTTTTTTTTGGAGGGGATCATTCGGACGAGGCAACAACAAGCAGGGAGGAGCGGTTATATTGATAATAGGGATTATTCTTGCGATAATTTCGCCGATAATCGCGACTCTGATGCAACTCGCGATCTCCCGCAAGCGCGAATTTTTGGCCGATGCTTCCGGCGCGCTTCTTACGCGTTATCCCGAAGGATTGGCCTCTGCCTTGGAAAAAATATCTAACCATGAACTGCCGATGAAGATTACCAATAACGCTAGCGCGCATTTGTGGTTCTCTGACCCTAACGGAAAACGACGCCACGGTTTTTCAAAATTATTTATGACCCATCCTCCTATTGAAGAGAGAGTAGCCAGGTTGCGCGGATTGAAAATTTAGCCGAATTGCAATGAGTCTCGCCCTGTACTTAACCGAAGGTTATAGTACTGGGGTGACCCATCCTCCTATTGAAGAGAGAGTAGCCAGGTTGCGCGGATTGAAAATTTAGCCGAATTGCAATGAGTCTCGCCCTGTACTTAACCGAAGGTTATAGTACTGGGGTGACCCATCCGCCGATAGAAGAACGGATAGCGAGATTGAAAGGGATGAAGATATAAGTTTAAAGATAAAATTGAAACGGGTTTTGAAATATTAAATTTAATGGTCGATTGATAAATTAATTTTATTTTATAAATTACTATGGTTATAGGTTCATTTTTAATAATGATCGGAGGGGTTTTTCTTTTGAAAAATCTTGGCGTAATTTCCGGAGCCGCTTGGGGCGCTATTTGGCCGTTGATTTTGGTGGTTATGGGTATATACTTTGTGCAGAAAGCCCGCCATATTCATATTTGGAGAGAAAAGATATGGCGAAAATTAGATTAAGCCGTATCTTTTCTGCGAAAAGGGGACGGTGAAAAGCGTGAGGGTTTCCCCGTATCGGAAAACAGTCCCGCCCTTTTGGTTCAGAATAGTGATATTCTTTGCCAAAAGGGCGGGGCGCAAGAAACCGAGGGTGTCTTGGGAGGTCTCGCCGGCCAGGCGGACCGACGGAGAATATCTGGAAGAAGTTGGATTATGGATGTTTTTAAAAAATCCTAAACCAATATGTCCGCATTAGTTGTGGATTGTTTATCTTATTCGTTACGCTATAATAGCGAGTAATTGATAAAGCCACTATAAAAAAGATCGGAGCCATGCTTTATGCCTGTGAGGGAACTAAGGCACGAATTGATAGAAGATATAATCGGTTGATTTATTCTATTGAACTAACAAATTCAGATCCTAAAATTATAAAGTTTTTTAGATTGTTCCTTGATGAAATATTGAAAATAGATAAGTATCGTATACGAGGACAATTATTTTTTTATCCTGACTTAGATAAAAATGAGTTAATTAAATTTTGGTCAAAAATATCGTCTATTCCGCCATCACAATTTACTAAAAGTATTTGTTTGAAAGCAAAAATCGGTAAATTTAAATCAAACCCGTTAGGAACTTTTAAAATTAGATATTATTGTAAAAAAGATTTTTTAAAAATACAGAAAATAATTAAAGATGTTTGGAGAGATGCAAGAGTGGTTTAATTGGCGGTCCTGGAAAGACCGTGTGTCGAAAGGCACCGTGGGTTCGAATCCCACTCTCTCCGCATTGACAACTTTTTATCGGCATGACTTAATATCTTGAGGTCGCAGTGCGACCCACATGGATGGTGTCGATAATGAGTTGAACAAAATACCAGCGCAATTGCGCTGGTATTTTGTTAATAGCCGAGCGTGAGTTGGGTTTGACACGAACTTATCCACAGCTCTATACTTAAATAGTTGCTTAATTACTTAAGTAGTAATATACTAATAAACACATGTTGAATAAGAAGCAAATAGCAAATATTAAAGCCGAACTAGCTACCGAAGAAGCGGCTTTCCTATTAGCGTTTCAAGCCCTTGGCGACCCTTGTCGGTTTAAAGTTTTTAAGGTGCTTATGCAGTACCACGATATATGCGTTACCGACATTGCCAAGATTTTTGGTATTACCCTGTCCGCCGCATCCCAGCAATTGCGGGTACTTGAGCGCTTGGGGCTTGTACAAAAAATGCGGATGGGGCAAATGGTTTGCTATGAGATTAATATCGAGAATCCTATTGCAAAACAATTATTCAAGTTATTGAAATGGTCGAGTAAATAATTAATAAAAACTAACAAAATACATTTATGTCTAAAGTCACTATCTATACCACTCCTTCTTGCGTCTACTGCAAGATGACCAAAGCGTTTTTCAAAGAAAATAATGTGCAATATGACGAAAAAGATGTTTCGACAGATGCTACGGCTCGCGATGAAATGATCGCAAAATCCAATCAAATGGGCGTGCCGGTTATTGATGTTGACGGCGAGCTCTCCGTTGGTTTCGATAAGGAGCGACTCTCTAAATTATTAAATATAAAACCCCGTTAGAAATCGCAGACACAATAAGAGTTAAAAAATTATGCATAAATGTAATCTGCACATCACTCATATAGATGATGATAAGCGGATAAACAGTCCGCGTCCTATTTCTAACGGGGTAAAATAATTTCAGAACCATGAGTCCCGTTAGAAGCCGCGATTGCGGCCATAAATTAAAAATTTTATGTTAAGTTATTATAAAATTAAAGGCAATAAAACTATGTTAAAAATTAAAATCATTCTTGGCAGTACCAGACAAAATCGTTTTAGCGATAAACCAGGGGCATGGATACTCGCGGAGGCAAAGAAAAAAGAAGGGATTGACGCAGAAATGCTTGATTTGCGCGACTACCCGCTTCCGTTTTTTAACGAACCAATGTCGCCCGCCATGATAAAAAACGGAGAGTACCCCAATGAAATTGCGAGAAAATGGGCTCTAAAAATTCGGGAAGCCGATGCATTCATAATGGTAGCTCCGGAATACAATCATGGTACATCAGCAGTTCTAAAAAACGCGCTCGATTATATCTATGCCGAATGGAACAACAAGCCGGTCGGCTTTGTTTCCTACGGCAGTGCCTCCGGCGCTCGTTCAGTCGAGCATTTGCGTCTCGTCTCTATTGAGCTCCAAATGGCGCCGATTCGAAGCGCTGTTCATATTTCGGGTGGGCCATGGAATTTGCTTGATGAAAACGGAAAATTAAAAGAGGGAGCTTTTGACCCGTTCCAAAAAAGCGCCGAAGGGATGCTAAGCCAACTCTTTTGGTGGGCAAAAGCTTTAAAAGTTGCAAGAGAACAATAAATAATATGCAAATCACTATACTTCACAATAAAACCTGCAATATCTGGCGAACCACCAAAGGGATCATAGAAACTATCCTAAAAGAAAGCGGCGTTTCGGCGAAGATAGAGGAAATCACAATAGCTAATGATGCGGAGGCAAAGGAACGCCATTTTGCCGGCTCGCCCCAAGTGCTCATGGATGGGCAGGACATTGATCCGGAGGCCCAAAAAGTCACCAACTATCATGAGTCTGGCTGCAGATTCTATATATGGAAAGACAAATTGCATGAGGGTCCTCCGAGAGAAATGATAGAAGAGACAATTTTAAACCCCGTTAGAAATAGCGAGGGCTCGCAGCGTGAAATTTCTAACGGGGTAAAGAAAAAATAAGTTAAGTAACACGGATATTATTC
>Ga0210057_1000776_pt1 | contig 51786 bp, 39 predicted proteins | sample CryGeyCG2114_010_2_FD_183968 | JGI IMG/M metagenome (GOLD analysis project Ga0210057, IMG submission 183968) | Groundwater microbial communities from aquifer - Crystal Geyser CG10_big_fil_rev_8/21/14_0.10 (SPAdes) (version 2) | ecosystem: Environmental > Aquatic > Deep subsurface > Groundwater ...
TTTACAGTTAACTATGTTAAACAACAGAAGTACGGTTCAAGTAGAGATCAAGCAAAGCAGTACCGGTTAACAGCTTTTGTTAGCTAATTAATCATACCACCACGTCTATTGACTGGTGGTTCTTGATTTCTTATCCAAAATTTTGTGTCAACAGGGAATGGTTGTGCTAATCCTCCAGAAGGCTCATCAAATTTAATGTGCATGTGTTCTTGAGAGTTTGCTCTCGCAAAACACTTTCCATCAATTCTCTCCATAGGAACATATTCCACTCCAAGATGTTCTGCATCTTCTGCACGTACTTCTTGCATAGCTATACTAACGGTAGCAATTGAAAGTCCATAATCAACTGCCCGATTATAATTCATTGCTACTTGCGCAAATGCTCGTACATGTCCTGTTGGAAGAAGAAGTATTCTAAACCCTGTCCGCGGATCTGATGTTACGGTATCTTGTAAAACTGCGTACCAATCTTCAACAGGATTGACCCCCGTTTGATGTATAATAACAGAACCTCTATCATCCGTATCACCTATGCTTTTTTGTCCAAACTCACAAAATCCACAACCATCTTTAAGTACGATTTGTTCTTGTAATAATTTTTCTAATTGTGCTACTGACATAGTTGATGAAAATGGATTCTTCTCGTATTTAAATCTTATGAAATAAAATACAGATTGATAACATTTATTAATGGACAGTTTTTGAATAGAACAGTATGGAACATGACGAAAACTGCAATCTCTGCAAAGAAACAACATTAAGGGTAGGAGAAACTTCGCCATACGGTGCAGTTGTTATTTGTACAATCGGGACAGAACCAGAAAATACATGGTTAGCTACCATCTCACCAAAAACTGGGGGAGATCCAGATAAAGATTTCACGATACAACTTATGCCCCACTATCATTATACAAACTTTACAGAAGTTAATGCTAATCCTACACTAGCACAAAATTATGGGATTATATTTGCAAAGATAAGTAAAGCAGTGTTTGATATCATGGCAGAACAGGACCCTCATTTTACTGATCCTTCTGATACACGAGAATCTTCTGTGTCGATAGCATCGTATGGGAAGTGGACAACATGGAACGAAAAAAAGGAACATTTACATATCAAAATATTTCCTTTTAGAAATGCGATTGGTCAACCATACACTGTTGATTCGTCATTTGGAAGAAAAGAAGTTCATCAGGATTCTGAAACTGGAGAAAGATTTATCAAAATGATGCCCGTAGAGAAGAAAATGGTTTCAACAGAAAGATTTACACAGTTAAAAGATACATTTATCTTATTATTACAAAAATAAAAACCAGTGAAAAATGACAAAAGTCGATTTACATGCACATACAAACGAATCTGATGGTGAATTATCCCCAAAAGAATTTGTTGACCAAGCAATATCGTGCGGACTCAAAGCTGTTGCGATAACAGATCATGATACAATTTATGGGTGTGCACAAGCAGTTGAGTATGCGAAAGATAAAGATATTGAAATAATTCCTGGAATTGAAATTAGTTGTACTGATAAAGAGAAAGGTTTTGTTGAAATTCACGTTATTGGTTTGTGTATTGATTATATGGATAAAGATTTCATAACATTTTGTGAAAAAGTGCGTGGTGAACGAATCGGTCAGAAAAAACGTATGATTGAAAAGTTGCAAGAACTTGGATTTGATATAACATTTGATGAAGTTGTTCGTATTGCAAATTATTCGTTTGGAAGACCGCACGTCGCAGCCATCTTAATGAAGAAATATCCTGATAGATTTCCTGATATGAAAAGTGTTTTTGATCAATATCTTGGGAATGATAGGCCTGGTTTTATTGCCAGAGAATTCTATCCAACAATAGGAGAAGCGATTACATTGATAACGAATGCCGGTGGAGTTCCAATACTTGCACACCCAGGAGTGTACGATGAAGTGCGCGTGATTGAGCTTATTGAGTACTTTGTATCTCTTGGTGGGAAAGGTATCGAAACGTATTATCCTTACGATAAGATAAATCGTATCTCAAAAGAAGATTCCGATAGGCTCAATGTACAATTTAAAGAGTATGCAGAAAAACACAGTCTTCTTCAATCTGGTGGTTCTGATTTTCATGGTCCAAAACGAAAACCAGTTGTATTAGGTGAACTTGATATTTTTTATGATGTTCTTGAGAAAATTAAAAGTAAGTCACAAGCATAACTTTTTAATACTTTCACTGAGAAGATTCTTTTCTTTTTCCGTTTTGTTTTCTTTCTCAAAAATAATGTCTCTTGTTTGCAATTCCGATCCATTATCAAAAATATCCTGTAAGACTTTTCCGTCCATATCTTTTGGGATCGGAACTCCTATTACATGCAGTATTGTTGGTGCAACATCAAAGATGTTCACCCCTTTAGTTATATAACTTTTTTTAATATTTTTACCATATGCCATGAAGATGCCATTAAGGGAATGCATTTCCCTTTTGAGATACATAAACTCATTTTCGCCAATAGTCGTATCAATTTCATATTTTGTTGACGTTACAATAATATCCCCCAATCGTTTACTATACTTTCCATTAAAGAACTTTTCACAATCATGAGCTTCAATATCAGGAACAGCATTTAGTTTAATCAGTATCTCTTTTTTTAACTCTTCTTTCTCAACGTCCGACATTTTTTTATTCAGGAAGATTGTTCCTTCAAAAAGCGAACGGCAGTATGCTCTTGTTTTATCAATATCTATTTTTGGTTGTTTGACCATATTAAATGGTAAATATTTAACACTAAAATCATAAAATGGTTCCAACGATTTGAATAATCGTGGATGTTTTTTCACAAAGACAATAAACCTTGAAATATCAATATTTCTTTTCTTTTCTTTGTGTCCGCGGAGGATTACATCTTGTAATGATGATCCTTCTTTTGATGATGTTACCAAATAATTATTATTCTTCAACCAGCTGTTAAGGAGGAACTTTCCTTCGTACATCTGAAAACCATGATCACTTGCGATTAAAACAACCGTATCCTCCTCTTTGTTTGTATCAATCCAATCAATAACAGAATCTAACTCCTGCAAGATTCTCTTGCTTATTTTTGTCTTTTTTGTATTCTTATTGGCCATTATATCATTAAACGCTTTATGCTGGACCATATCTGCAGCGTTAAGCAAGAAAAAATAAACATCATGTTCATTTCCTTTCAGGACATCTTTAACAACCTCGTTCTGTGATTTAGCCACTTCAAGGGCAGAATTTAAATATCTCATGACACTTCGTGAACGATCTGCTCGACAGACATACTTCTTTAATGCAGGATACTTTTCCTGTAACAATGCTGGATGAAACAGGTCTACAATATTCTTATAAAGATGAAGCCACGAGAAGACTATATCTCCTTTAATTTTTGCAGGGTATGTAAATGGAAGGTTCATGATGAAACATCTCAGGCCTTGTGCATCTGCAAGTTCATAGAACGTTTTTTCTTTAATATCCAAACTTGAGACGACATCTATTTGAAGTTTATCATCATACTTGAAAAAGTTTGCAATTCCATGATTTCCTATTTTCTTCCCAGTTTGGAACGATGTCCATGTTGGTCCTGTGAAGTATGGGATTGTTGTTCTAAGAATGCCTTGCGTATCATGTTGTAGATGATTATATAATGCAGGCATATCTTTTTTACATTTCTCAACCAGTTGATGATGTAATGCGTCTATGCCAAGGATGATTAATTTCATTTTTTTATTCTTGAAAGACAGTTTTTATAAACTTTCGTGTAGCCAATTAACTCTAAAGATATAATATAATAATGGTTGAAACTATCCAAAGTAATATTCCCACAACTATATTTTTATCTTGAAAAATCTTCTCTGGATGGCGGGCAATAATTGATCCAGAATTTATTAAATAAAAGTATCTAAAAATAACAAATAATGCAAATGGTAGGGTATATATTAGGTTCTTATGAGCACTTAAGAAACAGTAAAATGTGTACGAAATTATGAACAATGTTGTCGATATGATTAATAGATAATTTGTTAATTCTATCGTGTAATCTTTAAGAACTTTTTTTGTCTGTGAGGCATTTTCTTTAAGGAGCGTTAGATCAGAACGCCTTTTTCCTGTTGATAAGAATAATGATAAGAAAAATGGACACAATATTAACCAAATCGTGATTTCAACATTAATTATATAAACTCCCGATATCGATCGTATAACAAACAGGATAGCGATAATCAAAATATCTGCAAAAAGAATCTTCTTAAAGAAAAATGAGTAGAGTTGCGTAAGAACAAATAATGATAGTACTGCATACAAAAAATTTCTTCCCAACATTTGTGCCAGAAACAACGAAATAGCAAAAAGTAGAATCATGAGAAGTACAGCACTAGCTTTTCTAATTTTTCCTGCAGCAAGTGGGCGACATTTCTTTTCGGGATGTAATTGGTCAGCTTTCAAATCAATAATATCATTGATGATATATCCTACGGAAGACATGAATGAAAGAGAGAAAAAGCCAACTATAGTAAAGTAAAGCCATTCTGGTCGTGCTACACTTCCTACAAAAAAGAGAGCAAGAAAAACAACAATGTTTTTGTACCATTGACGTACACGCATGAGGTTGATATACTCTTTTATTTTTGTCACGATTTTACACCTTTGTCTTGTGTTTTTTCATTCTTGCCTATGACTTCATGAATTAAGTCAATTACCCTCTCTGATGCTTTTCCGTCAACAATACCACAATATTCAAGGACAACTTTTTTCATTCTCTGTTTAAGGACATCTTGTTCTCGTACTGCTCTTTCAATAGCATTTTTTATATTGTCAGTATACGCAATCTCTATTGTCGCATCATTGTTTTTTATCCAATGTTCTATCCCTTTATATAATAAATCAATCGTAACTATTGGTCTGCCAATAATCATCGCTTCTAATGCTGCATTCGACCCAAAATGGACAAAGACGTCACACTCTTGAATAAGCTGATAAAAATCATCTCGGGAAATGTTTGATTTAAATGTCCGTACATTTGTAAACTTGTTTTTCTCTACAATATCTACATACTTTTCATACAATGTGTTTTTAGGATGCAATTTTAAGTCGATGTTGATACCCGAAATTTTATTTATTTGAATAATAATCTGTTCAATTCTATGAAAATAATCTTCTTCTGTTGCTGATCCTCCATCGACTTTTGAATCTATTGCAATTAATATTTTTTGACATTTACTCTCTTTCTCAGAAATGTACCGGGATATTTCATCATATACCACCGGTCCAACAACACGAATATCATTCTTGTTTCCATTTTGTATGTATCCCTCTTTTTCTACCTCACTAAACACTGCAATCGTTGTCGATTGCATCAAATCTTTATTTTTTGAGTTTTTTCCAATACCATGCGCAATAACTATTGAAGGAATATTCATTTTTTCTGCAGCAGCTAACAAACATCGTTCAACGATTGAACTTGATCCTGTAAGAACAACTGCAGCAATACTTTCCTGTGCAAGAACTTTTTTATACATCTCATATTGGAGTGCCACAATATACAAAAATTCTTTAGAGAGATATACATTAAAAGCGTATTTGTAAAAAGGCCAGTATGATATACCATCTTTTGTAAGAAAATCTAATTTTGTCTTATTACTTATTCGTTTCCATTGGGATGATAATGCTTGAGAAACGTTTCTCGCTTTTGTGGCAATGTCTTCATTATAATATGAATAAAGAAAATCTCTACCCAAAACCAGTTTATACTCATTTCGTGATAAAGGGTCCACGAAAAGGACAAACTCTGTAAACTTTTGATCTTCTTTGATTTTCTTAATAATTCCTTCAATTCTGAATATCTTCTTATCGTCTGACATATGGTGAGGAAACGTGAGGAATAGTACCTTTTTCTTGTTTTGCCCATTAAGTTCAATTATTTCGCTTTTGTCTTTATTTTTACTTTTATTTTTAACAAACTTTATTTTCTTCAACTCGTTTATACGTAAATATTGTGCAAGAAGTTTTGAAAAAAGAAATAATTTTGCTTTATTAAATGGCGCGATATTTTTATTCTGTTCAAGAGATTTGTATGTATTAATCTGAGAAGGGATAATATACCTTCGAAAACTTCTATTATACAAGAATTCTAGTGGAAATCCGTCAAGTGTAAATATTTCATTAAAACTTTTTTGCATACAAAACTCTTTGTTTGCCCAATCATCGATAAAATCGTACAAATCTACTTTTAATTGTGTCATAGGTATACTCTTATGGTTTACTTTTTATACGTAAAAAAACACTTTTAAATCTTATGATTCTTATATCTATTTTGTATGATTTCTCTGTAAGTACGCGTAACAGTGTACAACACTGTATTAGAAAACGATAAAGTTTTTATATGATGATACTGGGGAGTGATATTATGGGAAATAGACCAAAGAAAGTTATTCTTGTACGATATCATGATAAAGGTAATATTAATACCCGTCTTCCTGAAAGTCTTAACAAAGTACAGGGTGTTCTTCCACCATTAGGAATAGCATACATTGCTGCGTTTCTTGAACAGAATGGGGTTAACGTTTCAATTATTGATGTTCAAGGTTTAAACATGACTTCTGCAGAATTTGCAAAAGCTATTGAGGATAAGAAACCAGACATCGTTGCGATAACATGTATGACACCAACATTTCATGGAGCACTTGAAGCAGCAAAAATGTGTAAAAAAGCAGGTGCAACCGTTGTTTTGGGTGGATCGCATATTTCAGTATACCCAAAAGAGTCATTACAGCCAGACTTTGTTGATTTTGGGATCGTTGGAGAAGGCGAATATACTCTTGCAGAATTAGTAGATGCTTTAGAAAATGAATCCGATTATTCAACCATTAAAGGTTTAGCGTATAAAAAAGATGGTAACGTAATTATAAACCAAGCCCGAATAGTTAAAGATATTGACACGTTACCCTTCCCTGCATACCATCTCTTGCCCATGAAAAAATATTCTTCAGTAATTGGCCTGCATCCCGTATCCACCATGATATCTTCTCGTGGCTGTCCGTACAGGTGCGGTTTTTGTTTCAAGCAACCTTCTGATAAGGTGTTTAGGACACGTAATCCATATAGTGTTGTTGACGAGATGGAAATGCTTGTTACTAAACATGGTGTTAAAGAGATTATGTTTTATGATGATACGATTACAGTAAAACGAAGTCATATTGAAGGTATCTGTAACGAAATTCTTAAAAGAGATTTAAAAGTTAAATGGGAGTCACCAACACGTATTGACCTTGTTGATAAAGAATTACTAACGCTGATGAAGAAAGCGGGATGTATCAGGTTACGGTACGGTGTTGAATCTGGCGACCCACGAATTTTAGAACTTATGAACAAAAAGATAACGATTGATCGAGTCCAAGAAGTATTTGCATTAACAAAAAAAGTTGGTTTAGAATCATTTGCGTATTTCATTATTGGATACGCGACGGAAACGCCACATACCATGCAGGGAACGATTGACCTTGCAAAGAAAATCAATCCCGACTTTGTTATGTTTACTATCGCAACACCTTACCCCCAAACGCCATTACATACGTTAAGTGTTACGAATGGACTTATTGACCCTGATTATTGGCGGAAGTTTACGTTGGGAGAAGATGTTGGTAGGATGCCATACTTGATTCCTGATGCAGAGGAATGGATAAAGAAAGCGTATAGGTCGTTTTATCTCCGACCAAGTTTTATCTTTAAGAAAGCAAAGAAGTTACGGTCATGGAGCACGTTTAAGAAATATTGTGCCGGCGCATGGGGTTTAGTTCGGTTTAATATGCTGCCTGAAGATTAAGATCATGCGGAAAAAATATAGATCATAAAAACCCGTATCTGTCAATTTCTCTATCGCTTAATGTTCCTGCTTCTAATGCTTCCACACGTTGTGCAAGTGAAAAGACCCTATCTCGTGCTGCAATAACTGCCCGTATTGTCACTTCTCCCATCGGTCCGGAACCCGCAAGGGTTGGATCTTGTGTATATTTTTTTACTAAACCACTTATCCTTTCTTGAACACTAATACGTTCTTCACTTTTATTTGCAAGGTCTGCATACGTCACAATTGCTTCCTGCCATGTTCGTGGGAGAAGAAGGATTGGATCTATCGGTCCAAACTCCTTTCTTTTTTCAGTACACGCAGAATCGTGCCAAAACTCGTACACAAATGCGTGAGGTCGAAACATCTGTGCAAGACGATAATTATCATTGTCGTTTTGTGCAATACCTTCTTCTACACCATGTTCTTCAACGTATCGTGCACCTCGAAGTTCATGGAATGTCTGATCGGCCTGAAATGGTCTTCCAATATCGTGCAATCCCGCGGCGGCAGAAATCTCTCGCAGGTTTAATGGTATGTTTGGATAATGGCGTACAGCATTTTTAATCACTGTTTCCGCAATGTCGTACGATAAATGTAGATGTTGCACTAGACTTTCTGCACGTCTAACATTTCCTGGATTTTTGTCTATAATGTTCCTTGCAAAATGAAGAATACTCGTTTTATCGATCATCTTTACTTTTTAATATTATTCTTTATAAATATTATGGGAGATTACTCTCTTAAAACAAATATCATGAACTTACAGGAAATACCACCTTTTCATTAAAAAATTGATTGTAAAGAGTTATTCCGTCCTCTCTGTTGTTCATCTCAAATATCTGTATCCTGTATGTTTTAGAACTATCATCATATACTAATGTAACGTCGTCAGATAACTTGTCCATCTGTGTAAGTTCTTCATAATTGTCCCATTTTTCGAGATTTCCTTCATCAATAACAATAAAATCAACATTGTACAACTTGCCAAAATGTATTATGTCTTTGTAATTAGCATATGGAAGATTTGTGTACTTTGCCTCACTGTAAAAACTAATCTCCGGTCGTCGTGACATAACATTTATCTGTTCATATTCGGGATATTTCTCTTTCAAGAATGATGCTGCATCAACATATTCTGTAAGGTCATGTTCATACATAAATCCGTAATAGACAATATAGGGAATAGAACTTACTATTAAAAAAAGAACAATTATACGCTTGCTATTTTTTTCTATGAACCGAACAAACATATTTCTTTTTATTCTATGAAGAGTAATTTTCTGAGTAATTATTTTAGTAGAATGAACAAATCCTGTTAGTGATAATAATAATAATAAAAGAATTATAGGGAGCATGAATCGCGCAAAATTGATGAAAAAACATGCATATATAAGAACAAATAAAATTATTAAAGTTATTATAATCTTGTTTTGTGTATCTTTTAAGAAGCCTTTATTGAGAAAAGAAAAGAGAAGAGGAATTATAATGGGAATAGCAAGAAGAAAAATCCATTTAATTTCATTGAGTATGTTATTGAAAAATCGTTGTCTAAATTCTGTTGGATTGTCCCCAATATACCCTAAAAGTGAAACGTTATTATTTTTCTCAAATATGTCTATTTGATTTTTCTCTTCGTTGAGAGAATATACTATTTTTTCATAATCTCCTCCTGTAACGACTTCACCAACCAAAACGTTCATGCCAGATTTACCACTAATAGTTATGTGGCCTGTTGATTCTGTAATGAAAGAAATGTATGGGAATGCAATAAGAATAACAATAACAAGAATAAATACAACTCTTAACAAATTATTTATATCTGGAAGAATGTTCCATCGTTTCATTCCATTCTTTGTTTTTTCTTGACTACGCAAAAATAAAATAGGTAACACAAGTAAGAAAACCCCCTCTGGTCGAATTAAGTATGTACCTGCCACAGTAATAGAAAACAATACTAACAATAATTTTGTTCTTGTTTTATACAACCGAAAGAAAAGATATAATGAAAGAAAGAAGAACAAAAAAAAGAGTGATTCTGTTAACACTTGTGTTGCTGTTCGTATGATGAACGGATACATTGTAAATGCTGTTGCAGCAAATACTCCTACATTTTCATTATGCAATTCTTTTCCAAGGAAATAAAAAATGACTATCGTTAAGATACTTGCAAGCAAGGAAACTATCTTTCCTGCAATAAAAAGGTCATTAACAACCAAATTCGTCAGACCAATGAATAAAGGGTATCCCGGAGGAAAAATTATCCCCCAATTATGATTTTCACGGAACGAATATTCACTTCGTTCAATGAGATTCTGTCCTAAGCGAGCATACGCAATTCCATCCGGATTAATGAACTCTTCTTGGTTAAATAAAGGTATTCGAATACATATTCCAAGCAGAATAAGGAACAAAAGTAAAAAATAAACTTTTTTCATAGTGAAACTAATACGATTATATTTCCTATATAAGGATTATGAACGTACAATGAATACTTTGAGAATAAATCTTAATCAATCGCTTTATATAGAACTAAAGTCAGAAATCTTTAAATAATCACCTCGGGATTAAAGAGGAAAATGGGTTCAAATAAGACAATTAAGTTAGGGGTTATAGGAATTGGTTCTATTTTTAAGACTCATTATAAAGCAATTACTTCCATAAAGAACGCAGAATTAGTAGCTCTTTGCTCTCGGTCTGAAGAGAAGCTTCATTCTGAAGCAGAAAAGTTAGGGGTTAAAGCATATCGTACAGTTGAGGAAATGGTAGCTGATCCAAAGATCGATGCTGTCATTGTTCTTACACCACCGTATACTCATACAGATATTGGGTTGAAAGTAGCACGCGCAGGCAAGCATCTTCTTATTGAAAAACCTCTTGACATTGACATTGAGAAAGCGCAACAGTTGGTAGAAGAATGTGAAAAAAATAATGTTATATTAAGCGTCATTTCACAGATGAGGTTTGGTGGTGCAGTACAAAAAGCAAAACGATTGATTGAACACGGAACGTTAGGAAAGCTAACCCTTCTTCGTGTTTCTATGAAATGGAATAGGAGCAAAAAATATTACGATTCTAGTTCTTGGATAACAGATTCTCAAAAGTCTGGCGGTGGAGTTTTGATTAATCAAGGGATTCATTTTGTAGACCTGCTTCGGTGGTTAGGCGGTCCGTATACTAAAGTGTCTTCATTTAAATGTACTTTGAAACATACTGTTCCAATAGAAGATACGTTTGTTGGTATGGTACAATTCAAGAATAATGCATTGGGAATAATCGAGGCAACAACGACAGCATGTCGAAACCTTCCAAATATTATTGAAGTTCATGGAACTAATGGTTCAATAGTTATAAAGAATAATAAGATTATTGAATATCATTTTGGTGATTACTCACTCTTTAATACAATCAGATCAAAATTATATTCAAAAATATTCTCATTTATTCCGTTGAAGAAAGGCCATATTACAGATCAGATTACCAATTTCGTTTCAACAATCAATAAAGAGGAAAAACTTTTCGTTCCTGGTTCAGAGGGATTGGACACATTAAAGTTATGTCGGAAATTGTATGAAAATGGTACATAAATTAATACAAAAAGCAAGAACAGCGATTACTAAAGTTAGGCCAGTTTATAACGTCGCAAGAAAGATATATTATCGTCAAGAACGTAAATATCTTAAAGAGATTTATTCCCGAACTTTGAAAACTGGTGATGCACCATTTCCAGAGATGGTTATTTTTGAACCTACAGCACGGTGCAATTTAAAGTGTAAGATGTGCTTTTTTAATCGCCTTGCGCAGGTTAAGAAAGATGTTCCAGAACTTACCATGGAAGAAATAAAAGAGATATTCACAAAAAATAGGTTCAAGAAAGTCAACCTTATCGGTGGAGAACCGATGATGCATCACAACATCCTCGATACGATGAAATTGTTTGATTCTCTTGGCATGAAATACGATTTAGCAACGAATGGGACATTGATTAATGCGATAAATATTGATACTCTTGCGCAGATGAAAGGATTAGTAAGTGTTGGCATGTCTTTAGATGGTAATCAGGAGATGCATAACGAAATCCGCGGTTCTCCCGTTGCATTCCAAAGAACATTGGAAGCGTTTAAAATGCTTCATCAAAAAGGAATCATTACCAACATCGTTTCTGTTGTCATGAAAGAAAATCTTCCGTACCTTAAAGATATTGTCAAAATTGCACACGAAAATGGTATTAAATCCGTGTGGTTTGAAATTGAACGGTATTATATCAAGAATGAAATTGCACAAACTCAATCTTTACTTAAAGTGCGTGATGAAGATAAAGACGACGTTTTTCCCTTGATGATAATTGATGAATATACTCGGGCGTATTCTGTAGATGAATTGAAAACGTCTCTTCAGGAAGCACAAGAATATGGAAAGAAGAACGGCGTTAACGTCTTTTTTTATCCTGATTATTTACTAACACAAGTAAATGACTGTCATGCCAGAACACTTCGGCGGAATGGTCGGTTTATGTGCCGGTTCATTAACAGGGCGAGGATAGATCCGTATGGGAACGTTATTCACTGCGGGCAATTACGCAAATCTTTTGGTAATCTGAAAGGAAAATCCTTTAAAGAGATTTGGACTAGCCAAGAATATAAAGAGTTTCGATTGAACTTGTTAAACCATAACCTTATGCCCATCTGTGAGACTTGTTTGAATATGGTTAAGATAAATTAGTTTTTTTTGTATCGTATCAATTTTTCATACACTTTCCTATGATGTTGAAACACAGCCGATACATTAGATACTTTGGTAATGAGAGCAAGTCCATTCTTTGCAAGCCTTTCTCTGGTGTCCGGTTCTTTAATAAGTGTGATTATAGCGTTTGTCATGTCTTTAACGTTTCTTGCTTCAACCACTAGGCCTGTTTTACCATGAATAACAAGCTCAGAACTACCGCCAACATCTGTTGCAATAATAGTTTTTTTCATTGTAAATGATTCAAAGATAATGCGTGTAAGCGGTTCCGGCCATAACGATGGCGAGATAACAAAGTGTGAATGTGCATATTCTTCTCTCATTGTTTCGTGGTTGATATTTCCTAAGAACGTTACATTTTGTTTCAATCGTAATCTTCTTGTCAACTTTACCAACTTTTCCATTGATGATCCCTCGCCCGCGATACGTAATTGTGTGTTAGGATATTTATCAACTACATATCTAAATGAATGTAGAAGATAATCAAACCCTTTTGTTTTTTTCAGTCCGCCCGCAGTAAATATTCTTATTTTTTGGGACGTTCCTATACCATTAATGGGGCTCCATTCTTCTTTCTGCACTTTTATTGTTTTTATTTTTCTCTTTTCAATACCAGACTCAATAACTTTATTTTTCACAAAATCCGAAACAGTAATGTAATAATCAATATTTTTGAAATAATGGAGCAGCCGATTATTCTGTGTATAAAACCATGGAAAGACAAGATAACTTATCCATCCTTTTCCATATCTCTGAACAAACGACTCATATAACCACTTTTTGTACATCTTTTTGTTGTACCTAAACGGAACAATTCCTTGTTCTAAAGGAATAGACAAATTACACACAAAACGATAATCTCTGACGGTAAACACTGTTGGAATTTTTAACTTCTTTGACACTTTAATTGCCGTTATCATCATGGAAGAATCTTGTATATGAACAACATCTGGTTTTTCTTTTTGAAGAATTGTATGTATTCTTTTTTCCATAAGTCTATCAATATATTTGTGTCCTATAAGAAGAACAGAATTTGGTACATGTCGTACTGAAGGAATAGAATAACATCGAAAGGGCATTGGATGAGATATCTTTGTTGTTATCACAAATGCAGAATCATTCTTATTTTGAGAAGTATTAAAACTCTTTGCAAGGAGAAAACTACTGATTTCTGCTCCTGACGTTTTTTGTCCAAGGAATGTAGCAATGATAGCGACTTTCATGATGTTATTCTTGTTGTCTTAATACTTTTTATTTTTCTGTATGTTTTATATGTTGTAATAAGTTGTTGTATAACTGAATTCTCATCATATTTCAGCACTTTTTTCATCCCGACAATGCCCATTTTCTTCCTTTGGTCAGGTTTTTCGATAAGTGTCTTCAGGGTAGTATGTAACTCTTGTATATTGCCTGGTTGTACAAGTATCCCCGCACATTTCTCTATAGTTTCTTTGATACCACCAATAGACGAGCCGATAACAGGTTTTCCAGCAGCCATAGATTCGATAGAAATTCTTCCAAACGGTTCTGGCCACAATGAGGGAAATACGACGATGTCTGCTACATCATAGATTGCTGGAATTTGAGAATAGGAAACTGGTTCATGGAGTGTCGCATTGAGTTTATTTTTGTTAATAAACTGTACCAGTTCTTCTTTGAGTACACCATCACCGTACAATGTACAATGACAGTCAAGTTCCCGTAATGCACGTAGAAGAATCTGTGGTCCTTTTGATTTGATTAATGATCCTAAGTACACCACTTCAACTTTTTTACTTTTCCTATCTTTATTTTTATTCTTTATTCTAAACTCATGTACTGCAAGAGCATTTGGAATAACGATACTCTGTAATTTATGTTGATGCAAGATTCCCTGGACATATTTACTTATTGCAATGAGATTACAATACTGTAATGATTTTTGTAATTTTGTATAGTATCTATAAACATACCAGAGAAATAAAGGATTATACTTGAAATACCATATGTTTTTCATCTTCCCTATTTCTACAGATTGTTGTTGACAGGAAATGAATTGTAATGGAGAACATCGTATCATACACTCTTTTTTTCCGTGAAATATCCTATCTCCCTTTGGACATAACGCGGGATAACTTTCAACTGTTGCACAGAGCGGAATCTCGAGATGGTTCAGTTTTGGTGCCGCAATGCAACTTGTTCCAATAAAATGAATGATGTCAAACTTCTTTCTTCTTGTCATCAGCAATACTTCTTTATCAATCGATTTTGGAAAGTGAACACTTCGTATAATGTTATTCCGTATACCAATTGGCGATTCGCCCGTTGTACACGTTCTATAAACATGTATCCCATCAACAATTTCGTATCTCTGAAGACCTTTATGGTACGATGTTAATACAGAAACTCCTACTCCCTGTTTCACTAATGCTTTCGCAAGGAGATGAAGGTTTATCTCGCCACCACCCATAATCTTTGGAGGGAAATATTCTGAAACAAAGAGAATGTCCATAATACAATTGCGAGAAAAATGGCTTTATAATGGTTATGGAGAAAGGTTCAGTTCTTATGAGACAAAATCCTATACAACTCTAAATATTTCTCAATACTCGGTGCCCATTCAAATCTTCTGATTGGGGTCTCGTTATACTTCCCTTTCGCTCCCTGTATGACTTTTTCTGCAAGTTCTCTATAATCTTTACTTTTAAACATAAGATATTTCCCAGACACAACTTCAGGAATAGAACCGGCATCACTTACAATTACTGGCTTGTGCATCGCAACAGATTCAGTTGTTGTGTATCCAAACCCTTCTGCAAGTGACGGCACAACAATACAATCAGCGGCGTTAATATAATCACCTAACTCCTCATATGGTACTGAGGGAACAATCTTGACATAACTTTCTATCTTTAGTTTTTTAATGAGTTGTCGCAGTTCTTGATATTTATTTTTATACTTATCTATAGACCCTAACATTAACAAGAATAATGAGTTTGGCAATCTCTCTTTAATATATGGAACTGCCTTAAGAACATATTCAAACCCTTTTGATGGTCCTGGCCGACCCCATGAAAAATATACAAACTTTTTTTCTGCACCTAACTCTTTTCGTATTCTCTTTGCGTTTTCAGTATTAAAATTCGTTGGATCCCAGAACGTATAATCCAATCCGTTATAGATTGTTACTGTTTTCTTTTCTTTGATGCCGGATCGTATCAAATCGTTCCGTGTTGCGTTTGATACACAAACGTACTTATCAAAAGGCAACATGTAAATTAATCGTTCTAAACATTCATGAATGAATGACTTTATCCACGGAAATCCTGTGTTTTTTCTCCATTTACCAATCCACACTTCATGTATCGTAAGAACAACTTTTTTCCCTGTAAGTTTCGCAGCTATCCATGCTGGTACAGCACCATTAAATGTTGTCGTCTGAATTATATCTGCTTGCCGTGCCATCTTGATTGCGTTTGGGATAGCAGAAAACGTAAAGACATATCGAGAAAAGAACGAAGGAACACGATAAACTTTCACGCTGTTCATGACTTCTTTTTCTTTTGTGTTTTTTAATTGGTGCGTGAGGAGCGCGACGGTATGGCCACGTGTGACGTACCCTTCTGCAATATTCTTGAACACAACTTCTGCTCCGCCATAATGCGGAATATAATTCTCACACACGAAAAGAATTTTCATTTTTAACTCTCTTATTTTTGTTTCACTTCTTGTTTTTCTTTTCCATATTCTTCAGCATTTTGTAATGCTTGCTTTCGCACAAACATTTTTAGTTTATGTTCAAGCTTCTTTGTCTTGCTATAATTATAAAACCCAAGTGCAAGAAGGATAAAGAATCCAAACACTACAAAAAAGTCAAGTCTTCGATAAAAGTTGAGCGGATCAATTATGGGGTCAAGGATACTAGGAGATATTGCGGTGATGCCAAGAATAATCCATCCAGCAGTCCACGTAATAAACTCTCCTGAGTTAAGTTCCTTCCGTTTATATTTGACATATGTGAAATAAATCATTGCTATACCAAAGATTATTCCAAGTAGTTGTATCCATAATGTTGTATTCATTTGAAAAACCTCCAGAGGAACATTTTCATGACAATACTTACGCCATCAAGAACTGTTGTTCCTTTGTATTTATCAGCATAAATTGTTTGTATTGGAATCTGTGCATAGGACACTTTATGTTTTCCTGCGCGTGCAATCATTTCCGACTCCATACTATAATCCGATGCATTCCATCGAATTTTCTTATATGTTTCTGCTGTAAATGCCCTATACCCACATTGTGTATCTTTTACGGTAATACCATACAATATCTTTGTTGTTTTATTTATGAATGCATTTCCAAATCGTAGAACGAATGGCATTGACGTGCCAAGGGTTCTATATCCAAAAACAAGGTTTACATTGTTCAGTTTCTCAATAAATTCTGGTATCTTTTCTGGGTCATGTTGACCGTCAGCATCCATGACAATGATATTGTGAACATTCTGTGTTATAGCATAATCACACCCAGTTTTGAGTGCTGCCCCTTTCCCCAAATTAACTGCATGTTTAAGAAATATAACATTTTCTTCCTGTACAATCTGTTCTGTAGTATCGTGACTTCCATCATCCACGATAATGATATCCTGGACGTATTTCTTGACAGCATGAATGACGTTTCTGAGTGTCTTTTCCTCGTTATATGCTGGAATGATAACAACAGTGTTCATGGAAAGAATATCAAAGAATACGGTATATAAGGATTATGAAATAAGAGAAATGTGGTTCAAGATTTTAAAGAAATCTCTCAACGACTCGTGTTAATCCTTCTTTAAATACAGGAATGTCCATAAACTGTTCATATTCTCGTTGACCAAACTGGTGAAGGGCATACAACACAGTTGCGCCACACATACCATGTAAAGGCATATCACATACTCTTTGTCGTAACGCGTCTGGGTCATCTGGAACCGGAATTACATTTTTGTTTTCCCAACAATCTGGTGCAATAAATGATACTCCACCTTTTAATGCTTCTCTAAGGATGCGCCTTGCAATTATTTCTTTATTTGTATCGTCGCTTCTAGTATTGTCTTTTGCCCATGTATACATCCACATGGAATTCTCATGCCTTCTTTGAATTACTTCAATTGGAACATCGTCTTTTAAATCAATCACGTACACGAAACAGTTTGATACTGCGCCACTATCAGTTTCTTGTTTCCATGCACCAATACATCGCACCTCTGCAACATCATCTCTATGAATTGCTGCTTCTTCTTCAGCTTCTGTGTATACTCCTTCTTTAATTGGGTCGTATTGAGGCAGTAAATGGCCATTTTGACCATTTATGGAAAGTGGAACCGATCCTCCAGGTATAGTAAGTATTCTTCCTAGTCCACCAGCACCCCCACCACGTTCTCCAAACAAAAGTGTGTCTTTCCCATCCACTGAATGTGCACGTGTAAACCCATAAATAACAGTTTCAATTAAACCATTACTTTCAACTTTCTTTTTTCTTTGAGCCTGAACCGTAAAAGAGTCAGTACCATATCCGTTTAATCGAAGAACGTTATCTCCCTTCATCCGAGAAAGGCTTGCTTCAAAATCAGCAAGTGCAAGAAGTTCTTCCTGCCATTCAAGCTCGGGGATTCCTTTGTTAATATAAACCGCATCTCCATATTGTTCTCTAAGAACTTCAAAATTTGGTCTTCCATGACGTAAAAATGTATCGATTCTTCTTTCAAGTAATGGAAAGCTATTATGTATAGTAACCTCAAGTTTTGGTTCATTATCTTTCGGGAAATGCTTCAAAAGAGTATTTGTCATATTTTTCCTTCACGTTATGTTCGCTTTATAAGAATTATGCAAAAAAACTCAAATATAATTTTACGATAAATTATTTAACTTTAACAAGTCAGAAACAAGAGATTTTCGTAATTCTGTGTCCATTTTTATTCTATCACAATCATGGCACATCGGTAACAAGCAAAAATTCTTTTCTAGATGGATTTTTCGTAAACATTTTAGCTTATCATTATTCCAACATTCTTTCAACGTACTTATATTTAAATCTCCATACGTTAACTTTGCCTCAAAATCAACACAGCATACTGTTAATGTCCCATCATAATTAACGATGAACCTATTCCATAGTAAATTACATGGAGCCCATTTTTCTTTTGGAAGCATTATATCTTTTAGTTTAGAATCAATCTCTAGCGGAAGAGAACTATCATCCACCTGACTACCCTGATTTGACACAATGTTAAACAATGTTTGATCAACAATCTTACCAAACACATTATTATAATTCAAAAGGTCGTTATAATTCTCTTTCATGATAACAAACGACGCAAATATTCCCAATGTAGATTTTTTCTCATCACGCAATTTACGTAATTTTTGTATATTTTCTACTAATTTATCCCACTTTGCATTCACACGGATAGATTCATAACTTTCTTTTGCTCCAGAATCAATAGAAAATTTTATGGAATCCAATCTTGATTCTATTATTTTATGTATCTTGTTGTCGTCTAATACTTGACCGTTCGTTGTTATGTACACATATTTCATACCTGCTTCTTTTGCAATGGTAATGAAATCAAATATTTTTGTATGTAAAAACGATTCACCCGTTGTGTATAACGCAACATTTTCAATCCCTAACTCTTTTGCTTCGGTAATAACTTTTCTAAACAATTCTTCAGACATAAAGCCTATTTTTCGTTTCATATCTTTATGATAACACATCTTGCATCGTAAATTACATGCATTCGTCACTTCGAACATTATTGTTTTAGGATACTCAGCATCTAAAGAAAGTTTTTTCTCATCTCCCCACATCTTTACTTTTCTGTCACGTATTAAGATTTTTGTATCTTCAATTGCAGACTTTTGTGAAGTATCATCACTATTTTCCGTTTCATCTTTTGTATTACTTTCAACCACTTTACAGTCCTATCTTTTTTCAATAACATAAATTAAATGATACCCAAACGGTGTTTTTATAGGGGCAGAAATTTCTCCTGGACCAAGAGAGAACGCAGCATTTTCAAATTCAGGCACCATCATGTTTCTTCCGAACCACCCCAAATCTCCACCGTTAATTGCACTTCCAGGATCCTCAGACGTATCTTTCGCATATTGTTCAAAGTTTGCTGCATTAACCAACTTTCGTATTTCCGTGATTATAGCAAGTGTATCTTCATCACTTCGTCCTTCCGTTGAAATTAAGATGTGTGCTGCGTGAACTTCTTCCTGTTGATCTTTAGTCTCTTCAGGTGTCGAATAGACATTATTTTCTTGCTGACAGTCAAAATCAACTTTCCATGTGATTATCCTTGCTCCCGTTAACTGCTGTCTATCATCAAACTTACTAAAACATTTTAATCCGTGACCGTCAAAAAGGAAAAGTTTTGTAAACATGCTATTTGCCTGAAGCGGATGCGCAAGTACGATTGTGTTTTGATCAACAAGAATAACTGAAAGTCCCATCAATTCTCCTACAAACTTCTTTTCAACAATTCCATTTTCCGTTGTGTAGACGATGCTGTTAGGATATACTTTTCCATTATTTGTCTGGATGAACGCTTCTTTTGTTGCTTTATCAATCTGAATAACTGCATTTCCATTACCAACACTAATTGTACATTCAAGTGCAGTACTTGTTTCATCACAGCCAAAACTTCCTTGATAATTTGGCCATTGAGCAATCCATTGATCCGCGCCAGTCGTCGTTATTTCATAATAATACGTATCTGCTTCACTACTGGTTAAACCGAATTTGTTCATAAGTATTTGTTTTCCATTCTGTACATCAAGCTTTACTGCTTGGTACATCGCAGCTTTTTTGAAATCCCAGCTTCCAAAATGGCCCCAGACACCGGCTTTTCCTACCATGTCTTCTGAAGTAATATAAAATTGGTCAAGAAGGTTGTCACAGTATGTTATCGCAATAACATCTGCAATTTGTGCCGTGGTAAGACCTTCATCTTTAAGAATCTTGACTGCTTTTGTCTTATCATTGACAACCATCATCTTATTCATAACATCAACTGCTTTTACAGCATCACCGTTAAGAAACCCTTCAAGTACATGAACTGGTTTCTGCTGTCCACAATTGAGCATACGTAACAACCCTACAGAAACTTGTTCGTCGTCCGTAAGCAATGTTTTTCCTACCCAATATATCCTTTCACCTTGGTCGGCACCGTCAAACGTGACGTGTTGTCCACTTATAGAATAGAACCAATGGCCAAAATCCCACCAGGATGTTATTATTGCCTCTTTTGTACTATCTTTAATTTTTGTTAAACTAGTATACCATGCATCATTCATACTTGGGATCTCATTCTGTACTGTGTTTTTTGCATCGTTTAATGGCGTTATTAACAATAAACAGAAAATGATGATAAAAAGAACTTTTGAAATTGTTTTGTCTATATGTATCGCATTTGAAAGCCATTCACTTGCAGCTTTGTATGTAATACCAATCATTGCACCGAATGCAATTGCAAATGCAGGAACCATAAGGATTGAAAATCGTACTCCTTTTGTGAAACCGTATGCAGTTCCCGCAATCCAAATGATAAGGAGAAGAGCGTATTGCATATTCGCATTACTCTCTTTAAAATAGACTATTTTTATAATACCAACAAGTACGGGAACACTTATAAGGGTAATAAATACTATTGGGTTGTTAAGTGTGTTTTTTAACGAAATGATAATTAAATAATACGCACCAGATCCGAGAAAGTACCACACATTTTTCATTTTCTCTTTTTTTGTAGTACATAACAATAAAATAATCCCCATAAGACCTATCCAAAATAAGAACTTTCCACCCATTTGTGATATGATACCACTAAGGTCAGTTTCGTTAAATTCTGCAACAGTTGTGAGGACATTTGGCCATATCTTCGTTACTGCAACTTGTTTAATTGCCGATGCTTTTAATGGCGCTGTGAATAATATTTTAAACTTTGAGAATCCTGCCAAAAGAGAGATGAACACTGCCGATGCAATAAAATAAATGCCTCCTACAAAAGCTGTATCTTTAACATTCTTTTTAAATAACGGTTTTGTTTCTTTATGTTGTACATTGCGTACAATGTTATATCCCAAATATATAATTATTGCTGCAAAGATAAACACGAGTATGTACCAATATCCTAACCATGTTACTGCATACAAACCACTTACAAGACCCGCAATGCAACCAAACAGAACCTTCTTCTTTGTATTTTTTGCTTCAAGTGCTTCAAGGAAAAACCATGCTATTAATAATGGAAATAAAATGTTATATGCATCAGTGTCAGAAAATCCTGCAGGTGTCCTGCCAAGAAGTGCGGCATTGATGGCAATAATTGTTGATGCAAAAAATCCACCTACATTCCCTCCAACCTTTCTTCCTATAAGAAACGCAGGAATGAGCGATAAACCAATAATAATAACAGGAATAAAAAATATAACGCGCATTAATGACGTATCTTTGCTAAAGAGATGGACAAATTTGTATACCCATGCACTGAAAATGGTATGGACTGGAATGTTTGTTATTGCACGTCCTTCTCGACCGTTCCGCAAACTAAATATTCTTTCTCCATCAGCATTATAACTATCTCCTAATTGGCCATACTCCAAATAGTTTCTTGCTTCTGCAAACCAGTAATAAGGATCTATCGCGAGAAGGTACGTATCACCATTTTCGTCTTGTAATTGTGATTTAAATTGTGCAGATACTTGTTCTTTATCTAATTCTATCTGATCTTTATTATTCTGCAACATCGTTTGAAACTCTTTTTCAATCAACACATCTCTATTTTGCTGCGGAAGGTTCGGATACTGCTGATTAACACTTTGTGTTATTTGGTTTTTATAAAACGATTGAACCTGACTTTCTGCCCAGTCATCTGTTATCGGAAGGTACGCTGGAGCCATCCTAAAATAGGATGAAATAAAAATGGTAAGAAGGATAAGTGCAAGTGGAAGTAACCACTTCTTGTTTTTGTGCGTCCATGCACCAATTTTTGCAGTATCAATAGAAAAATCATCTTTCTTTCTTGTATGAGTTCCGCTTCTTTCACTTTTGTTATCTTTTGAGTATACGTTTTTAATGAAACTTTTTGTCTTAGTTTTTATTGCAGCAAGATCAAAAGAAACGGTTTTATTTGTTTCTTCTTCAGTAAATTCTTCAGTAAACATATCATCACTTTTCCTGTGATGTGGTTCACTAATTTCAACAATCCTTTCTTTCTTTTCTTTTGCAGGGATTTCTTTCCCTAATGGTTTCTGAGGGCCCGTAGTGTGTTTTATTTCTTTCTCTGAACCTTCATTTGCAAATCCTTCAAGAATATCATCATTATTGTCCTGTTCCTCATTTTTATAATCTTCGCTATTATCAATCACTGTACACACCCTCTTGGCTTCGAAATGGTAAGTCGTTTATAAAGTTTATTATGTTTGAAACCATTTCATTTCATAGAAATACTCCATTTTAATCACATCTATTCTTCAGCAAGCTTTTTATATGTCGATATTCTTTTAAATGAAAGTATGCAAAAAAGAGGACAAGTAACAGTGTTTATTATAGTTGGGATTGTCTTATTATTAGTGGTTGGATTGTTATTCTTTCAACAAGGACAAGATGAAACGGAAACAGTTCTTATTGATAGAGAACTTATCACCGTCCCGTATGCTTCTTCTGTCCAAGATTTTGTTCAATCATGTTTCGAACAAGTAGTGGAACTGGGAGTTCTTCAAACTGGCAGGCAGGGCGGATATTGGGAATCGCCACTTGACTATTCAATAATTTTCTTTGACGATTCACTTCCTTATTATTATGCTGACGAAAAAATGATGATCATCTCAGAAGTTGATGCTGAGAAAGAACTTGAGAGGTACATTGAAGAAACGTTACCTACTTGTTTACAAAACTTTTCACATTTTGAAGAGGAAGGATACAAAATAATGTCTGGTAAAGTAGATGTTAATGTTGATTTTGGTCAACAGGTTATTGTTGAACTTAAGTATCCTCTTGAAGTACAAAAAGGAATCACAGTTATCGAGCTACACGATTTTGTTCATACTGTTGATATTAACATACAAAAATTTTTAGAAACTGCACGTAAAATAGTTCAGAAACATATGGATACTGAGGGATACGTTTGCTTAACATGTATTGACGAATGGGCAACTGACGATGATGTTATAATCACCGTTTTTCCCGTATATGATACCGGACCGTTTGGAAATGATCTTGTGTGGTTTACTATGCAAGACAAAGATACTGCACTAATAAAAGGTAATAATTTTACGTTTGAGTTTATTGTTGAGGCCATTCCTGTGAAAGAAAAAGAAGAATTTGTGATGGAAGATATTGTTAGTTTTGATATTTTATCAAACATTTTGTTTGAATATCAGATAAAAACAAACAAAGATGACGTTTTATTTTATGATGATACCGACATGTTTGATATTAACAACGATGGACTGATTAAATTTACTCCCTCAGAAGACCAAAAAGGATCACATTTTGTTGAAATTGAAGCTCAAGATAATATTGGTAATATTGATACAGAACTAATATTGTTTACAATAAATTAATAGATGAAAAAAATGAGAAAATATAACCCGATAATGGTACTTGTTCTTTTTGTATTTAGTATAGCATTTGTTATTGCACAAGATCCTACTCTTCATTTTCCCTCCGCCCCAGTAGATTCAGTTCCAGTAGAGGAATTTATATTCTTTACTCCACAAGATCAAGCATTGTATATCTCAAGTATTCAAGATTTTGAAGATAATTATCAAATTGCATATGATTATTTTTCAAGTTCTGCAAATATTATGGTGGTTCCCGATGCATTCGAACAGTTTATGGCATCACAGGGAATAACAATTTTCATTGATACCCTTGCTCCCCCATCAGAATTTTACTATAGTCCTTCCGGAAAACTTGTTGGTGCCGGTGGGGAAGAAGTTAACATATACGATTTTTCTCATGCTAAAGAAAGTTTAAAGATTGATGATGAGGGAAACGTTATCATCGTTGATAGCGATAATGGTGAGTGGCCATTTTCTGGAACACTTAGTTTCTCTCAAGGCAAGTTTGTCATCGACGATGGCGAGATTGGTTCTCAGAAAATTCAAGATGGAGAGTTCATACTTATTGGTGGAACTGTGAGGGGAAACGCAATAGGTTTTGCAGGACTTCATTTTGAAAAGTCTACAGCGTTTGAATTTGTTGAGAATAATAACATAGTTAAGTTAGTAAAAGCGACAGTTAAAAGTGTTGATGCGGATTCTGATATTACAATCTATGGACGGAAAGTTTTGCTTCCTGAGGGGGATAGGATAGAAAAAGGAAGGTTAACATTTGAGAAGGGCAGCCCCGTCTTAGTTGGAAGTGATTCTCAAGTTACTATCAAAGGCTTTACACATACCACACAAAAAGATAAAACGTTACGATTAGTCTACGTTACAAGTCCTGAATTGGATAATATCAATGCAGAAGAACAAGATGCACTATCAAAAGTTTCTTTGGGAAGTGAATTTGAACATGAGTGGAACGATCAGTTTAGTAAACTTTCCGCTCTTAAAGCAAAACAGAAAGAACTTGAGAAACGGTTTAGAGAGTTAGTTGGTTCAAAAGCATCATCTGAAAAAATCAATATTGTCAAACAAGAATTAGAATCACTTTCACTATCAATTTCTTTAGAATCTGATGTATTGCGGAAAATTACTACAAAATATGTTCCGACAGTTATGGTGCAGGAAGATATCCATCAAAAATATAAAGAGCAACGAGAAAAATTGTACGCGGAAATTGTTCCAAGTATCATGCCTGAAGAAAATTATTTCATGTATGGTGATGAACACATTTGGTTGGGTGGTGATGGTTTTGTCTCACGTGCTGAAGATGATAATCCAATATTCCTTGAATATAGGGTGGTATTTGAAGGCTGGCAAACAAGACAACGTACGGGGCGTTTAGAATTTGAACTCAAAGGGGGAACAATGGATGTTGTTAAAGAGTCTCCTCCTAAAAGACCATTAGCTTTATCTCTAACATTATCTGGAGAGGGAACAATTACTAATGGTAAATATGTTTTCGATGCTGATGGCCAACAGATACTTCTTTCTGCCACAGATGTTTCACCCTCTGAAGAATTAGTTTCTTCTGATATGAGATTTGAATACCATACACATAGTGGAGAAATGAAGTTATACGACCTTAACATTGATGCAGAATACTATCTTGAACTTACATCGGAAGAACGAGCAGATTTATTGGAGCGACGTGCACCTATTGAAGAATTTCTAAAAGCATATAGTATAGAACTTGATGAAAACCCCCAATTTAAAAAAATAATTGCAGCACTTGAACCCCTGGAAGATAAACTTCTTCTACTGCGTTATGATCAGGAAGAAGCGTTAGGACAATTACGTCGAGCAGAACTTGCCGGAACTCCTGCAGAAAAAATTTTAACAAAGAAAGAATTAGACAAGATTACAGCATCAATCGAAGATGTAGATCGTCAGATTGTATTTCTTGAACAAAGTGCAGGGGGATATGATGACTTTAAAAGATTACGAGAAGCACAAGCAGAATATGCAGACGAACTTGATGACATTAATTTTAGACTTGTAGGTGATATTGGAGAAATAAAATCTGGCGTTTGGGGTCAAATTATAAGTTCAGAAGATGGTAATTCGTTTATAAGTTATCAAGAATATATTGAAGGTTTTCCCATTATCAGAAATACAGATGTTCGGCAATGGACCGCAGAAACATACAGACAATCTGCAGGAGTAACAGTAAGTGGTGAAGAACTTGAAATTCCAAACATAATTATTAAAAATAGTGATAGGCTACAACTCGACGTATTAAATGGCGATCAACAATGTATAGACACACAGTTTCGTTTAGCATATGAATATGCGATATCAACTGGTCAGGATATTTGTTTTGGCGGTGGAAAAACGTGCCTACGTGATCCTCAATATTTTCAACGTCCACAAAAGTTTGTTGAAGATTGGATGGCAAGTCAGTCAACTCAAGCGTATGTGCGAGCGACACAATTGGTAGAAGCAGGAAGTGGAAGTTCATGGGAAGATGATATACAAGTTCTTTCTGTTGACGAGTATGATACTATTCAACCTGGCGATGTTCTAATACTATATGGTCATGCAATCGGTGTTAAAGACGTTATTGAGATTCCTCCTGGAAGTGGAAAAAAATATATACAACAATTTGCGGGATCAATGCCTGCGATTGATGCACACATATACCAAGGTGTTGGTGAACATGGCGGCTTGAAAAGTATTGAACAGCTCAAATCTGAACGTCGTGGAATTGAAGGCGAAAAGAAAAAGCTACTTTCAGTGTTTAGATGGAAATTTAGACCTTACGCGACTTAAAGATGAACACATTACAAGAATAATTAATTATTAATTGAAATAATTAATAGAATAAGTTATTTTATCACAATTATTACATTAATGATGTAATAATAAATACTTATCTGCTTATCATATTTAATGGTGTTAAAACTTTATCTCCTTCAGAATCCATTCTTTTCGCTAATCTCCTGATTCTTGTATAATGTGGTTGTGTTCTTACAGTATTAAAAGCAAATGTTATAAAATCTTCATATCCTTCCTTTGGTTTGTGGACTAATGATTTACGTTCTTCTCCATTTAAACTAAGGTATGTTTTTGCAAAATTTTTTATATCCGAACCGTCTCTATGTGTAAGAATATATACCCCCATTTGTGGTGCAAGTTCAACAAGGACGTACTCATGGCCATTAGGAGAATAATCTAATCCTTTTCTAAACGCGCGAACACTTTCAGGAACAGTGATATAGTCGTCAAGAGTCCTATCTTCAATCCTCTTATTTCCTCTATCACCTGGACTCTCATCAACTCGTTTTTCATTTTCTTGTGGTGTAGAAAGTGTTACTTTTGTTGTTACATCTGGTTCTAGTGTATCACGACAAGAGTTAAGTGCTACTAATCCAACAAGACTAGCAACCGAAATAAGTGTTCTTATGTAATATGACATTCTTATCAATACCACGTATGATTATAAAAACAAGTGCGACCAAGTTTATAAATCTTTTTAGAATTATTTACTAGTAAGTAGTTCTTTCCAACGGAGGATTTCTTTAGGTACCCCAAATGCTTCACACAATGGAACTATTGTGGGTTCGTGAAATAATGTGTGAAGAACAAGATCTGAACAATCTAAAACACCATTTCCATTATCTTCGTAAAGAACAGCAATGTGTCTGGGAAAGAAAACAACATCACCTTCATTAACAGTTCCATATGGGACTGGATTCCCCCCGTTATCTAAAAGTATTCCTCGAGTATTGGTATCAGAAATCTGTGCAATTCTCGTGGTATGTTTTTTATTACGTAATCCATACGACCACGTGTACGGGTTTTCATGTCCATATCTTCTCCATCCGTATGTTGCAAAGTCTGCACAATCAGATCCGATTAACGAGTCAACCTGCGATGTAGTACTTGCCCATATGTATGGTGTGTTAAACAACTCAAAAAGGTAATCTGTCCATGAACCTGTATCTGGACGAAAAGAAACACGATGAACCTTCGTACTTATTGCACCATGTTTAATAGACTCACTACCAGAACTTGCCATTTCTCTTCCATTAAGACGTGCAACTACTTTAAATCTCATAACACCTATTCCCGAAGGTTTCTCCAAAAATAGATCTTCAAATGATGTTGGATGAACGTCGGCACTAGTTTTCCATCCGTCTCGCCATGATGTTTCCTCATAAAGTATAGGGTGCCTCTTTGAAATATATCCATAACTATTACCTTCTGCCTCGACTTTAAACCATTCTACGTCTGGCTTTTTTGATGATGGCCAAGACATAACTCTATCCGCTTTCCTTTTTCCTTGTAATTTAATACATGGCGCATCAGTAAAGTACACTTTTTGTCCAAATCGTGTCGCTTCAAGAACAACGTACATTTCAACAGTATCGTCAATAGTTGCGTACTTTGGTTTTTGATCAGCACACGTTGCCGCAACGTCTTCTCCTCCAGTAATGCGTGAAACGATATGTACATTTTGTGGTATAATGCCAGATGTTAAAATTGTTTCTGGTTGAATCCCTGCCGTGATTCCAGCTTCAACAACTCTTTCCAGTGTTGATCCACAAAATTGTGATAATGAAGAAACGTGTCTTGGTGGTTGAACAATGGCAAAACGTGCAGGATTTGCAAACGCAAGGGAGCCAATCAACGCAAGTGATGCAAGTGATGTCGCAACATTTCTCAAAACCATCTGTGGAGGAGTTGTGATGGAATATATAAACATTTCTTGATTTTTTTACTTTTAAGTAGTTATTTAAAATTTTTGAATTTTATTTTTAAGCGTCATCACAAATCATAATCATTAAATAATCCGTTCTATTAAATAATCTCATGATAAACACACTTGCACGTATCTTCGGCTCAAAAACACATGCACAGGAGATTGTTTTGTTGCAGAAAGATGTGAAACATGTTGTCCGTCACGGATTTTATGAATCAGAGATTTCACAAGTTGAACACTATTGTCGAGAAAATAACCTCTTTTGTGTTAGATCAAAATTCAAAGTCATCCTTGCGGATGATACAGGATATTCAAACAAAGGGTTTAGGGTTCCAGAGAACGATTCACGACAAGGGATGTATTTTCTGTACATGTCAAAAGATGAAGAGAAAGTGTGGTTGGCAGCATATTATGAACTGATGAACAACCATGTAGATTTAGGACTATTGTTAGGATATCCACGATGTTGCGTGAATTTCTTTTGTAGAAATTTTAGCGAGAATAATCCTAATCCTGCCCATATACCCACAAACCCATTTACAAATCTCACAAAGAGAAACAATGATGCGGTTTTAGTGTCACACTTTCCATGCAGTTCAGACTGTGAAGAAAGTATTGCATTGGCAAAGGTATACCTTGCCGTTCTTATGAAAGAAGATACAGGTAGGACAGAAGAGTTATTGAAAGAGTTACGTCTTACTCAATCTCAATCCCAACAGGACAATGATCCGATCCCATAATGCTTGAAAGAATGAATGCTTTTTTAAGTTTTTGTCGTAACTTTTTTGAAATTAAGAAATAATCAATTCGCCAGCCAATATTTCTCTTACGAAGATTGTTCCAATATCCCCAATAACTGTAGTGTCCAGGCGTTGTATGAAATTCTCTAAACGTATCAACAAAACCATGGTCAATAAACCGTTGAAATCCGTCAATCTCTATCTGTGTATATCCTGCAGTTTTATTATAATTACTTTTTGGATTTGCCAGGTCTATCTCTGTATGAGCAACATTAAAATCACCACAGACAATGACTGGTTTTTCTTTTTCTAATTTCTGAACGTAATGTAAGAAATCCTTGTCCCACTCTTTCCGATAGTCAAGACGTGGGAGGCCTCTTCCTGAGTTTGGAATGTACACCGTCACGACATAATACGTTTTAAATTCAAGTGTAATTACTCTTCCTTCGGCATCATGTTCTTGTTTTCCAATTCCATTCTTGACAGAGAGCGGTTCATGTTTGCTAAAGATTGCTGTTCCTGCATACCCCTTCTTTTTTGCTTCATTCCAGAAATGGTAAGGATACTCATCAAGTATTTTGTCTACTTGGTTCAAATGTGCCTTTGTTTCTTGAATACACAAAATGTCTGGATTTTCTTTTTCAACGAAAGTAAGAAAATCTTTCTTAAGGGCTGCTCTGATGCCGTTGACATTCCAAGAAATGATTTTAGTCATCTTCTGTCTCCTTTTTTGGACTCCGTGAGATAAGTTTCATATCCTTGTTATTCTCATGGATTTTATAAAGTTTTATAAAGTCTCTTCCAAGTATATTCTCTAATGCCACGATTAAAGTTTAAAAAAAAGTGTAACATATGCAAAGATGAGTGGGTTCTTGTTCATCCACGAGAGTATACGATCTGTACAAAATGTCACATGAAACAGATTTTCTCTGAAGAAATTGATAATAAAAAATACGATTTTCTTAACATTAGTAAGAAATTGTACGAACAATCACGTTTCTTACGGAATATCAGGCAAGCATATCTTATGTATAAGAACCTTACAGTCAAACAAATTTCTGCATTCAAAGATACTGTGAAGAAAGTCAAGGAAGGAAAAGAAGAATCAGAATAATTTAAGTAATATTCTATTTTTGTTACATAACAATTTACACATAACAACTTACATAAAAAACTTTATAAACATTTACTTAAGAATTTATAATGATAAGATACTTTTCCAGGCAACAAAACTGCCATTACTATTCTGGAGTGGTGTTTCTTCCGTAATCTTTATAAAGTATATACATTTTTAATTATCAAAACTAAAAGATACTGCTGAGGGCGCAATATATGATTGATACAACAGCAATAAGGCAACAATTTCCATATTTACAGAGGTCACTTCAGATGGATGTGCGCAATCCGCGGACCGATACACCGCGCCATTTTATGGATAGTACCGCTTCGACACATTTACCTCTTCCAGTTCTTGAAAGAATTGCACAAAGTCTTTTCAGTTATGCCAATGTTCACCGAGGCGAATATGACGCATCAATGGCAACAACAGAAGAGTTTGAAAGGTCATATAATATTGCTGCAAACTTAGTTAATGCTCGTTCTTGGCGGGAAATAATTTTTGGAAGAAATGCAACAGACATGATTAATCTTGTACGGCGTGGAATGGAACGTCAAGTTCGCTCAGGAGATAATATAGTTGTTACTGCCCTTGAACATAATTCTAATTATGTTCCATGGGTCGAACTTAAAGCAACGTTAGCAGATTTTGGTCGAGAGGTAGACATTCGAATAGTTCCATTTGATCTTAAAACGGGAGAACTTAACATGTCTGAATTGAAACATCTTGTTGACAAGAGAACAAAATTGGTTGCTGTTACAGGTGCATCAAACTTTATGGGAGTCAAACCAGACGTTGCAACAATTGGTGAGATTGCACATGCAAGTGGATATGTACAACCAGACGGTTTTCAGGGGTCATACTTATTAGTTGATGGGGCACAACTTGTTCCAGGAAGTCCTGTCGATGTTCAGAATCTTGACTGTGATTTTTTAGCATGGTCATTTCATAAAATGGCATTACCTTTGGGTGTTGGTGGTTTATGGGCTCGAAAAGAAGCAATTCAACATTTTGATCCTTACATATCTGGTGGGGATATGATTTTAGATGTTACACCAGACGCTATTGAGTTTCAAGATTTACCTTGGAAATATACTGCAGGAACACCAAACATCTTAGGAGTTATAGGGACTGGATTTGGTATAGAATTTCTTATTTCCATGGCTTTGGGCAATTTGTCTGAACATGATGAGATTGAACGTACTGGAAAACGTATTGAAACAGAAATCCTTTTGAACACGCCACGGGGAGATTTTGAATATAGTTTGTATAATGTTGAAGAAAGACATCCCGCTGAGGTCGAACTCTTTGGGAGATATGTTGAAAGACATCATGATGTAATGGCAACTCTTCAAAATCCCCAGAAACGATTAGAGAAAACAAAACACGTTGTACGAACAGCGATGGAAAAGATTCAATATCACGAGCAGGAACTTACACAACGTGCAATTGACGGTCTTGTAACTATACCTGGGATAACTTTGTATGGTCCTACTGATGCGACACAAAGAACCGGCCTTATTGCATTTAATCTTGCAGGTATAGAACCAATGGCACTTGCATTTGCATTAAACAGAGAAGGTGTTGAGGTGCGAAACGGTGTTCACTGTGCATCTCTTGCACATCATTATTTGGGGATTAGAGAAACTGGAAGTGTCAGGATGAGTGTCTACGTACCAACAACACAAGATGAAGTTACTGCTGCAGTAGATGCAGTTACTAGGATACAAAAAAGATTACATTAATTATGAAAAAAAAAGATGGTTAGAGAGTGTGAAGAATAACAATGACAAACAGAAAAATTATTGGGGCAACAACTGCAGTTGCTACTACGATTGATGCGGCTAGTGCACACCACATTGAAAAGTTACTTGCATTAGATGCAGTTATACAAAGACCCAAATCTTTAGAAGATGTTCGTTTCATGGGTGATTCTTTGATTGCATCATTCGGATTAAACATGGACAATCCAACATTACCTCCAGATATAGATAAAGGATATGCCACTGCCGTTTCTTTTTTAGAACGTATTTGTTCTGTCTTTGAAGATCCAACACATGTTATTAGGATGGCTCCTTTTGCACATGCGTACCTTGGAACTCAAGGTTTTAACGATGCACTTGACGTTATTCTTGATCGGGCCGAGAAATTTCCTAATGAACAACCAATGCTTGATACTATTTTTCCTGCAACAGCTTTAGTACAACCTTCATCTCGTGAAGAGTTTTTACTCAGTGTATTAGGATATGCTGCGGGAGAGTTAGAAGGCGATGAACTTCTCGGTTTGGGCTTCTTAATTAGTGATGCCAATCCAAATGTTACATTCACTGATCCTGGAGAATTTCCTTCAGAGTTTCCAACAAGTGATGTACGTGATGCTGCCCATCGTATAGGAACATTTCTTGAATCAGGATTCTTTATTCCAGGTGTTGGATTTACTGATGTCTATAAAACATTCAAAGAAAAAATGGGTGGAGATATTGAGTATATGTTTAAAGAACCTTTACCAGAACATATAGTGGTTGTTTCTCCTAGTGAAGAGAAGTTTACATTTTTACAGGATGATAATACTGTTGAGTGGACACCATCATATGACGCGCGGCCAAATACAACACATGAAAATCCTACAATTGTTATTGTGAATGATATTGTTCCTCTTGATGCAGTGCGTTGTGTGTATCGTAATTCAACTATTGTGTATGTTGCAGGAAATAAACTTGCACGTGATGCAATGATGTCTGAACTTGGACCTAGCGCGCAAGAATTATTAATCGATACAACTGTTGTTAATGATAAAGGAGCAAAAAATCGTGTTGCAAATCACTTGAGGTATATTAGAACTCGGCGAGATAATTCTGGGCTGGTTGACTTTCGTGATATGTTAAATGCAGATATAAATGTAGCAGAAGATTTTGTTGCTCGAGGAAATGAACATTTCTTTGATTTCCGTAGCTCATTTGAAGAATTAGGGCGGGAAGGTCGTATTGATGCTATGGTTGAAGAAAAAGGATACACTGTTCCAATTAAAACAAATAATGATCTTGTTATGCTTCTTTCTCATACAGAAAGAGATTTAAACCCATTTTTTGAAAATGTAACACCAAAAACAGTTCGTGCATATTCAGGAATACCAGATATTACAAAAACAGGAATGCCTTTTGCTATCCTTACTAATATGTCTGTTCCTCATGCAGACATTATAGCAGCATATCCCTCTGCAACAGTTTTGTACGTTGCGCGAGATGACTCGGAAGAAACACGTATTATGAAAGCAAATCCCAATGGTGACATCTTTGTTGTTAACACTCAAAGTGTGGAAAGAGTTGCTGGTGGAGGTCGAAATCGTGCAGGATATGCCATTGTTGAAATGTTTTTTGAACAAATTGCAGCAGGAAGAACTGAAGGTGTCACTGTCATGTCTGCAATTACAAAAAGGATTTCAGCAGGGATTAAAAAAGAGAGAGATGATATACTTTTTAAAGAAAGTCTTCCGGGCTTTGCAGGAACGGCAGCATCATATTGGCGATTACAGGAAAAGTATCGTGCGACACCACTCGTTGCACAATTAACGGATGGTGTTCTTATGGAAACATGTCCTACGGGCGGTTGTTTCAAACTTAATCAACCAGAACAAGGCGGATGTTGTGGTGGTGGGAACCTTCCTGGTGTTCTTATTGATTTTGCAATTGCGTACCGAAAACAAGTTGGTGATGAAAAGTTCATTGCAGAACTACAAACTTTTCATGGTGGGAACAGAACTGCGCCATGGTATCTTGATACGCGAGAGTACAAAAGAGTATTCCCTGGCGGCATTGAACCGAAAAAGAAAGGGCGGTTTACATTTTAAATTAAACAAATAAAGACACACACAAACACACAATGGTAAATAAAAAAAACGATACAATCCCATGTGGATACTGGAAGGATGTACACGGAGATGTGCACACTTTACCCGCAGGCTTTTGGACAGATAGGGACGGAGTAATCCGAGATAGAAGAGATAATCCACGACTTCCTGATGGAAGGTCAAGTGCTTTAGATGTATTTGCAAATTTACATGCGTCAACAAGTTTCCCAGACCTCTCAGGTCCAGAATCTGCTAGAATACAAGAATATCGAGAACTGGCTTATTCATTGATTATTATTTGTGGTGGTCAAGCACCATCAGTAGTATCTCCAGTTTCGCGATCGCAAGGAACGGAAATACTAACACCTGCTGAAAGAAATGGTTGTTTTACATTCGGTGGTTTAGAAGTACAACTAGATAAAGAAGAGATTGATGTTAGTGGAAAACCACAAACGTTTAACCGAAATTCGCCACCTGATTGTGTTCCTCAACTTTTACAGTTAGCATACGCTACCATGTGCAATTCTCGCGAATCATATTTCCGTACAAAATTTGTTGCTAGCAATAAACCTGCAGAAGTATCAATTCTCAGAACGCATTATTTTCCTTTTAGTCTACTAGATAAAATCGATTCTGACGGAGATCCTATTGGGAGAGATATTGAGGTAGGACCTGCTCTTATGGATCATGTTTTGGTGGGGGGTACAGGTGTCCGAAGGGCGTATGTTACTCTTATGCTCCTTGATGGTGGTAGAGTGATATCTCAGTTACAAAAATATGGTGAAGGTACAGAAAGGATAATTCGCGCTGACGTTTTTTACAAACCTGTCGATGGAGAAGAAATAAAGATTGTTCCTTTGTATGAAAAAGAGATCTTGTTTTAGAAAATGACCTGGAGAATAAAAAATAAGCAACAAAAAAGCAATTGGATATTCATGTTCATTATCGTGACGTTCTGACGTCACGGTATGATTAAAAAAAAAGTATGGTGGATGAAAAAGTTACAATAAACAACACGAGGTAAAAATAAAAATGGTAACAACAACAAGGCCATGTGGAGACACTCGGCCAGAAGATAGAAAAGATGAAAAAACAGTTGAAGAGCAGAAATATACCGTTGGAAATTTAGATCCAAATTTTCACGTTATTCTTGCACTGTTTCCTGGATGTGTTCAGGGTGGTCGAGTAGCAGTTGCAACGCGGGGAGACGATAGGCACGTTCTTTTAGACGGAACAGCTCAACAAATTGTTGAATATGGTGTAGGAAAGCAAGTAACTATCGAGGGTGTAAAATATTCTCGAAACGTTAGTGCAAGAGCGCAACCTGCAGTTGACGGTATCATTGCTGAAATGACGGGAACTGGCGAAGTTGCAAAACTCATTGAAGAAACTGGTAAAAAGACAGGGAAAGGTGCTCAGTTTGGTGGGTACACTGTTACAGTTCATGCAAAAGCTGCCGATGGTACTGAAGTAAAAGAACGTGTTACTTTAGGTTCTAAAGTAAATCAGTACTTCCGTCCAGATAGTGTTCTGAAAGATGATGTTAAAAGGGAGTTCCTCGGCGGAGTAGAACTGATGGTATCTGCAATCATCATACCTGGAAGTTCCAATGACAAAAATGTTTTAGGAACTGAAAGCACTTCTAGCTATTGTGCAAAGGGTACCATTGACTACAAACTAGCATGAAAACATTAACAACGTTTTTGGAAAGGATAGCTGAGAGGGGGCTTTCTTTTGTATTGCATGGAAGTCGTCTTTACGATTTCGTCGATACCGAGAAGTATCCGGATAATGTTCGTGTTGGCGGTTTTCATCAATCATTAGTTCCCTCACTTTCTTTTTCTCATCTTGAACGTTTTGATGTTGATATGCAAGTAAGACCAATTCATACTCACTGTACCGGATATGTGAAAGATACTGTCAATGCAGAACTGAAAGCAGAAGAAGAGTTACTCTCAGAAAAAGGGCGGATACACACTTTAGAATTTATCATGTATGAATTGTTACCTTTAATCGTGAGCAAGAAATACGGTGCTGATAGTAGCATTTACCACGACGAAATTAATGCTGCTCTTGATGACTTAGAAGGGGGTACAGGAAAAACTTCTGGTGTTGAAATACAACAGGATAGATTTGTTCAAACAGCAAAAGAAGAGATACGAGCACAACTCGCACAGGATTTTGGAACTGACGATACGGTGGAAGAAAATCCAAGTGAACGATTACGTGCCATCGTATTGCAAAGAGAAAAACAATCTCTTAGTCGTGATCCTTTAGTTCCATTGTTATATACTCCCGAAGAAATTGGTATAGTTGAAGATGGTATTTCTTCATCACTGTTTGGAGAAATAACAGGTAACCAAGCATTATATGTTATTAATGGAAATGTCTTTCAGTTAGTGATACGAGACCAACATGATGATGGTGCAGATAGTGTTGACAGTGAACTTGTTTTTACTGTTAACGGAAGGGAGTACGTTCCTGGTAAGAAAGTTACTGACATAGCAACACTTTCTTCAGAATATAAACAGCGCCGGGTAAAATTATGGCGTATTGCTGCCCTTGAAAAGAGTAAAGATGCGTTTGATATCATTAGAAATATAGTGAGAGAAGATGGAGTAACACAAAGGCAAATGCATGAACTTGCAAAAAGAGAAGAGTATGATATTTCAGGTAGTGGTTTTATTTTAAGAGAAGGACACTATTATGTATACACAACAGTAAACAAATTTGCAACTCAAGATGGACGAAATGGTGATGTATTTTGGCCATTTCCTACAACACGTGTTGCTATTCAAGTTGGATCCAATGGTGGTGTACATTACGTTACTAGAGAAGTTTACGTTGTAGAACAGCGAGAACATCACCCCTGTATTCGTGAGAGAATGAGGCCTAGTGGATTTGGTTCATTATGTAACCTTAAAGATAGCAATTATGGAAAAACGCCCGCAGAGATGGTCCGTAGACTAAATGCTGGCGTAAATGTTGTTAGAGAGCCACTTAATCAAATCAGTCTTGATAAACATCCCGGGTACACATATTTTTATGTACATCTTGATGATATTTTAACTCAAGGTTCTTTGACACGTGCTGATGCAAGAGCACAGGGATATGATGTTATTGAGGTGTTAGAAAAAAAAGTGACATAAAAAAACAGTATTGTATTACAATACAATACAACAATACAAAAAATAAATAAGAAAGGAATGATACAATGACAACACATGACAACTCTGGAAATGATATAGGACCAATAAATGCTACTGCTGCACTTACTCCAGCAACTACTACTACTACTGTTGGTTCTGCTGCCACTCCCGTTACTTCTACTCCTTCCGCTGCTTCTGCAGGTACTCCTGTTACTCCTGTTACTGATTGTCCGACCGGAATATGCCCATTACCAACACCGCCTCGAGACGACGATGAGTTATTCGATCTTCTTGATGATGCCGCGGCAGAACAAAGTTTGAGTGCATACAAACTTGTTCCCAATCCTTTAATAATTAGTAAGAGATGTTTGGCTTTAGGCCATATGATTGGCGAAATAACGCGAGATGTTGACGGCGAGGGAGTGGGAAAAGGAAAAGGTCGAAACTTAGAAGTTGGCGGTTTTTATCTTATTGACGGTGGAGACGATACATTTACTTTATGCGATTTTATCGTTCCAAACGACCTTCCCGTATCGCAAGGAAATATTGTTGTTGCAGAGCAATTTCCTATGGCTGGACTTGAACTACGGACACACAACGAAACTCAAGGAACAGACCTACGTATGGCAGCAATGTTTCATATCCACCCTACACTTGTTGGTGGGTTAGCTCATAGTTCTGCAGACGATGCTGCTCTTACGAGTCTAGTTAATAAAATGAAGGGGGCGACAGAACGATCGTATCCAGAACCATTTAGACTTATAGATCGGTTGGCTGATAAAGTAAAGGAATACACACCTGAGGGCCAGATTATCAAAGGCGATGCGTTCAAAGATGTTGTACAAAAATTTATATTTCCTAACGATGGAGCGTTCTACGCATTGTTACAACATTTTGGATTTCATCCGGATAAAAAATATTTCCAGAAACAAGAATTTTTAGCTCGGCTCCTTGACACTGTTGACATTTCTCTTGAAGAACCAAGAGTTGTTCATTTCGCGGCAAGTTTTGTGTTTAATTATACTACAAATGGGCCTTTTGTTAAAATGGGTATTGGTGAACGTCGACTCTTTACGGGAGAAAAACCAATAGTGTACACATCAGATGTTCCTCTTCAAGTTATTGATTTGGGAGAACCAATGCCAACAGAAGCAGAAGTTGCACAATTAGTACGTGAAAGGATACGCTTTCCACCTCGACCAAAAGTATTTACAAGAACTAGAAGTAAATCTGCAAGAGGCGGTGGTTCTAGTTTACCCACGGGATATCCTCCCGATGCCACGAGTTATCAGTCTCATGGCGACACATGGAGACAACAATGGGGTCCAGTTCAACCCACTTCTCCTTGGCTACAAGGTCAAGGTGCCTCTAATGCGTCAGGCGGTCCAGTAACTCCAAAAAGACAAACTGACGATAAAGTTACAGATAAAAACTATCGTTTGACCGAGATTGCAGATTTGTTTACATTAGCTGCACATTCTTATGTTCTCGAATGGCGACACGATGACTGTAAGTTTTCTGAATACCTTGACGATGTATTAACTTCAATAGACCGTTTCTCTCTTCAACAAGGATATGGGGTTTCTACCATTTCTGGAGGTACGAGACAACCGTCGCCCGTTTTTGGTTTTCGTGAAGCTGTAAAATATACTGGTCCAATTAGTGATGATCCTTTGAAAGAAGTATTTACGCCACGATTTGCTTTCTATCACGCGAGTGGAGTTGCCAAATGTATCTCTGCAGGACTTAAAGAAAATCCTGATGATAATGCGACTATTCAGTTCATGTTTAGGTTTATTTATGGTAGTACAGACTCACGGAATACAGCCTTACAAAGATATGTTACACAAGTTGCAGGGGAATATGTTCCTTTACCGCAAAGTTTAGAACAAATTGAACCTACTGCTCACGTGCTTGGCACTCAAGAATTGTCAGATTTAAGCCTTACAACAATATATAATGGTGCACTAGACGATTTAGGTGATTCAACGGATAAAAATGAAGAATAAAAAACAAAAAAAAGAATAATAAGAAACAACAACATTACTACAATGACAAACGCTGACACTCTTGTAATCGAAGAAGAACGGTATGACAGACAGAAATTGCTCTGGGGTGATGCTGGTCAAGATAGACTTAAGAATGCACGAGTGTCCGTTATAGGATTAGATTTTCAGGGAAAATACGTTGCACTTTGTCTTGCAGCTCTTGGTGTTGGTAATGTAGTTCTTATTGATGGCAAAAATACAATCGAAGAAGAGGAACGTGGCACATTTATGGGTACTCCCGTTTCCCATGGTTCTCGAGCATTAGCATATGCAGAACTTCTTCGTCGTGTTAATCCTCAAATACGCGTTGAAGGATATCCAACAGACTTAGTTTCACGAATTGATCAAGATACATTAACTGGTTCAACAGTTATTGTTGATGCAACAAATATGGTTACATCAAAAAGAAATGCAATCCTGTTTGGTCATGAACATCATATCCCTGTGTTAAGTACATCTTCCCAATGGGGATATACAAAACTTGTACGGTGCGATTCCGAATCTCATGATCTAGCATATCTTATGCCTATGTTTGAAGGAAATGAGCAGGACGAATTAATGGCATTACTTATGTGCGGTGTTACGACTGAAGAAGTTCGTAAACTTATCTTTAATGATAAAGATATTCTGCAAAAACCAGTTAGATACCGGCTTGGCGACGGATATCGTTTTGGATTCCCGAAAGAAGGAGAAATGGCTCCTCGACCTGATGCGACTAAATACGCTGATCTTCGTGTTGCATTCCTTGGCGCAGGCGCTATTGGATGTTGGGGCGCGATTGCTGCAGCAAAAATGGGCATTGACCGTGTTGACGTGTTTGATTACGATACGTTTGATTCAACAAATATTAACAGACAGGTATTAGGTTTTGACGGTGTTGGAGAACTGAAAGCAGTTCATATTGCAAAAAAGATTGTGGAAATGAGTTTAGGGAGAACACACTCTGATGGATTTAACGTAAAGATTCTTCCTGGATTTGAAACAGAACGGGAATATGATGTTGTATTCGACTTTGTTGATAATCCTTACACTCGTGCATTGAACACTGCACACGCAATTTCACATAATATACCAATGATAAGTTCAGGAGCACTTCCATATAGTGCGCGGTCAATAACACAAGTTGCTGGAAAGACATTCTGTCAAGATTGTCTTTATCAGATTTATGATCGGGGTAGACAGGATGAAATGATTCGACGTGCAAGTTGTGCAGCCAATCCTGACCCCTCGGTTGTCATGAGTAATGCTGTTGCAGGTGCACTTGCTGTACTTGAAATTTTTACGTTAGTTGAACCTGAAAAGTATGGGGTACCGTTCAGCGGAGAAATTATGTACCGTTCATCTGCTCCAACGAGGTTTGGTGCGGAGGGACTAACGGGTGCATGTGATTGTTATTCCAATCCTGTTCCGCAATTGGAAATATCGGATGAAGATGTTGCAGCATTTGCTAATGCAATTCCTCACGTACTTACGGGAGGATTAGTAGAAACTGAAAGAAAAGAAGGGAGAGGATTAGAAAGAGGATTAGAAGTGCTTACTGTTGAGCAACCAGAATGAAACTGTTAATGCCTCTAACAACCACAATAAAAAATTTCAAAAAATAAACACAATGTCCAAAAAAAATCACTTAACTATTCACATAAAAAATTAATACCATGGCAGAAGAAATTATACAAATGTTAAAACTTAAAGAACAAGAAAGAACTAAAGAACTAGAAATACTTCCTATACTCGATATTCCTCCTGCACTTGATGACGATGACAGTTTTTTTGATGAAGATGACTTAGCAGATATGTTTAATCGCGCAAGTGAAACAAATCTTTTTGGTGAAGAAGAAGAGGTTGTTACTGTTGTCGCTCCTCCATATGATCCAGTTAAGAAAATAGCAGCTATTTTGGAACTGGATGATGGTCGTACAAAAAGAGATCCAGTAACATTCAATCCTAATCCTGTTCGTAATATGGTTTTTAACGCGTTGACAAGGAATGTTCTTCCAACAACATTTAAGGGCAGTCCTTTGGATAGTGATGGGCCAGTTTCTGATTTAGCAAGCGGAATATTGGTAGCTGAAAGTGCACTACGCCATTTTTCTATAAAAGAAACTGTTGATGGTGCCAGTTCCGCAGAAGGATATTTCCAAGAGGTTTCATGGAATTTAGGTACGCGAATGCAAAGATTGTTAAATCTTGAACTTGAGACAATGGAAGAACTGGGATTGACATTATTAGAACGAGCAGGGTATGCATTTAATGCTGCATCACTTCGATATATCGATCTAAAAACAGGAAGATTTTTCTCTCGCGAAAAAGTACTTGATGACATAGAACAACTTACTCTTGTTACAAATCCTACATTTATGAAGCGTGTTGGAATATATTACAGTACTCTTGGAAAACGATATATAAATGCCAGAATAAAAAAGTTTGTTTCTCGTGAAAGTGCACGAGATATGTTAGAACTTGGCGGCTCCATTAGAATTGCATCAGAGCTTACACTTGAAGAATCTGTTCAAATACACGGTAGGAAAAGAGTTGTGGAAAGAACAGAAACGTATCAAGATGTATTCTTTGAAGGGTTTCATCCTGAGACTTCTATTGTCGCTGATACCGTTGCTCATATTCTTACTGGATACGAAGACCGTTTACGCTACGTTACTTCCTTTGATGAACTTGCAGATTTAACAACACTTTGTCTTGGCATTGGTTTAGTTACTGATGAAACAACTGCCCAAGCTTTACGTACCTATGCTCTTGATCATTCTGTTGATGCGAGAACACTACTTTTGCGAACGTTCGCTACTGTTGCACAGCAGGATGGTTTTTTTCAGGACATGAAAATTGATGATGTATTATCACGATACGAAATTGGTTTACACTCAAGAGCAACATATACAAAAAATATGGTCCGTGAACTGGACGAGTTACGTGGAAGAACATTTAATTTTAACGTATTAGCAGAACAAATTGTGACACGGTTAGAAGAAGAAAAAGGAGTTGTCCTTTCACTTCCTTCAATTTACGGTGAAGACGATTTTGATAATTTTTGTACCAGAATTACCGACTTTAATGTCCCTCTGTATGAAATTGTTTCTGATGATACGTTCGGCGCTTTACGAGCACAGTACGGAAAGATTCAATATGAATTTGAACAAAGTGATGTTAGAGCAAAAAAAGCTCGTGATGCCGTTCCTGTGGGCCATTCCTCATTAGGAGAAAAAGTGTTACAACAATTACACAGAAAGTACGGGCTTGATGTGGAACAAAGACAATTTGAATCCTATGAAGTATATAAAGAACAATCTGCAGAATTAATACAAGTTGTAAGGGGAATAATTCAAAAAACATTGGATGATGTTGTTACAGTTATTCCAAAAAAGTTAGGCGTTGACGTTCGTGTTAAATCTCTTGGTCCTATAAAAAGAAGAATAAGATATCTTCACGGGGGAGAAATCCATGACGTGCCTATTGGAAGCACAGGTACAGTTACAGGAATAAGAAAAGAAGGAACTTACACTACTATCTTTGTTGCATTTGACCATCGTACTCATCACACTGATTGGTATACAGATCCTAAAGAGTTAGAGATTATTGCTAGTGATACTATTCCTTCTGAATTACGTGGCGTTCTTAAAGAATTTGACGGCGATACTGAACGTGCTGCTGCCAGTATTATTAGCTCACTTGAACAGGAGATTAATTATGTATATCGAGAACAAGAGTTTAGAAGAATTAATGATGAACATATTGCACAACAAAAAGTAATCGCTGCAAAAATGTCCACTCTCTTTTTTGATAATGGAAAAAGAGTTATGCGAACATTTAGGGCATTAGGAATTGGGGAGTACAAGTCTAGAGAAACCAACACTCATCGTGTTCCTTTGGGAACTATTGGGCTTCCTGAGAGATACACCGGCGACGGTTTTTTTGATGTTACATTTCCAATTCGAGACAGAAGAGGAAAGATTCATATTGATGAAATGCAACTTTTACGAAAAGTAGATGTTTCACCACGGTCAATGATCGGTGCCCGTGCTCAAATTACTCAAGAAACAAATGAGGGAGATTATAAACTGGGAAGTTGGGGTATAGTAACTGGCACAGATGGAATTTCCCTGAGAGTACAATTTAAACATATTGAAGGAAAAGAGACTCAAGACGATTTACCTTGTGTATGGATACGTAGTCGGTATCTTACACTTAAATATGACGATATTGAATGGAGAAAAACAGTTAATAAAACAACAAACAATCTCTTTGACAGTATTGAACAGACTGTACGTGATGTCCAGCGTGAATATAAACAGGTACAAAATCGCAAACGTGAATTAGTTGAATTAGGAGTGTCTCACTTCCGTGCAATAGGTATTGAAGATACAATCATACATATTCTTTTTGAGGATTGTCTTACCAATGAGGATTTTGTGACGTATGTAAATAATGGTCTTCTTTCATCAGAAAGTGTGTTCGACGAAATTGAGACTGAACTAGATAGTTTAGGCGGCGAAGAGGAATATAGTGGTTTAGCTACTAAAATTAAAACTCAAGTTCAAGAAAAGATGGGACTCATATGGAGCGATACAACAGAAATTACTGGCGAAGAAACATATCAAACATTTAAAGATACACTTGTTGAATCGATAGTACAGAGGGGGTATATTATTTCAAAAGAAGGTACTGCAATCCCTAAAACTATCAAAAAGAGAACTCCCGTTCTTTTTGTAAAGGGATATGATGGAATTCCGGAAGGATCTTTTGGAATATTTAAAGAGTGGTGTGAAGGTGTGGGAGGGAACAATGTTCATGTTGATGGAACAACGAATGGGAACAATTGTTGTATCCCTAAAAATTGCTTAGTAACTGATGTCGTTCCTCTATTTACTTTACGTGATAACATTGATGATCTTACAAAAGGTGCATACAAAAGAGGCGTTAAAGTACGGCTCAGGATGGACAGCCAGTATGCATATCAACATGCAGGTGTTGGAGTTCTTGAAGAAGATTTAGAAGGAGAGGATACAGAATATTATGGAGATGTATGTTTTGAAGGCGGGTACGTTAATGCATACAGAATAAAAGATTTAGAACTTGTCAATCCTCAAGATGTGTTACAGGGAAAACAATTGCAATTGTATCAAAAAGCAATGCAAGAAAGAGAAACAAGAAAAGAAGAAATCCGGCGTGGTGTTGAATCAATAATTCAGGAAATAGAACGGGAACGTAATCAACGCTATCAGAAAGTGCACGACTTATCTGTTGCTGTCCGAGACGAGTTACGGTCGTTTGGAAAAACAGACACAGAGATATACGAAGTATTTGAACAACACATTTCTGAAACTTCTTACTTAACATACCGAGGAATATTAGATGTTGCATAATACTATAAGGTGAAATATTAAATGACACAAAAAACTGTTATCTCAACGGCAACTAGCGTAAATCTCACAGAAAGTACTATTCCTAACACTCCTCCTGATATCTTTGCACCATTACTAAAGACTGTGTACCAACTTGTAGCACGGGATTATATTGATACCATTTTTTATTTATTAGGCGATACACCCTCTCGCGTACAGTTAGCTTCTCAAATTCCTAACATTCATACAGATGCAGACTTTGCCACTTTTTTATCTTCATTACCTTCGGCAACAGAACTTGCCGACATTGTAAAGCAAGACATTCGTGCTGAGTACGCAACGCTTGATACTGTTCTTGCAGAAAACGAAACACGACGTGCAACTGCATTGGCCGGTGCACAGATAGACTTTTCTGAATACGTTCCCGTATTACTTGAAGCAATAAATCGTCAATTACAAGTTTCACTTCCTTCTCCTAAAAGAGGTATAACTACCAAGGACGGTTTTGATACTTACCGAAGTACATTGGAAGGCCACGTATCTGATGCTATCACTGCAAAACTTACTTCTCCTTTTGGAAACGGTATGCGTATCGGCGATATTCTTACTGTAACGCGAATGTCAGGTCTTACTATTGACGATGATGGTGAGATGGCAGATGAGTTTCATTATGGTGGAAACCAAGACGATATTCCTCTTGGTCTTGAGGGCGAACTTGTCAATATCATTGGAAAAGATTCCGTTTTCGTTCGTTTTACTCGTGATGGCGACGTAAAAGAATGGCAATTTTATCCCGACGAAATTACAAGTACTGGCAGAAATACGTACCAGGAATATCTTACCAAATTTGGTGGCGATGTAGGCCAAGCAGCCTCAACAGTTATTGCTACTGCTGAATTTCGTCTTATTTCTGAATATCTTCAAAGAGCACAAGAACGAGTTAATAACGTATTTGATGCAAATGTTAGTTACATTTCAGATAGTATCCGAAGACGGTTTGCTCTTACCGACGATCAACTTACTGCCCTTGTTGCTGGTGATGACTTTGAGTACACCATTGACGATGTAAAAGAAGGCGGACAAGTTGTCATTCCATTTGAAAGGTTGGCAGTCTTAGCATATCGGGCTTTAACTCACAAACTTGGTAAAGACACGAAACGTCCAAATCAGAGAATTGTAAGCGAAGCCGATTTTAGGCGTTTTATATCTGATTCAGCAATAAAATTGCGTGCAGGTGAAGATACATTCGATTTAGTTAAAGAACAAATGAAAACTCTTGCAGTTTTACTCGAAAAAGAATATAGTGTTGTTGGCAGAAGGATGGTCCAGGAGAGTAAAGAAACACAACTAGGACGGGTTTTAGATTTAGCAATTGAATCTTGGATTGATAGAGAACATCAAAGTGGTTGTTTAGGCGTCAAATATTCGTTTGATAGGGCATTATTGTACAATGATAGAAAAGTATACACTGCTGAACCTTTCTCACCGCCATCAGAGGAGCTACATAGAGTTATCAAACTAGAAATGGGAAATGGTTGTAGTTATGCTAAATGCACGTATTGTACAGAATATGGGCAGGCACGTTTCTTTTTACGGTCTCCTGACGACTTTAAAGATCATGTGCAGGAAGTAAAAAGAAAATTAGGAAGAGACATTAAGAATGTTGAAAGAGTATTTTTGGCTGGAGGGAGTATCCTATCTATTCCAACTAAAATACTTATTCAATATGTTGATATTGCCAGGAAGGCATTTCATAATCAACGAACAGATGGAGACAGAACGTATATTAGACGAATTGCTGCGTTTACGCGAACAGAAGGGCTAGCACGGAAGTCAGTACAAGAATTGGACGAACTGGTTAGTCATGGACTTAATATGGTTTTCTGGGGTATTGAAACGGGCGCTGATTCTGTTTTACAGTATGTTAACAAGGGAATTACTCACGACGAAATGATTGCTGCCGGATCAAAAATGCCACATACTCGAATGGAAGTTTCAACGATGGTAATGACTGGTCTTGGTGGACTTAAACATTATGAGAATCATGTTGTTCAAACTGCTAAATTATTAAATGCTCTTCAGCCGCGATATATAACGTTTATGACGATAAATGCTCAACCTCATTCAATGTATGCTCATATCATGGCAGGAGAACAGGCTCGGGGAGAAAATATGCCCCTTACACCAGAGATGGTAGTCGAACAAATGTATGATATCGTGAGTCTTATTGACCCAAGATTATGGTCTGGTCGTCGTTGTTTAGTCGCTGCGTATCAATTACCTGTAGAACGAATTGCTGAAAATCCTGTACAATTTCGTGGCAGGTTAGAATATAATGACAAAACTACAATTTTGAGAGGGTTACAAGATTACTTTACACGTGGTAGGACACCCAGTGAACTTGTTCCTGTAGCAGAATTTAATCAGAAAAGTCCTTTGAGAAGAATGGTGGTGGGAGACACTCCGATTGAATAAAGTTTATAGATCAAGAATCGGAACAGTTACATGGGAAAATGACACTACCAATTGAAATAATACATTTTGTGGACGAAATAAGAAATAACAGATATTTTCAAAGAGAAGTGCGTTTTGTTCAAGAAGGGTTGGGGGTCGAGTTACCTTTTGCTAACTTCTTTAAGGATTATGTACCAAAAGAAGAATGGTTCTATCGACACAATACTGGTGTTCATGATATCTCTCATGAAACGAGAGTTCTTGTTCTCTCAGAAATTATTGGAAGGTTAGTGCGCAAAAAGAGAGAAGTTCTTGTTGATATGAAGAGCATTCGCTGGGCAGCAATTACTCATGACACACAAAGAACTGGAGAAGGGTCTAATTATGAACATGGAGTAAAAGCTGCAGAGTGGGTCCAATCTAATGCCCACCGTATAATCCCTCATGATTGCGATTCAAGAGGAGAAGAGGTGAATATTGATCAAGTAGCATATCTTAATAAGTGGCATGTTCCGCACGACTCTGAGGCCCCTGTTATGACTTTAGAACTTTCTATTCTTAAAGATGCAGATGGATTAGACAGGGTGAGGGTTGGAGAACTAAATCCAGTTTATTTAAGAACGGAAGAAGCAACAAGAATAGTTTTTGTTGCGTATGGTCTTTACGTGGTTAGTAACGCTTTACAACAACGGGATCAACATCAGCAACATCATTTTGGTGAATATGCTTCTGTTATAGAAGCTGCAACATTGTTAGGAATCGTAAAGAGAAGTACACTTGGGCGAGAATGAGAATGAACATAAAAACATAATCCGAATCCACAACTGAATGTTAGAATATCAATCAAGTGAATTAAAAAGACAGAAATAACAAGAATAACAAACAACAAAAAATAAACAAGAACAAAAATGGACCCCGAATTAAGGTTAAGTTATATGAAGTATGTAGCCAGAACAGCCGGTGGTTTAATCAACGAAGCACTAGGGCGAGGTCTTAAAGTAAACTATAAAAATGACGGTTCTATTGTAACCTCTGCTGACCTTAGGGTAAGAGATTTTGTTCGGGAAGCGTTCACAAGAGAATTCTCAGAATGTGGTTTATTGACTGAAGAGAGTGAAGATTCTTTGGAACGGTTAACAAAAAAAGGAGTTATTATTGTTGATGAGGTAGATGGAAGTAACGAACTTAGAAAGGGGGGGTCAGACTTTTCATTTCAGTGTGCATATGTGGAAAATGGAATTCCTACTATTGGACTCATCTGTGAACCTCATAAAAATAGAATGTACTTTGCTCTAAAAGGGGGTAAGGCATATCTTGTCGAGAGGGAAACGCAACCTATAGAATTACCTTCGTTAGAAAGAGTAGCGTGGGAAAATGTGCTTGTTGGCCATCATAGAAATGGGCGTGATCATAGAAGACTTTATCGTCTTTTGGGAATACCTGAAAACAGAATTGTTACTTCTGGAAGCATGGGGACAAGGATGGTTCAAGCTGCTACTCGGGACATCCATCTTTATGTAAGTTTTACAAGAAGATTAAAAGAATGGGACATTGCTGCTGGTCAGGTACTGCTTGAATCATTAGGATTTAGCGTGACAGATGTTTATGGAAAACAATTAGAATACAACAAAAGAAATCCAATAACTCAAAACGGTATATTGGTTGTTCATCCAGATATTAAGAGAGTTACTTTGAAAAAACTTTCTAGCTGTTATGATCAAGTTCTTTTTTGATAATCTCTTAAACGATATACTCCTCTAGCCCGACTTGTTTTTTTTCTGTCAACGTATATTTAGATCCGTCGTAAGTATATCTTTCATGAACACCAATTATTCCTTTTGCTTCATCAATAAAAGGGCCATCGCTATTAGGATCATAATCAAGATAGAACATTTCCATACCGCCTCTATGGAAATGTGTTACGATTCCCATCCCCAACTCGCCATGTAGGGTTCCTTTTATCTGGAATGTGTGAACATTATCATTAGCGAGGATAGGTAAACGTGGGATACGCATCGCAAGTCTGGTTTTATTTCCACACTCTTCATTTCCTACACTTTTATCTAATGCAATAAAATGTTCTGGAAGTTCAGAATATGATGCAGACAATCCTTTTGGATGTCCGTTTGCGATTTCCATCACTCTCGCAATCCTCGCATCGTTTAAATGGGCGATGTACGCTCCGTCTCCCCTATGCTTATTAAAATATGTATGAAAATCATCATACCTTGGGACAGATGTAAACTTTAGTTTTTCTGGATCTTCAATCATTTCAGAAGTAGTAAGTTTCTCAACAAGCGTATCTCCATTTGCAACAATTAAAAATCTTTTAACGTCATTGGGTGTGCGATGATCGTACCCAATATCCCCTTCTTCTACAAAATCAGCTTTTCCGTCATTAATATGTGGGGCTACGATTGGTAAGTTATGTTCTACATGTAATCTTACTAACCAATTGAACAACTGATCGCTTTCCATGCTATTAGTATACAAATGCCTATATTTATATGTTGTTAGTTGTTTTTTTTGATTTATGGGTAAAACTTTAGTAAATTTTATAAATAAATAAAAATAACACTTGCCATGGTTAGAATAAATAAAGAATTGTTGTTCATATGCTCTGAGAATGCTCGGGAAAAAATTAAAAGTATTAGTAGAGTTCGTCATCACAGTTCTCAAAGAACAAAATATGCAATAGAAGTCTTAAAAAAAGATAAAATAATATATAATCCTTTTTGTATATTTGACTATTCTTATTTCGGACTAATTTTGTTCAGGGTATACTTTAAAGGGGGGTACATAAGAGAAAAAGACAAACAGGCAATAGTTTCTAAACTAATTGAAAATCCTTACGTTGTATCGGTATATGAAATGTTAGGCGAGTTTGATATTGCAATAGAACTTGTATCGCCGAATCCTTCTCGGTTTAATAAAGAACTCAAAAAAGTAGCAAACCTCATCCCAACTCTAAACAGTTATAAAATGATCTTAAACATTGTTTCGTATTTATATCCTCGGTTTTATTTAACTAAAGAATCAGACATTCTAATGATGGTAGAACAAGAAATATTGATTGGTGGTGATAGAAAAGTCGAAACATTTGACGAAAAAGAGATGCTTGTGATGAAAACTCTTTTGAATGATCCTTTAATCAGACTGACAACATTGGCGAAGAAATGTCAAATTAATGTTAAAACAGCAACAAATATCATGAAAAGTTTGAAAAAAAGAAAAGTTATTCGGGGATTTAAATATAACGTTGGCGCAAGTCAACTTAATCTGCACAGGTTTAGGCTCTTTCTAAAACTTCACAATCTCACGACTGAACGGGAGTTTGATTTCATGAAACATATGTTAAGTACGAAAGAGATTATTGTGGTGAATAAAACTGTTGGCGACTGGGAAATGGAAATAGATTTAGAATCAACAAATAAACCAGATATCAGGAAAGTAATTGTTTATTTACGAGAAGAATTTAAAGATATAATTGAAAGTTTTAATAGCATTGAGTTTTATCATTATTATAAAAGATCATTTTTACCAGAGTACATTTTTCTGTCAGCAGAACAATAAATACAATAAATGCAACAAATGCAACAAATATCCTTCCATTAAAAGTTAGAAGTGCTATTATAAATCTATAGAAAAATAAAAAGCGCCAACGCCCGGATTTGAACCGGGAATTCCTAACGGAACTGGTTATCTAGTATTGGTAATTCGATTCTGTTGAAACATATTGTTTCAAGACCAGCGCAATACCGAGTTATGCGACGTTGGCATTAATGAGATGGCGGTGGGGGGATTTGAGCCCCCGGCCTCTACGTACCTCAGTTATATCAAGTTAATCATCGAGCATTGCTCTCATCGCTCAAGCATATGAGCGTAGCGCTATAACCAGGCTTAGCTACACCGCCTTCCACACAAGAATGATGGTGTTCTTTATATAAAGATTTCTGCAATTTAGTCAACGACATAAATATCCTATAAAATTTTGCATAAAAATATGTTCTTTCCAAAATCCCTCCAAAGCCCCTTTCATTAAGTCAATAGTTGGAAAATACTGTGACTTTGTCACAGCATTTCGAGTGACTTTCCAACAAGTCTCAATAGGATTTAATTCGGGAGAATATGGAGGAATAAACTCCACAGCAATTTGATC
>Ga0210057_1000777_pt1 | contig 51767 bp, 67 predicted proteins | sample CryGeyCG2114_010_2_FD_183968 | JGI IMG/M metagenome (GOLD analysis project Ga0210057, IMG submission 183968) | Groundwater microbial communities from aquifer - Crystal Geyser CG10_big_fil_rev_8/21/14_0.10 (SPAdes) (version 2) | ecosystem: Environmental > Aquatic > Deep subsurface > Groundwater ...
GTCTGTAGCATGTACATCAGCTTCGATTGAGGAGAGATCATCAGAAGCGCTTTGCTGTTGGAGTGACGCTGTCTGCGGGTCTTCCTGATTTGCTATTTCCTCTGCCGTCATGCTTTGCTGTTCATCTTTCGCGAGCTTAGCTCCCCAGAAGTAGAGACCGCCGATAATAAGGACTGCGACGATAATAATGATGCCGACGAGCGGCCCGATACCGCCTTTCTCCGGCGCTTGGTGCTCTTCAGAGAGGGTGTTGGGCACTGGCCCCTCCGTATTTTGTGGTGTTTCAGGCACAGCGCTCTCTTCCTGTGGCTGTGTCTGGGGTGTTTCTTTTTCCTCCATGGTTAGGTGTGTGTTAGCTGTTACTCAATAGTATCAATTGAGGCGTCTGCGTCACTCTGTACGGAAACCTCAGCTTTAATTGATCGAATGACTTCCACGAGCGCCTGGTGCGCGTCTCTAATTTTCTTTACTGTCTCGCGGAAAAGGGCTTTCACTTCCGGATACTTATTTCGTGGCGTATCTGAATCAATCATAACACGCACAGCCGCTTCTGCTTCAGTGAGGCTTGCTGACGCTTCGGCACTTGCGTCAATTGATAGTGAAAGAAGGCGACGAGGCTCGGTCATGTCAAGACCGCGTTCTTCGAATTTAGTAATTCGACTTTCAACACGCTCTGCCAAAGTCAAGAGGCGCTCTATTGCCGCCTCCATGCGGTGCACCATTCTTTCAACGAAAGCAAGGATTCGCTCTTGCGCACGCACTTCAAGACGAGCTTTCGCTTCCGCACGGTTTTCCAGCGCCGCTTCTCTGCGCTCTTCAATGTCCGCTCGAGTAGTGGTGGCATTGTGGCGCATCTCCGCGCGTCTCTCTTCTGATGCGTCCCTGCGTTCCTGCGTCCGGTTGAGCACTGTATCGCGAACCGATTTAATCCTCTCGAGAGGATTTGCAAAATCTGCCCGCACGTTAGCCTCTGCAGACGCATTCACCTCTTGCGCTGATGCGCTTTTGACCCCCAGAAGGAGAGTGCCGGAGAGAACAAGGGCAATAGCGGTGAGCATCGCAATATGTAATCGAATAGTCATATGGTTTTAACGGAAATTACTTCTAATAGTCCTAAAGACGGTTGTGGGTGAAAGGTCTTACTACCTGTAAGTATACTAAGCCCCGCTTCCTCTAGGAAGCGGGGCTTAGTTGATAGCGCTACGGCGTAGCTGCTACTTAGAAAATTTTTCACTGTAGAGTTTTAGTGAGCGCTCTACTGCCGCTTTTGCCTCTGTTGCTCCGTGGAATCCCTCAACAGACACCTCTTTATTCTGCACTTTTTTATACGTCGCAAAGAAATGCTCGATCTCTTTGAGAGTGTGCGGGTTTATGTCAGCGAGGTCTTTTGTATGTTCCCATCGCGGGTCGTCTGTCGGTACCGCAATAACTTTGTCATCAGAGTCTCCGCCATCAACCATTTTCATAATTGCAACCGGACGAACGCGCACAAGGATGCCTGGTTGGAGCGGGTGGGTGGTAAGGAGAAGCACATCAAGGGCGTCATCGTCGTCCCACAGCGTTTGCGGGACGAAGCCGTAGTCAAATGGGTAGTCTTGCGCTGAATGCATTACGCGGTCAAGCGCGATAAGTCCTGTTTCCTTATCAATCTCGTACTTATTTTTTGACCCTTTATTGATTTCAATGATGACATTAACCTCCTCGGGCAAATGTGCTCCGGGAGAGACTTCGTGCCATAGATTCATAGAATTACTGCGTATTAACTCGTAACGTGCTTTTAGTTTACTCTTTTTTCTCTGTATGTGCTTCCTCCTGCTCTTCCTCGGCAGATTCTTTCTCTGATTCTGGTGAGGTGGGGGAAGCCGCTTCAGCAGTTTCTTCGGAAGGAGTTTCTTTGGGGTCGCTCTCGCTCGTTTCGCTCGATACGAGCTCTTCCTCCGGTGTCTTCACCGTAGCTTCCGCAGTTGGAGCGACCGCAACTTCCTCTCCATCCGTCTTAGCGACGCTCTCACCGCCAAGAGAGTGAATGTCTATCTTCATACCGGTGAGCTTTGCGGCGAGGCGCACATTCTGTCCGCCCTTGCCGATGGCAAGCGACTGCTGGTCTTCGGAAACCTCGACAATTGCACGGTGCTCGTCCTCGTTTATTTCAACCGAGAGCACTTTAGCAGGAGAGAGTGCGTCCTCTACAAACTCTTTCGGATCCTCGGACCACTCGACAATGTCAATCTTTTCGCCTCCGAGCTCGCTCATGACCGTTGAAACGCGGACTCCGCGCTGGCCAACGAGAGAGCCAACTGGGTCGATGTGCTCGTCGTGCGAGACAACAGCAAGTTTTGAACGGGAACCCGCCTCGCGCGCGAGCGCCTTGATTTCAACAGTTCCGTTGGTAAGCTCTGGCGCCTCCATTGCAAAGAGTTTCTTGAGAAAATCCGCATGCGAACGCGAGAGACGAAGGAATGTACCGCGAGGGCTCTCTTCCACTGAGAAGAGCAGAGCGCGGACACGCTCTCCTTGGCGGTATCGCTCGCCGGGAATTTGCTCATCGTACGGCATAATGCCAGTCGCTCGGCCGAGGTCAACAAAGACATTGCCGCGTTCGATTCGCTGTACGGTCCCAGAGACAATTTCTCCTTCGCGCTCCCCGAATTCCTCGAAAATAGAAACTTTCTCCGCCTCGCGAATCTTTTGAATGATGACTTGCTTTGCGGTCTGCGCGGCAATGCGTCCAAAGTCGTCTTTTGGTTCAAGCGGGAAGATTACTTCTTCGTCGAGAATAGGGTCCTTTTTAATGAGTTTGGCATCTTCCATCATGATGTGGTGCTCAGGATTGAATCGAGCACGATCGTCGTCTTCATTTTCCGGCTCCTCGTCTTCGGGACGGACGAGCGTGTCATCTACCACGATTTTTACTTGGAAGAATTCAACCGCACCGGTATTGAGGTCGAATTTTGCGCGAATAATCTGCCCCCGGCGGCCGTACTCTTTTTTGTACGCTGTCGCGAGCGACTGCTCGATTGCATCAATAACTTTTTCACGCGGAATACCCCGCTCTTCTTCAAGCTGGTCGAGCACCGAATTGATAACTTTTAAATCAAACATCTTAGGTTTTGTTATGAACGAAGTGAATTACTAAATCTTTGACCCCGTGAAATCTTGCGGAGCAAGGACGGCGAAGCCGTATTTCACTGGGGTGATTACATAACCAACCCCAGTTGAATTCGCTACGCTCTCCTTCGCTTACACGAAGGATTCAACGGGGTTAGAAAAATCTAGTTCGTTCACTCTCAAGATTTTTCTAAAAAAATGTGCCCGCTTGCGGAGCGGACATCAGTAGGAAAAGCATAACATATTCGCCACCACGGTCAAGAGGGGCGCGTGTTCCACACAAAAAGTGCAATTAAGACCTTATATATACAAAGAAGCCTGTATACTAATAATGAACAGGGACCGTTTTGCGGGCATTTAGTTATGTACATTGATGAAAAACAATTTAAGGAGTTTGTTCTCGACTCAGGTCTTGTAAGCAGAAAGGCATTTGAAGCGGCTGAAAAGGAGGCTGCGAAAAAAGGCTCCTCGGTTGGCGACATGCTCGTCTCTGAAGGAGACCTCTCTGAGGACGACTTGCGTCGAACGCAGGCGTACGTGCTCGGCATACCTTTCGTGTCTCTTGAGAGCGAGAAAATTGACAGCGATGTTCTCTCGCTTATTCCGGAGCCGGTGGCGCGCAACCACAACATTATTGCGTATAAAAAGAGTGACGGCGTGCTTGAAGTAGCGATGCTCAATACGGACGATCTCACCGCTATTGATTTCATAAAGAAAAAAACGGGTCTGCGCATCTTGCCGCGGTTGACCGACAACAAATCCATCAAGAATGCCTTGCGCCAGTACCAAAAGACACTGAAAGCGGAATTCGGAGACATTATTACTCGCGAACTTGCTTCTCTTAAGACAACGGAGGGAGGAGAAGAGAGTGTTACTGAAGCGTCTCTTAAAAAACTGGCGGAGGATTTGCCTGTTGTGCGCGTTGTCGATGCGCTCCTCAAGCACGCTATTCTTCAAAATGCGTCAGATATTCACATTGAACCGGAAGAAAATACCGTACTCATCCGCTACCGTATCGACGGCATTCTCCATGATGCGATGACACTGCCAAAATCTGCGGCCGGTTCTATTACCGCGCGCATTAAGGTGCTCGCAAGTCTGAAACTGGACGAGAAGCGGGTGCCGCAAGACGGCCGTTTCAAAATAGAGATGGGAAATGAGCGAGTTTCATTCCGCGTTTCAATCCTGCCAACGTACTTTGGAGAGAAAACAGTGATGCGACTCCTGCGGGAAGACATATCAGGGTTTACGCTCGATGGTTTGGGATTTCACGGTGAAGGGCTTGAACGCATCCACGATGCCGCCAAGCAAAAAACAGGAATGATTCTCACTACCGGACCGACTGGATCAGGAAAGACAACGACGCTCTATACCATTCTCGACATTCTCAATACGCCTGATGTAAATATCTCAACAGTTGAGGACCCGATTGAATACCAGATGAAGCGTATCAACCAGACGCAGGTACGCCCCGACATTGGCTTTACGTTTGCAACCGGTTTGCGCTCACTCGTGCGACAAGACCCCGACATTATCATGGTTGGTGAAATCCGAGACAATGAGACCGCGGCGCTTGCCATTAACGCCGCGCTTACTGGCCACCTCGTGCTCTCCACGCTTCACACCAACTCAGCAGCAGGAGCTATTCCGCGCCTCCTTGATATGGGGGCAGAGCCGTTTCTCCTCGTTTCAACGATTAATGTCATCATCGGGCAGCGGCTTGTCCGAAAATTGTGTGATGAGAAAGTAGAGCACACCCTCTCGAGCGCTGAAATTGATTCTCTTGGTGAGAAAGTAGACCTTGAAAAAGTGCTGAAAACGCTCAAGGAAGAAAAAATAGTCGAAAAGAGCATAAAGTTTTCTGACATTTCGTTTTACAAGGAAAAGAAAACAGATACCTGCCCTGACGGGTACAGCGGCAGGCTCGGCATCCATGAAATCCTCAAAGTTTCCCCCGCAATTAAAGAATTGGTAATCCGTGAGGCAACGAGTGATGAAATTGAGGAGCAGGCAAAGAAGGAAGGAATGCTGACAATGCTTGAAGACGGCATCGTGAAAGCCGCCCAGGGGATTACCACAATCGAAGAAGTGCTTCGCGTCGTTTCAGAATAATATGGCAACTTTTCACTACAAAGCGGAACGGGAAGACGGGGAACTATTTGAAGGTTCACTTGAGGCGCAAGACCGTTTCGCCGTTTATTCGCAGGTGCGGCGAGAGGGCGGAACCATTATTTCGCTGGAAGAAGAGAGTGATACGAAGCGACTCTCTTTTAGCCGTCTGCAGGGAATGATCGGAACTGTGTCAGAGAAGGAAAAAATTGTCATGACACGCAATTTGGCCGCGATGGTTGATGCCGGACTCTCGCTATCTCGCGCACTCTCAGTGCTTGTCCGGCAAGGGAAGAATCCGGTATTTAAAAAGGTACTACTCTCTATTGAAGGTGATATTAAGAAGGGTACTGCGCTTAATGAATCGCTCGGGAAGCACCCGAAGACATTTTCGCAACTTTTTATCTCCATGGTCCGCGCAGGGGAGGAGAGCGGCCAGCTTGGCGAGGCACTGCGCGTTGTCGGTACGCAAATGGAGCGCTCGTACAACCTGAAGAGAAAAGTGCGCGGCGCGCTTATCTACCCGTCCATTATTGTTGTCGCAATGGTTATCATCGGAATTCTCATGCTCATGTTTGTCGTGCCGACACTCACGCAGACATTCGAAGAGCTCGGCGCGGAGTTGCCGGTCTCCACGCAACTCATTATTTCAGTCAGTTCATTTTTAACTGAACACACAACGACCGCTCTCTTTTTGATGGGCCTTATCATACTGAGTCTTATCGGCGGCTTACGCACTAAGCGCGGGAAGCGCGCATTTGATTACTTTGTGCTCCACATACCAATCATCAGCACTATTGCAAAAGAGACGAATGCGGCACGAACGACGCGCACGCTCTCCTCGCTCCTCTCAGCCGGTGTTGAGGTCGTGCAGTCCCTTAAAATCACTGGAGAGGTGCTGCAAAACTCGTACTACAAAGAGGTGCTTGCGGCCGCACAGGAAGAGGTGCAAACCGGCTCGGCAATATCCGCTGTTTTTGCGCGCAATGAACACCTCTATCCGGTGCTCGTCGGCGAGATGATTGCAGTCGGAGAAGAGACCGGAAAACTCGGAAAGCTCCTGACCGACATTGCCACTTTTTACGAGGGGGAGGTTGAACAGAAAACAAAAGACATGTCGACGGTTATCGAGCCGTTCCTGATGATTTTCATTGGTGCCGTCGTCGGTTTCTTTGCACTGTCGATGATTTCGCCAATCTACACGCTCTCAGAAGGAATATAAAATGACACTACACACGAGTGCGCAAAAAGTACGAGGAGCATCGTTAATCGATGTTCTTGTCGGCATCTCGCTCATGCTTATTGTTTTTCTCGGCATTTTTGGCGCGTTTCAGCTTGCAATTGAGCTTGTCACTTCAAATAAAGCAAAGACCGGAGCGCTTGCCTTGGCAAATGAGCGGCTCGAGTACATCCGCGCGCTCTCGTATGGCGATGTCGGAACTGTCGGAGGGATACCGTCGGGCGCTCTCGTGCAAGAGGAAGAGATTCTGCTCAACCAGACAACCTACACACGGCGTACGTTCGTACAGTACGTCGACGCGCCGGAAGACGGTGAAGGCACCGCCGATGAAAATGGCATTACGGCAGATTACAAAAAAGCAAAAGTTGAAGTCCTCTGGGAGAGCCGAGGTTCTCTGCGCTTAGTGTCGCTCGTAACCACAATTGTCCCAGCCGGTATTGAAACGCTCGATGGCGGCGGGACGCTCGCACTGACTGTCTTTGACGCACTTGGCGTGCCGATACCCTCTGCGGAAGTAACCATAGTAAATAATGAAACAGATCCAGTCATTGATGTCTCTACGTTTACGAATACCGATGGCAAAGTGTTTTTCCCCGGTTCTCCGGAAGCCGCCAGTTATGAGATCTTTGTCACGAAAAACGGAATGAGTACGGCGAAAACGTACAGCGCGACCCCTGAAAACCCAAACCCGTCTCCCGGGCACCTTACAGTACTTGAAGGGCAGACCACTTCAGCGAGTTTTGCGATTGATACATTTGGGACCATAACGGTTCGCACGTGGGAGCCAATCGGCGAAGGTGTTTGGCAGGATACATTCGATACAAGTTCAAAAATTTCACAATCGTACACTGTCGTTGTCGCTGACGGCGCACTGACACTGCTTGATTCCGGTTCGGGATATCCGTCAGAAGGATCGGTGTACTCGCTTGATATTTCCCCGCTGTATCTGGCTGGTTGGGGTGAAGCGCGATTTGCTGACGAGACGCCGCAGAGCACCGACATTCTCTACCGCCTCTATTACATAGATTCTGAAAGCGGGGTGACTGCAGTGCCTGACGGCGCACTTCCTGGCAATGCCTCGGGCTTTACCACGTCCCCTATTGACCTCTCCCACCTTTCAGTTGAAGAGTACCCGTCGCTTGAACTTGTCGGATTCCTTACCAGCTCGGATGCTTCCTCAACTCCGGAGATTCTTGATTGGGAAATTACGTACTCTGTCGGCCCGACACCGCTTCCGAATATTGATTTTTCTCTTACAGGCTCAAAGACAATCGGAGCAGACGGAAGCGGCTCGCCAATTTACAAGACCGCAACCGCGCACGCTACCGGCCCTACCGGCAGCGAGACTGTTGAGAGCGTTGAGTGGGATAGTTACACAGTCGATATTGATGGCATTGCAACCGGCTATGACATTGCCGAGTCGTGCACGCCGCAACCACTTTCTCTCGAGCCCGGAGAAAATGCATCAATAGACCTCTACTTGCAGGCCGACTCAGACCACTCGCTCCTTGTTGATGTCACTGACTCAGAGGGAGCCCTTCTTCCACAGGCGACGGTTGAACTCTCGCGAAACCTTTTCAGCGAATCGGAAACAACGAGTGCGTGCGGTCAAGTATTTTTCTCTGATCTTTCAGAAGGCACTGTCGCAAGTGGGAATCCGTACACACTTACCGTAACCCTCACAGGGTACCAACAGGAGGTTATTTCCTCGGTCGACATTTCAGGAGCATCGCGCATTAGTGTTTCGCTTTCACAATAGTATGCACACACGAGGGTTCACATTTATTGAAACGATAGTGGTGATATCGATTTTCACAGTCATGATCGGCGCTATCGTCTCATCAGTGCTTGCGTTCTATCGGGGTAATACCAATGCGCTTGAGCAGTCCTACGCCGTGAATAGCGCGCGCCGAGGGGTTGAGTTTGCTGTTCGCGATATGCGTGAAGCAACGTACTCAGATGAAGGGGCGTACCCGATCATTAGCATCGATCCACAGGAATTTTACTTTTACAGCGACATTGACAGAGACAATAGCGTTGAACGAGTGCGTTACTTCGCCGACGGCACCTTTCTCTATAAAGGAGTCACAGAATCAGCAGGCGACCCGCCAACCTATAGCGACGCAAATGAAGTAACCTCGATCATTTCTGAGGATGTGCGAAACGGGGAACAGGGCGTCTCAATTTTTCGCTACTATGATGAAACAGGGAATGAGGTGGTTGATTTCGATGCAGGCATTACCGATGTTGTCTTTGTTTCAATCAACCTTATCGTCAACATCAACCCCATCCGCCTTCCGAATGAATTTACTCTCCGCTCAAGCGCGACTCTGCGAAACCTAAAACCGACACAGTAATATGCCGTATACACGAGAACAGTCAGGATACATTACGATTTTCGTACTTATTTTTTCCGCAATTTTTATCACAATCATCACTTCGCTGACGGGGTTCATTTTCATTCAAAACCGTCTGCAGCTCGAAAAGCAAAATCGCGAAAAGGCAATTCAAATTGCCGAGGCAGGCCTTGATTACTACTCGTGGTTTTTGGCGCACAATCCGGACGATTTGACCGACGGGACTGGCGAGAGCGGACCGTATGCGCACACCTACACCGACCCTGAAGGAGGAGATATAGGAGTGTTTGAGCTGACGGTAACCGGAGATACGCAGTGCAATACGCTCGGCGCGATAGAAATCTTATCAGAGGGGTGGAGCAGCGCTGACCCGCGGTACACGCGCACGGTGTACGGAAAATATTCACGGCCCTCAGTCGCGGAGTACGCGTACATTATTGATAGCAATGTGTGGGCGGGAGCCGATAGAACAATTATTGGGCGATACCACTCCAATGGTGGCATTCGCATGGATGGCGATAATCAATCAACGGTGACAAGTGCCGTTTTAAACTGGCTGTGCACCGCTTCATTCGGGTGTTCGCCGGAGGAAACGCAGGACGGAGTCTTCGGCGCGGGTGGGGCGCCTGAATTGTGGGAGTATCCGGCGCCGCAAGTTGATTTCACTGGTATAACGTCTGACTTTGTAAATATGAAGGCGCAAGCGCAGGCAAGCGGCCTGTATTTTGGTAAAGTCGGCGGGCAGTCAAACCGCCACGGATGGCGCCTTATCTTTAACGGAGACAATACGGTTGATGTCTATAAAGTGACAAGTACCAGCTACGTGTGGAGCATCCATATTGATGACACTGCCGCAGGTTGGCAGCGGGATTACGACACGATACAGAATGAGTTATTCCAAGGAACGTATACAGTGCCAAGCGACTGCTCGCTCATCTTCGCTGAGGATAAGGTGTGGCTTGAAGGAGAAGTGTCAGGAAAAGTAACTGTTGTCGCGGCGCACCTTTCGGGAAGTAATTACGAACCGGACCTTATTATTGAGGACGCTATTTCATACGCGACACTTGACGGTACGAGCGGTTTGACTGCTATTGCAGAGGGTTCCGTGCGCATTCCGCTCTATTCTCCCGACGACTTATCAATTCGCGGCATTTTTATAGCGCAAACAGGATACTTTGGGCGCAACCTCTACCCGTGTTGGTACTCTCCGTATGACCACCGGAATTCTCTGACCACGAACGGTTCCATCGTCTCTACTGAGCGGGTTGGTACAAAGTGGAGCTACTCAGGCGCTGGCTGCGGCTCTAATGAGTGGTCTGGCTACAACACCCGCACGAATTCCTACGACCGATTCCTTGCCACCGATCCGCCACCGCTGACTCCATATGTATCGGAAAATTTCCGTTTCGTTGAGTGGCGTGAGGAGGATTAGAAAGAGCTGCCATAGGCAGCTCTTTCTTTTGCTATACTTCTTCTATGGCAAAGAAACTCATAGTGGGAAACTGGAAAATGCACCCCGCGACGCTTGCGGACGCAAAGAAACTTTTTGACGCTGTAAAGCGAAAAGTGACGGGAGTGCGGAATGCAGAGGTTGCCATTGCGCCTCCTGCACTTTTTCTCGGAGTACTAACAGAGCGGTACAAAGGGAAAACAATTGCATTTTGCGGACAAGATGCATTTTTTGAACAGGAAGGGGCGTATACCGGCGAGGTGAGCCCCGAACAGTTAAAGAGTGTCGGCGTACGGTACTGCATTATAGGACACTCAGAGCGGCGAGCCCTCGGAGAGGGCGATGAGACGGTAAATAGGAAACTGCGCTCTGTGATGGCGCGCGGCCTGACGCCAATTTTATGTGTCGGGGAGAGCGAGCGGGATGACGACGGCGCGTATCTATCATTTGTCTCAGCGCAGATTCGCCGAGGGCTCGTTGACGTGCCTCTTGCCGAGGTAAAAAATATCATCATCGCGTACGAGCCGGTGTGGGCAATTGGGAAAAGTGCCGAGAGTGCAATGAAGCCGCGCGATATGCATGAAATGAAGCTCTACATTTACAAACTTCTTGTTGAACGCTATGGAGAGAGTGTGGCAAAACGGGTACGGATTCTCTATGGAGGTTCGGTAGAAGGAAGCAATGCCTCAGCTATACTCACTGAGAGTGCCGTGGACGGTTTCCTTGTCGGGCATGCGAGCCTCTCAGCAGAGTCGTTTGCCCAGATTGCCAGGAGTATTTCAAAAACACGATGAAACGTATCGAAGAAGTCGCTGATTTAAAAGGTGTGCGAGTGCTTGTACGCGCGAGCCTTAATGTGCCAATCGAAGAAGGGGTGGTACGGAATGATTTTCGTTTGCAGAAAATGCTCCCCACGCTCACACTGCTCTCGGAAGCGGGCGCACACACGATAATTATCGGCCATGTTGGGCGCGACAAGGACCGTTCGCTTTCGCCGGTACACCGCGTACTGTCTACTTTTATGAACGTTTCATTTATTGAGCAGGTGGTGGGGTCGGTGGTGATACATGCAATTGAAAATATGCAGGACGGAGACAGTATTATGCTTGAAAACCTTCGTCAAAAAGAGGGGGAAGTTTCAAATAGCGAAGCATTTGCAAAAGAGCTTGCCTCGTACGCTGATATATATGTCAACGATGCATTTCCGGTGTGCCACAGAGAGCATGCATCTATTGTCGGAGTTCCCAAACTGCTACCGGCATACGCCGGCATACAGCTCTCACGTGAAGTCGCGGAACTCTCCAATGCTCGTAATCCGCAACACCCGTCTTTGTTTATCCTCGGTGGCGCAAAGTTTGAAACCAAAAAACCGCTTCTCCGAAAATTACTCGATGTGTATGACAGTGTGTTCGTTGGCGGGGCGCTCGCAAATGATTTCTTTAAGGCAAAAGGGTACGAAGTTGGCAATTCCATTATTTCTCCCGGAATGTTCGGACTCGAAGATTTAATCGATAATCCAAAAATTATGCTTCCGAGAGATGTTGTGGTTGAGCGAGACGGCGTGGTGAGTACAAAGTCACCCGATCAGGTTAAGAGAGACGAGATGATAGTTGACGCCGGCCCTGACACGGTTGCCATGCTCGGTGAGCGCATCTGTGACAGTAAATACATTCTTTGGAACGGACCGCTTGGCTACTACGACAAGGGGTACGACACAGCGACTGTTGCATTTGCAAAAGAATTTGCCGCATGTCCCGCGTATACAATAGTCGGAGGCGGAGATACTATTGCTTCAATTGCGGGGCTCGGCTTAGAGGAGAAGATTTCTTTTATCTCAAGCGGTGGTGGGGCACTGTTGCAATTTCTCGACGCGGGGACACTTCCCGGTATTGAAGCGCTTGAGGAGAGCGCGCACTAGACGTGCGTTTTAACCCCTGCTAGTGTGACGTGTAGCAATCAGAGGAGCGAGAAATGGGCGATGACCATCTCTTTCAGGGGCGTGATCTGAATCGGGTTGCGCGGGATTACGAAACCACCGTCAAGGTAATAGTGGGCATCGGTATCGTTGCAGCCTTTGTGGGGTTTATGTATGTTTTCATCGATGCTCTGCTCGATTACCTCACAAAAGCTCCCTACTGAAAGCGGCCTTCGGGCCGCTTTTTCATAGAAGCGACCTTATTTTCTCAGCGACTCTCTGTGCTTCCCCCTCTTCATACGGTCTTCCACGCCACGGCTTCAATCCGTCTCCCTCAAATCGAGGAATAATGTGTACATGAGCATGCATGACAACCTGGTGCCCCGCCGGTTCATTGTTCATTACGATATTCAGACCGTCAGCGCGCATTGCCTCTTTTATGTACGGTGCTAGCATTCGCACCGTTTTCATAACCGCAAGCCAGTCACTCTCGGGAATATCAAAGATATTCGTACTCTTTTGTTTCGGCACTACGAGCGTGTGTCCCGGAGCAGTTGGATTTATGTCCAGAAATGCGTAGGTGTGCTCGTCTTCGTGTACTTTCTCTGACGGAATGGTACCGGCGATAATTTTTTCAAACAATTCGTCCATTACTGCCCAGTATAGCCGCAATTTCAAGAGTGGTACAATACGCTCCATGAGTGACTATCAGATTCGTGAGCCGCTTCCCGCAGAAATTTCAGACGAGCTCAGCGCGTATCCGGAACTGACGCGTGCACTGCTCTTTGCCCGCGGTATCACAAGCGCGCAGGAAGCAGACGCATTTCTCAATCCTTCCTATGAGCGAGATTTTCACGATCCATTTTTGCTTGCTGATATGGAAAAGGCTGTTGAGAGGGTCCTCTGCGCAATAAAGAAGAATGAACGCATTGCAATTTACAGCGACTTTGATTGTGACGGCATTCCGGGTGGCGCGCTCCTTTACAGTTTCTTTACAAAAATCGGGTATGAAAATTTTAGTAATTACATTCCTCACCGACATGCGGAAGGGTACGGGGTTAATGCATCAGCAATTGAGAAACTCGCAAGCGAGGGAGTGAGTCTCATCATTACGGTTGATGTCGGTATTACTGATGTAGGAGCGGTAGAGCACGCACACACACTCGGAGTGGATGTTATTGTGACCGATCACCACCTGCCTAACCGGCAGGCAGGCCCGCCTACCGGACAGGTAGGCCTCTCAGGCGAAGAATTGCCTCCCGCATACGCTGTAATCAATCCAAAACGAGGCGATTGCTCCTACCCAAATCAAAATCTGTGCGGCTGTGGTGTCGCATTTAAGTTAGTACAAGGACTTATTGCGCGAGGCGCTTTTGAATTGCCTGTGGGGTGGGAGAAATGGCTTCTTGATTTAGCTGGTATTGCAACAGTGGCAGACATGGTGCCGCTCATTGGAGAGAATCGTGCCATCGCACATTTCGGCCTTACCGTTCTGCGTAAAAGTAGACGACCGGGTATACAAAAGTTGTGCCGAAAACTGAATATACGCATGCAGGAACTCACGGAAGACGATATTGGCTTTATGCTCGGTCCTCGCATCAATGCGGCATCAAGAATGGACAGACCCGATGACGCATTCCACCTGCTTTCAACTGAAGATGAAGTCTATGCAGAAGAGTTGGCGAAGCATTTGGATAAAATAAATAATGAGCGCAAAGGCGTTGTAGCTTCAATGGTGAAAGACATTCATAAACGAATTGCGGGACAGGACAATTCTCCGGTTATTGTGGCCGGTTCTCCAAAATGGAAACCATCACTGCTTGGCCTTGCTGCCAATTCGCTCGTTGAAACCTACGGGCGTCCAGTGTGCTTGTGGGGAAAGGAGGGCGCCGGAGTACTGAAGGGTTCATGTCGATCAGACGGGAGTGTCAACGTAGTTGCAATGATGGAACGTTCAAGCGATGTGCTTATCGGATACGGCGGACACCGCTTTTCATGCGGCTTCTCTGTCTCTATTGAGCACGTGGATCACCTGCTTACTTCTTTTTCTGCATCATACAAAGAGGTGCACGAAAAAGAACACAAAAAAGAGATACGTACGGTTGATAAAAAGCTCTGGCTTGACGATGTGTCGTGGAATACCTATGCCTCGATTGAAAAACTCGCGCCATTCGGGGAGGGCAATCCAAAGCCACTCTTTCTTTTTGAAGACGTTACGCCATCCGATGTGCGCATTTTCGGAAAAGCAAAAGACCACCTCGAGCTCATATTTCAAAACGGCAGCAGTACTGTCTCAGCAATTGCATTTTTCTCAACTCCTGAAAGCTTTTCAAAGAAAGCGGAAGCAGGGAAACCGCTCTCCCTTATTGGTTCTCTTGAAAAGTCAGTATTCGGAGGGCGTAAAACGCTCCGCATTCGCATTGTTGATATTGTGTGATTTGACAAATATGTCTTTTCTGGTATTTTCTTTTGAGGATTGTTCATACAAGGAGAGGTTGCAATGCCGGGCATACGAACACCTGCGCCAGTAAAGTCTGTTACTCGCATTATCGCACTTCGTTTTGGTGCGAAACGAGCATTGACTCCAGAAAAACTACCCCGAGGAACTACGACACGACCGTACCGAATAAGAATTCCAAGCAGTCGTGGGGGCAGATTTTTTGAAGCCAATATTACGCGAGCGCGGAAGAAGGAGGTCAACAAGACCAAGCACTTGATGAAATTAATGACTGACAACGCATACCTCTCTATCATCACTTCTCCTGCCGAATGGCAGGAGGCAGTGGAGGCGCTTGAGCAGTCCGACTGCTCGAGTGTTCGCTTGCGCGTGCGTTACCGCTTTGATGGAGGGAAAAGAGTAACTGTTCTTGGCGAGCTTTTCTGCGCCTGATCTACCGCGGACTTCGGTCCGCGGTACTTCTTTTTGCTATACTGCTTCTATGCATAAACCAGACGTCATTATTTATACGGATGGAGGAGCGCGCAACAATCCCGAACCACGACCTGAGGTCTCCTTGGAAACCCTCGGTTTTCCAACATTCGCTTCGCTCACTGCCTTCCTCCACGGGGAAACTAGAGTTTCCCCGACCTCCTTCCAACGCCTCGGGATTATTCAGGTGGGATAATAGAAAATATGAGTAAACCAGAAATAATTATCTATACAGATGGGGGGGCACGGAATAATCCCGGGCCGGCCGGAGCAGGTGTACACATTGAAGATGCGCACGGGAAAGTCCTTGCAGAAGTTTCTCAGTATCTCGGAGAACGCACAAATAATTGGGCAGAGTATGAAGCGGTGGCGCTTGCTCTGGCAAAGGCAAAAAAGCTCGGCCTTGCGGGGAAAAAGGTTGAGGTGCGCATGGATTCAGAGCTTGTGGCCAAACAGCTCAATGGCGAGTATCAGATAAAAGAAGAGTCGCTGCACTCCCAATTCGTGAAGGTGCACAATTTTACGGTCAAAGATTTTAAAAATATTAATTTTGTCCACGTAAGGCGCGAGCAAAATGCAAAAGCAGACGCACTCGCCAATCGCGCAATGGATAACGGTAGATAAGTTTCTGCGAGAGTCGTAATCTACTTCGATGAGAGCTGTGGAGCTCCTTCACAATATGCTTGATATTGCTTAGTTCACTCCTCGCTCTCGCCTCGTATTTCACCGACTCTCACAAAAACTTCGGTAGGTGGTTGCTATAATCTAGGAAAATATAAAGTGCTCGTATGAAAGAAAAACTACAAGGGTTCATAACATTTATTCGAGAACAAGGAGTTATCGGTCTTGCAATCGGTTTCATTCTTGGCGGCGCGGTCTCAGCGGTTGTTGGGTCACTAGTAAAGGATGTGATCAACCCTCTCATTGGGCTTGCTTTTGGATCTGTGGATTCGCTCTCTACCTTTACGCTCGGGCCAATTCACTACGGCAGTTTTATAGCGGCAATTGTTGATTTTATTGTCATTGCCGCAGTGGTCTACTTTATATTCCGTGGCCTCGGCATTGATACGCTCGACAAAAAGAAGGGGTAGTTGCAGAGAGGGTGCAAAACTCTATACTACCCTAAGAAAGGAAAAGGAGGTTTGCATGGATAACAGTACGGTGACTGCAGGGGAGATGCAGACGCTCGTCTCAGCACATTTCAACAATCCTGAGAATCGCGAGGATATTATTCGCGACTGCGTCTTTTACCAGAGCATGAAATTCCGCAAAAAGACGAACGGCGCTGTCGCTCTTCTGCCGGAAGACAGGAAGTATAAGGAGCAAAAAGACTTTGATCTCAATTGCGCCGTGGAGGGTGCGGATATCCGAGTGGTGCATGGTCGTTTCTATCCGGCAAAGTATCCACACAGCGACACGCAGATGGAGGTGTCTGTGATGGTCAATGACTGCCGCCTGCTGGGGCAATTTCTCTGCACGTTGACTGAAGAGGGGCGCATTGAACTTTTTCCGGACGTGCCGCGAGATTTTCGTCACAGACTTCCAGCTTTCCGGAAGCGATTCGAGGAAAAGCCACGCTATGCCATAGAGGCGTAGAAAAGAGCGACGAGAGTCGCTCTTCTTCTTTTATACTGAGAAGGTGAAGAGTAATTTTCTTTACGTACTCGTATTTGGGTTCGGGGCGGGAGTATGCGCACGGTCTGTTTTTGATTTCGGCTTTTCATTTTCAGTGTTTCTCGCGCTTCTCGGCGCAGTAGTGCTCCTCCTTAGTGTCATTTACAAGGAGCGGCGCGTTATTTTAATCGGCCTTGTACTTATCACTGCCGGTCTCGGAGTACTTCGAATGGATGCGGCGGAGAGGTATCGCCTCCCCGCAGTACTTCAAGAGCGCGTCGGAGAGTCAGTCACAGTCTCCGGAGTCATAATTGACGAGCCAGACGAGCGGGAGAGCAATACAAAACTACTGATTCGTGTTTCTGAGTACGAAGGGGAAGAGCTGAGAGAGAAAGTGCTCGTTGTGGCACCCGTCTACCCTCGGTTTTCATACGGTGATGTTATCTCAGTCACTGGAGAGCTCTCCAACCCCGCAGGGTTTCTAGGAGATGACGGTGATTACTTTGACTATGCTCGGTATCTCGCAAAAGATGACATTTACTACCAAATACTTTTCCCGACAATTACACTTCTTGAGCGTGGCAACGGAAATCCAATAAAGCGAATACTCTTCGCTGTTAAACGCTCTCTTTTAGAAAGTATCTCCAAAATGATTCCCGAACCGCACAGTTCGCTCCTTGGTGGTTTGGTGGTTGGAGCAAAGCGTTCACTCGGCGAGCAGTTACTCGAAGACTTCCGTGCAACCGGTATCATTCATATCGTGGTGCTCTCCGGCTATAACGTGACGATTGTCGCGGAGTTTATTATGCGCGTGCTGGCATTTCTCCCGACACTTATTTCACTTTCAGTTGGGGCGGTTTCTATCGTGCTTTTTGCAATTCTGACAGGTGCGTCAGCAACTATTGTGCGCGCGAGCATTATGGCAATCCTCGTGCTTTTGGCGCGCGCTACCGGACGGACCTACGCTATTACACGCGCGCTATTTCTTGCGGGATTCCTTATGGTTCTTGAGAATCCCAAAATTTTACTCTCTGATGCGTCATTTCAGCTTTCATTTCTCGCAACTCTCGGCTTGATACACCTTGCGCCGCAATTAGAAAAGTATTTCGGATGGGTACCGAGCACATTTCAACTGCGGGAATTTGCCACCGCGACAGTTTCAACGCAAATTTTTGTCCTTCCGCTCCTCCTCTATCTCGTCGGGGAGTTCTCCATCGTCGCTCTTCCGGTAAATCTCCTTATACTGGTCTTTATTCCACTTACGATGCTCCTCGGATTCATTACCGGAGTCATTGGGCTCGTCATTCCGCTACTCGCTATTCCGTTTGCGTATGCCACATACGGACTTCTCTCCTACCAGCTCCTCGTTGTCGAGCTTTTTGCAAAACTGCCATTTGCGTCAGTCGAAATTCACTCATTTCCTCTTTGGGCAATGCTCCTTACGTATGTTCTCTACGGGCTTCTCTTTTGGCGGGTACGCCAAAAAGCAACTCATTCATCTGAATGAGTTGATTTAGGGGGCTCTGTAAAGCCATTTATTTCACAGCCTCAAACCGTTTCTCCACGACGCGCCAGTTGAGGTTCTTGAGGAATGCGTCAACATACGTGCCTTTCTCCGCAGGAGTGTAGTCAACCATAAAGGCGTGCTCCCACATATCGATTGCAAGAATAACGGGGAGCCCTGCAAGAGTGCCGAGTTCGTGGTCTGACACCCATGCGCTATGCACAGTACCGCCTTCTGGGTCTTTGTAGAGTACAACCCACCCGATACCACGGAGCGTTGCAACCGCTTTAATGTGTTCAATGAATTTCTCGAACGAGCCGTACTTTTCGGTTACCGCTTGCGCAAGTGCTGAATCAGTATTGTTTTCCTGTGCGCCGCCTTCGAGTTGCTCAAAGTAATATTCGTGCATGCGCATACCGTTAAATTCAAAAGAGAATCGCCGGCGAAGTTCAGCGATGGTGTATGCGTGTTTTTCTTTGTCTTCATTTTCAAGCTCGTGAATCTTTTCGCGAAGCACATTGACGTGTTTTACATAACCGGCATAGAGGCCACAGTGCACCTCAATTTGCTTTGATGAAATGCCGGCGAGCTCTGGTAAGTCAAACGTTCGTGTTTCGTATGAATGCATAGTACGGGATAGTTATTTTCTTCAGTATAGCAAATCTATTGACTCATGTACGAGAAGGCAGTACTACAGTAGTAGTCGGTTCATAGGGAGGAAGTGATGAAAGTAACGAAAGCAAGTTTCCGCAAGGCTCTTAACTGGGCGGCGAAGCTCTCTGAGCGGTAGGTGCGTGAAATTGCGTCCTCACACCGTCAAGTCAAGCGCCTCTCGAATTCCCGGCTCGCGGCGCTTCAGGCACGCGCCGCAGCGGCATACGGCTCCTTCATGAGCCTGCTTCCGCCGGCAGGCCACGCGCGCAAACGGAAAATCCCGATTGCCAACGAAGGCCTGCTCAGCACCCTCACCAGTCTTGGCGCTGAGGTGACACGCCGTATGTCGTCGAAGCATCAAAGTGCCTAGTGTTGGCGCAAGAAACCGCGCGGGAAACCGCGCGGTCTTTTTTTATTGACATGCTTGTCTTGTAGAAATTGCTCAAAGTGGTACAGAAGAGTAAGGACATAGACAAAGGAGGGTTCAGTGAGACGCTTTGCTGTTGGCGTGCTGACTGCATGTATCGCTCTTACTTTAAGCGCCCCGACTCACGCTCAATCCGGAGAGATCTATGAATCTCTCCAAGAAGCAGGGGATCCGCTATGGGAGCAGGTATTACGAAGAATACAAACAGACGCATACCCACGTGTATCCCGCCAGTGCATGCGTCGCCTCCGGCGGCTGTTTCAGGAAATGGCGCACGGTATCCGCAGAGGTGTGGATTACAAGGATGTGTCTCGGATCCCGCACTGTCTCGACCGATACTTTACCTTCAGGTATGCGTCAGTCTCACCGAGGCGCCGCAGGCGGCATCTCCCGTCAAAATCGCTTTTGATACGGATTCGCAACAAGAATATTGTGTATGTGCGTCTCCCTAAGTTTGATGCGGAAGAAACTCGGTTTCTCTACGACGCGGTTGTTGCGGCGAATGATGCTGGCGTAACGGACTACATCTTTGATTTGCGCCAAAACCCTGGAGGTCTTGTGGCTTCAACCTTGCGGGCTTTGAGATTCTTCTCTCCACGCGCGGGGGCGGTCATAATTACAGTCCGGTCCCGCAGTGGAGTGCGCACAGTGCGTACGCACGCGCACGGGCTTGTTCACTCAGGGCAATTTCGTGCCCGTATACTGGTCGGGCCACGGTGCGCTTCGGCGTGTGAGATGTTCGTTGGCACTTTGCGGGCATGGTACCCGGGGCGCGTTCTCCTCATGGGGAAACACACCTACGGCAAGGGAACCATATATCAAGTGCAAAACATTGAAGGGCGAGGGTTGGTCTTCTCGTACACCAATGGGGTGTACTATATCGGCCCGCATGCACTCCCGGTGCGAAAAAAAGTCGGACTTGCTCCTGATATACGCATGCCGATTGGCACGCAAGGAGAAAATCCGCTTCAAGAATCAATAGTGCTTGCTGCTTTACGGGCACTTGTCGACTAAAGAACGCGCCGCGCGGGGAACCGCGCGGTCTTTCTTTTGTATACTTTTCTTATGCGATTCAGTAAAACGAAAGTCTTACTCTCCCTTCTCTGCGTGCTTCTCCTGATAAATGCTGTTATTTTCTACGGTCTTACTCTCAAAGAAAGTAGTGCGCTTACCATTTCCTTTCTTGATGTTGGTCAAGGCGATGCAATTTTTATTGAGGCACCAACTGGCAATCAAATGCTCATTGACGGGGGTCGGGGCAAGGGCGTGCTCTCGGAGCTCTCCCGTGTCGTGCCTTTTTTCGACCGCTCTATTGATGTCATTCTCGCAACACACCCTGACGCGGACCATATAGCAGGGCTCATTGATGTGTTCCCTCGGTACGATATTTCACTTTTCCTTGAGTCAGGAGTAGAGCACGAGACAGGAGTAACGGATTCGCTTGAGCGCATAGTTAACGCTGAAGCAGGACTTACGCGCGTTCTTGCGCGCGCCGGCATGCGCGTGCATCTCGGCGGCGGCGCGCGGCTCGATATTCTTTTTCCCGATAGGGATGTTAGTGGTATAGAGAGCAATGCGGGCTCTGTCGTCGCACGCCTCTCCTATGGAGAGACGAGCGTCATGCTTACCGGCGACTCACCAGTCGCAATCGAAGCGTATCTCGCGAGCCACTTTGGCGGAGCGCTCCACAGTACCATTCTTAAACTTGGGCATCACGGTTCGAAAACTTCAAGTTCACTTCCATTTCTCTCAGCCGTTTCCCCTGATGTCGGGATAATTTCCGCAGGAAAGGATAATACGTATGGTCACCCCCACCAAGAGGTGCTCGAGAGGGTTGCTGAATTAGGGATTCCATTGGTGTCGACTATCGATTTAGGAATGATACAGTTTGTTTCAGACGGCAAGACATTTCGCAGGAGGTAACAATGCCTGTAAACGATAACGTGCACACTGAGCCCGTCTTTGAAACGCGCCTTGTTGAATCGCGAGAGGATGGCTCTTTTGTAGTGGAGCAGATGCTCAATGGAACTCCGCTTTCTCCACGCATTGAAGTGGGTAATCTGACAGAATTGCTAGAGCAACTTAAATGAAAAGAGGCCGTGCATGCACGGCCATTTTTCTGTGAAGCCAGAAGCTAAAAGCTCTGAAAGCTGGCTAGATAAGTCCTGCTTTTTTAAGGGTCTTAAATGCGCCGTTCTTGTTGATTGTCTTAATAGCGCTCGTGGAGAGTTTGAGCGTTACGCTCTTCTTTAGCTCAGGAATGTAAATTTTCTTTTTCTGGAGGTTCGGCTGGCGACGCACTTTCCCTGTTGGGTTAAATTGCGTAGCACGCGTACGGTTACTGTAACCGCCGCCTACTTGTGAAGTCTTTTTTGTGACCGGGCATTCCTTTGCCATAACGCAGGCTATGGTATCATCGGGTTGTCAAATATGCAAATTGAAACAGCTATTTTTCTTATCATTGCTCTCGTCTTCTCAGTGGTCATCCATGAGGTTTCGCATGGCTTTATGGCAAATTACCTCGGCGACCCGACAGCGCGCGTGGCGGGACGACTCACTTTAAACCCGCTGAAGCACCTTGATATGTTCGGCTCAGTGCTTCTGCCGGGGCTCTTGGTGCTTACCAGCTCACCGTTTCTCTTCGGCTACGCAAAACCGGTGCCGTACAATCCATATAATTTACGAAACCAAAAATGGGGCGAAGCGCTTGTTGCGTTTGCGGGCCCCGGCGTAAATATCCTCATTGCGCTCTTCTTTGCCCTCCTGGTACGCACAGGCGCAGGATTTCTCCCGCCCGCTTTTATTGATCTCTCGGTACTTGTGGTTTACATCAATATTCTTCTTGCCATTGTGAATCTTATTCCTATTCCACCACTTGACGGCTCAAAGGTAATAGAGCCGTTTCTCCCTGGGGTGCTTGGAAGTGTGTATCGGAGTGCGCGCACGGCACTTGAACAGAATGGACTCATAGCATTTGGGTTCCTCATACTCATTATTTATCTCTTCGGCGGCCCGCTATTCACATTTATACGTACTCTCGCCCTTACCCTCATAGGAGCGTAGAATACTTGCAAATAAAGGGGTGGCATAGTAAAGTGTGCCCGTACGCACTGCGCGTTTTTTATTTTACATGTCCACAATCAACCAGCTGACACGCAAAAAACGAAAGAGTCCCGCAACCAAATCAAAAGCGGTGGCTCTTACTCGTGGTTTCAATACTCTAAAGAATCGCCCAACACGCTACCCATCGCCATTTAAACGAGGTGTGTGCACCAAGGTGACAACCGTGACTCCTCGAAAGCCGAACTCTGCTATTCGAAAGATTGCCCGCGTGCGCCTTACAAACGGCATGGAAGTAACGGCATATATTCCGGGTATGGGGCACAATATTCAAGAGCACTCCGTGGTGCTCCTGCGAGGTGGCCGCGTGAAGGATATTAATGTTCGATACACCGTTGTTCGCGGAAAACTTGACGCGGGCGGTGTTGAAGGTCGCAAGCAGTCACGATCAAAGTACGGAGCAAAGAAATCTAAATAACTAAAATAGTAAGAACGAGAGTGAATGAGATTTTATGTACCCGGCACCAATTCTGAACATGAACCACAACAACCCAAAAATGAATACGGCACGCATAACCATTGGCGGCTTTAGTGCGTGGGTATCAGAATTAGTGCCGGGTGGAAGTTTTTTTAAACTCGCTTCACTCGTTAATAAAAACTAACCATGCGACGACCACTAAAGAAAAAACCTGAGATTCTTCCTGACGGCGTATACGAATCAGAGAAGGTGACGAAACTCATCAACTACATCATGAAAGATGGGAAGAAGAGCGTCGCGCGGAAAGTTGTCTACGATGCGCTCGCTGAAATAAAGAAAGACGGTGACCCGATTGAAGTCCTTGAAACTGCTATTCGCAATGTCGGACCTGCTATGGAGGTGCGCTCACGCCGTGTTGGCGGTGCAAATTACCAAGTGCCTCGCGAAGTGCGCGCAGAACGCAGGCTTGCGCTGGCATTCCGCTGGATTGTGCAAGCTGCAGGCGCACATAAAGGGCAGGCAATGTACAAGAGCCTTGCAGCAGAGCTGAAGGCAGCGGCAGCGAACGAAGGCGAGGCGGTACGAAAGCGCGAAAATACTCACAAAATGGCGGAGGCGAACAAAGCCTTTGCCCACTTTGCGTGGTAATTTAACACTCTATGGCACGAACATATCCACTTGAAAAAGTACGAAATTTCGGCATCGTTGCGCACGTTGATGCGGGTAAGACCACCACGTCTGAGCGTATTCTTTTCTACACCGGCATGAGCCATAAGATTGGCGAGGTGCACGACGGGCAGACGATTACCGACTGGATGGACCAAGAGCGTGAGCGTGGCATTACCATTACTGCCGCCGCTATTTCATGTGGCTGGGTAAAAACAGGAGAGGAGAAGACTCCGGAGAATACGTACAACTTTAATATTATTGATACCCCAGGGCACATCGACTTTACCTCAGAGGTAAAGCGCTCAATGCGCGTGCTTGACGGGGCGATTGTTGTTTTTGACGGTGTTGCGGGCGTTGAACCGCAAAGCGAGACTAACTGGCGCTACGCTGATGAGGCACATGTGCCGCGACTGTGCTTCATTAACAAGCTCGACCGAACCGGCGCGTCATTTGAACGCTCGTATAAGTCAATTCTCGACCGGCTTTCAAAAAAGGCAGTGCGACTTCAGATTCCAATCGGCGAGGAAGGAGACCATGAGGGAGTCGTTGATCTCCTTGAAATGAAAGCGTACTACTTTGAGGGAAATGTCGGTGAAAATGTTGTTGAAAAAGAAGTTCCGGAGAACCTCAAAGCGGACGCAGAAACATTCCGCGGCGAGCTTATAGAGCGAATTGTTGAGAATGATGAGGAGCTCATGAATGAGTACCTCGAAGGAAATGAAATTCCTATTGAGAAATTGAAGGCACTACTGCGAAAAGCGGTTATTGCGAATGAAATTTTTCCGGTCTTTGCAGGCTCTGCGCTTAAGAATAAAGGCGTGCAGACCGTCCTTAATGGTGTTGTTGATTACCTCCCGTCGCCGGTAGAGGTTCCTCCTGCTCGCGGAACCGATCCAAAGACCGAAGAGCCAATTACGCGTGAAGCATCTGATGATGCGCCTTTCTCAGCGCTCGTCTTTAAGCTCCAGACTGACCCATTTGTAGGACAGCTCTCATTCTTCCGCGTGTACTCAGGAACTATCTCCGCCGGCTCATACGTATACAATGCAATTACTGGAAGCAAAGAGCGCGTGGGGCGCATTGTGCGACTGCAGGCTGACAAGCGTGAAGAAGTGAAGGAAGTCTACACGGGGGAAATTGCTGCTGCAGTCGGCATGAAGGAGGCAAAAATCGGCCACACCCTCTGCGACGAAGCGAATCCAATTATTCTTGAGGAAATGGTATTCCCACAGCCGGTGGTGTCTCTTCGCATTGAACCGAAGACAAAGGCAGACCAGGAAAAAATGGGTCTTGCACTCAATAAACTTGCAGATGAAGACCCGACATTCCGCGTTTCAAGCGATCCGGAGACAATGGAAACGATCATTTCAGGCATGGGCGAGCTCCATCTCGATATTATTGTCGACCGCATGAAGCGAGAGTTCTCAGTTGAAGCAAATGTCGGCGCGCCGCAGGTGGCATACCGCGAGACAATTGAGGGAACATCGGACGTTGAGAATAAGTACATTAAACAGACCGGTGGCCGTGGACAGTACGGACATGTAAAACTGCGCCTGAAGCCGCTTGAGCCAATTGCTGAAGACGAAAAGCTTCCAAAGAATGTGAAGCGCGACGATCACTTTGAGTTTATCAATAACATTAAGGGAGGCGTCATTCCTGCCGAGTACATCCCAGCGGTAGAGAAGGGAATACGAGAGGCAATGGAACGCGGCATTGTGGCAGGGTATCCGATGGTGGATATTTCAGTTGAACTCTACGACGGTTCGTACCATGATGTCGACTCCTCGGAGGTAGCATTTAAAATCGCAGCTTCTCAAGCGTTCCAAGACGGCGCAAAAAAAGCGCGTCCAGCACTCCTTGAGCCGATTATGAAAGTAGAAGTGACTGTGCCGGAGAAATTCATGGGTGATATTACCGGAAACCTCAACTCGAAGCGCGGCTCCGTGGAGAGTATTGAAGATCGCGGGGAGCTTAAGGTAATTAATGCGAAAGTCCCACTCTCTGAAATGTTCGGATACGCGACTGGGCTGCGTTCAATGACGGAGGGTCGCGGAAATTCAATTATGGAATTTGACCACTATGCAGTAGTGCCAGCGAACGTCGCGCAAGAAATAATTTCTAAGCGAAGTTAATAAATAGGCTTGGTGTAGCCACGAAAATCGACCTGCCGGCAGGCAGGTCGATTTTTTATAGAAAGCGCAGGTGACACACCGCGGGAGCCACACTTTTACTTAGTATTGACACATATTTTTTTAATGGTAAAAAGATTACAGAGTACAAACACCATAAGGAGATAGTGCAATGACGGCAAGTGAGCAATTGCTGCAGGCAGACGGCGCATCCGCCGTTCTGATCGCTAGGCCAAAGGCCTCGGCTTCGACCCTCAGTGAAGAAGAGGGCGAAGAACTCTCGAAGATTGCAAAAGATATCGGCCTGCCAATCGTTGCTGACCGCTATTCGTCCTCAGGCGTTTCCGCACTTTTTTCTCATGTGAAAATGAGTGATGACGAGCTCCTGATCTGGCAAACCTACTGTCCGACAAAGTATCGGGATACAGAAAAGCCAAGACACCGCGAAAAGAAATTAAGGAGCTACCAATTCGACACGATTCCTCCAGAGGTACTTCGACTGTGGGACCGTGTCAAGGATATTGGCTTCGATGAAATCCAAATATGGACTACCGAGAAAACCCCGTATGTCGACCCGGTACTCGTCGGCACCTTAGGGGAGGACCACTTTCTCCTAGCGCGGTGGGGTGAAGAGTCGCCTGACACGCTTTCCTTCAATGGAGTCCTCTCGTCGCTTCGTCGCGAGAAGCTCAAAGAGGAAGTGGAGCATGATATTCGGTGGAATTCGCGAAAGTTCTCCTCCTGCCTTACCAGCTTCTGGGTCTGGATTTTCACTTTCCTCGGCGGCAGTCTGCTCCTTAGCAGTAAGTTAGTTGGTTTGTCAACCTGGACGGCGCTTGTCCTTGCATGTATCGCTTCAAGCTGTCTCGTGTATCTGCTGTACCGGTTCATGTATCAGCGGCTTACCAAACTGTTATACAGGAATGCCCGAAAGAAGATTCGTGAATCAGGCTTCTACCAGGCGTCCCAACGTCTGCGTAACAGAGTGGTGTCCTGACGTCTCTAGTGTGTTCGCCCGGCAAAAAGTTCGCTTTTGCCGGGCGGTTTCTTTTCCACTTTGTTTTTTCAGCGTAAGCCCGTATGCTGAGGGTAGAAACACTGGGAAGCGAGGGAACCATGTCTGGCGAATTAACTCAGACAACTGCCCCGAAAAACCCCCTAGACACACTCGAGGAGATGGTTTCGGCAAATGAGTGGGTATTTGAGCGGTGCGGTGACGATGAGATGGCAGTAGAGTTCCCTGGGCACTGGTGCGGGTACCACCTGCACTTTGTTTGGAGCGCTGACCTAGGGGCCATTCACCTCTCGTGCTTCATGGACGTACGTGTTCCAGAGAAAAAACTGGCACAAGTCGCTCAACTGCTTATGGCACTTAACCACAAGCTGTGGCTCGGAGCGCTTATCGTCTCGCAGGAAGAGCGGACGCCGGTCTTCCGGCATACACACCTGCTCCGCGGCACGCCTGGAGCGAGTCCTGAAGTTCTTGAAGATTTAATGGACATCGCAATTACCGAATGCGAGCGGTTCTACCCGGCATTCCAGTTTGTTACCTGGGGCGGGAAGAATCCCAAGGAGGCGATTGAGGCAAGCCTGCTTGATACGATAGGTGAAGCCTGAATAACGAGGCCGCGACTGCGTCGCGGCCTCCATTACTACATTGCTATATATGAGTTGACTTTACACACCTGCTCAGATACTATTTCACTATCGCATGGGGCGTGTTTTTTTGTGCGATTCTTTTCGAAAAGAATAGCACTCTATTATTCGTTGACACGCTGATAGGGGAAAGACTCGAGGCCAAGCTCTCGCGCCTTCGAGTTTCTCCCCTACATGTATAAAGAAGTAAGCATATGGCAGAAGATTTCGATCGTTCAAAGCCGCATGTGAATGTCGGTACCATCGGCCACGTTGACCATGGAAAGACGACACTCACCGCTGCTATTCTTCACTCTCTCCACCTCGCTGGACAGAATGTGAAGATGCGAGATGTGAGCCAGATCGACAACGCTCCGGAGGAAAAGGAGCGCGGTATTACGATCGCTCTCTCTCACAATGAGTATGAGACGGCAAATCGCCACTACGCGCACATCGACGCGCCAGGGCATGCCGACTACATTAAAAACATGATTACCGGTGCCGCTCAGATGGACGGCGCGGTACTCGTTGTTGCTGGTACTGACGGCCTCATGCCGCAGACTCGCGAGCACGTCCTTCTTGCAAAGCAGGTCGGCGTCCCTCGCATTATCGTCTTCATCAACAAGGTAGACATGGTTGATGACAACGACCTTCTTGACCTCGTTGAGGAAGAGATTCGCGAACTCCTCAACAAGTACGAATTTGACGGAGATAACGCACCTATTATTCGCGGCTCGGCACTGAAGGCCCTTGAAGCAAGCGATGTAAACGACGAGTGGGTAGCGAAGGTGCTTGAGCTTACAAAGGCAATGGATGAGTACATCCCAATGCCTGAGCGCGATACGGACAAGCCGTTCCTTATGCCGATTGAGGACATCTTCTCAATTGAAGGGCGCGGCACTGTTGTAACCGGACGCATTGAGCGCGGCGTGGTAAAGGTTGGTGAGGAAATCGAAATAGTCGGTATCCAAGACACTACCAAGACCACCGTGACTGGAATTGAAATGTTCAACAAGTCTCTGCAGGAAGGTATGGCGGGCGACAATGCCGGCATCCTCGTCCGCGGAACAAAGAAAGAGGATATCCATCGTGGCCAGGTACTTGCAAAGCCAGGTACAGTAACACCGCACACAGAGTTTGAGGCAGAAGTGTACATCCTTTCAAAGGATGAAGGCGGACGCCACACACCATTCTTCAGCGGATATAAGCCACAGTTCTACATGCGAACAACTGACGTTACCGGAGAGGTGACTCTCGCAGAGGGAACAGAAATGGTTATGCCGGGAGACACGGTGACCTTTAAGGTAAAGCTCGTTGGACCTATCGCTCTTGAAGAGCAGCAGCGCTTCGCGGTGCGAGAAGGCGGCAAGACCGTCGGTGCTGGTGTTGTGACGAAGATCATCGCATAATGCACCTAACGGGCACCCCGGTGCATCAAGAGAACAATGACAACAGATAACACAGATACAAAACGCGCGAGTAAGAAGAGGGTTTCCAAGAAGGAAGCGGAAAGTGGAATCCAGCGATTGCGTATTCGCGTGCGGGCGTACGAGCATAAAGTGCTCGACGCGTCAGTGAAGCAAATCATGGATACCGCTCTTCGTTATGACGCGAAGACGGTAGGGCCTATCCCGCTTCCAACGGAGATTAAGAAGTACACAGTCAACCGTTCATCATTCGTGCATAAAGATGCGCGAGAGCAATTTGAGATGCGCGTACACAAGCGACTGATTGATATCCTCTCTCCAAATCCAAAAGTCATTGAAGCTCTGACAAACCTCTCACTTCCATCTGGTGTCAATATTGACGTCAAGATGATGTAGAGAGTGTTTGCTGAATGTCGCAACTGCTTCGTTGTCTTCGGCGCTTGAGCCCTCACCGTACCGCTCGGTACGCCCCGGGCTCTCGCTCCTCGACGCCTCGCATTTCATCGACTTTCACCAAACACTAAAAACAAAACAGCCGCCCGAAAGGGCGGCTGTTTTGTTTTCTTGCATTTTTTATGTGGCCTTGTATACTCCTGTTTGTACCTCTGCGGAGGTAGCTACGTACGAAAGCTTTAACTTTCGGACCAATGGCACGCTTAGAATGCATTTTTTGCACGGCGCGCTATTGGGCGCGTTTTTTTAAATGAAATTTATTCTCGGAACAAAGCAATACATGACACAAATCTTCGATGAAGAAGGTCGTGTTCACCCTGCAACAGTCCTCGCTGCAGGCCCTGTTACCGTGACCCAGCGAAAAGAGATGGAAAAAGACGGCTATGAAGCTGTGCAGGTTGCATTTAAAGAAGGAACAGAGAAGCATGTGGCAAAGCCACAGCAGGGACATTTGAAGGATTTGGGACTCTTTCGAGTAATTCGCGAGTTTCGTATTCCAAAGAGTGCTGGTGAAGTAACATTCTCACGAGGAGATGTTATTGATGTGACCGTATTTGAAAAGGGAGACCGCGTAACTGTATCTTCCATTTCAAAAGGTAAGGGCTTCCAGGGTGTTGTGAAGCGTCACGGTTTTGCAGGAGGCCCACGGACACACGGCCAGAAGCACACGGAGCGAGCGCCAGGATCAATTGGCTCCACCGGCCCACAGCGAGTGTTCAAAGGTCAGAAAATGGCAGGACGCATGGGTGGTGAGCGTGTTACGGTAAAGAATCTGCAAGTGATCTCTGTTGATGCGGAGAAGAATCAGCTTATTGTCCGTGGAGCAGTCCCAGGTCGACGAGGAACGCTTGTAGAAGTACGAGGAAAATAATACGTGTCCCGTTAGAGGTCGAAAACACATACTATGACTACTGAAAAAAACACAACGAAAGAAAAGAAAAAAGCTCCTGCTAACACAGAAGGACGGTTTTCTCATGGGATGGATGCAGTAATATACAACAAAGAAGGGAAGGAGGCCGGAAAGGTATCACTACCAGAAAGCGTTTTCAATACCCCGTTTAATGCTGACCTCGTGCATCAGGTTGTAACGACCATGCAAAATAACGCGCGCACCATGGTGGCACACACGAAAGATCGTAGTGAAGTGCGCGGTGGCGGGCGAAAGCCGTGGCGACAGAAGGGCACCGGGCGTGCGCGACACGGTTCTCGCCGATCCCCGATTTGGCGTGGTGGTGGTGTTACGTTCGGCCCACGCTCTGAAAAGGACTACACGGGAAAGCTTAATCGCAAAATGAAGGTTAAGGCGCTCTACTCAGTACTTTCAAAGAAAATGAAAGACGGCGAGGTACTTTTTGTTGATGATTTGGGCTTTGCTGAGCCAAAGGCTAAAGAGGCAAAGCAGGTACTGACCGCACTGTCTCGTGTAAAGGGATTTGAAGGACTTGCGAGAAAGAAGAATGCGGCATTCATCGCGCTCGATGAATTCAGTGAAGTTGCCGCAAAGAGTTTTGGGAACTTTGGTAATGTGGAAGTTGATGCGGTAGCGAACCTAAACCCAGTTGACGTGTTGCGCTTTAAGTACCTCATTATTACTAAACCAGAAGAGTCTCTCGCAGTGCTTGAAGCAAAACATCGGTAATCAAATAAAGATATGGCTCTATTTCGAACAAAAAAAGAAGAGACAGACGAGACGGCTCCACAGAAGGAGGTCGCTTCGACTCTAAAAGAAAAAGCTCCTACAAAGAAAAAGGAAGCATCTTCAAAGGGAGTGCCAGTTGGGCGTAATCTCGCTTCAGTTCTTCGAGCACCACGTATTACCGAGAAGGCAACGATGCACTCCGGTGCTGGTGTCTATGTATTTAATGTTGATACGAAAGCAACAAAGCGCGATGTGGCGCTTGCTGTGGAGCGTTTCTATAAAGTAAAGCCAGTGAAAGTAAATATTACTCAAGTTCCAAGCAAGATAGTATCACGCCGAGGTCGAGGAAAGAGCGGTGTCAAAACAGGAGGCAAGAAGGCCTACGTGTACCTGAAAGAGGGAGATTCAATCAATAGTATTTAGCGTATGAAGAAGTACCGACCAACAACACCGGGCCGCCGCGGCATGACCGTCGTCAGTTACAAGAAGACACTGACTGCTTCAAAACCGCACAAACCACTTACCAAGGGTGGCAAGCGAGACGTCGGCCGCAATAACCGAGGCACTATTACCATGCGCCATCGCGGCGGCGGGCATAAGCGACGCCTCCGTGACATCGATTTTAAGTACGATAAACGCAATATTCCTGCGAAGGTTGAAACTATTGAGTACGACCCAAACCGTTCCGGCTTTATTGCTCTCGTTCTCTATGCTGACGGGGAGAGGCGGTACGTTCTCTTGCCGCAGAGTGTTGCAGTCGGGGATACCTTTATCGTTGCAGAAGATGCGCCGCTAAAGCCAGGCAATCGGCTTCCGCTTGCAAAAGTGCCGATTGGTACATTTGTCTACAACATTGAGCTAAAGCCTGAAGGGGGAGCTAAAATTGCTCGCTCTGCAGGAAATTACGCAGAGGTCATCGCGCATGACGGTGGGTATGTAAACCTCAAAATGCCGTCAAGCGAGGTGCGGAAGGTTCCTGAAAAAGCGTGGGCGTCTATTGGCGAGGTCTCAAATGAAGAGCATAAGCTTGTCGTTCTTGGTAAAGCAGGACGCTCTCGTTGGCTCGGCAAGCGCCCAACAGTCCGCGGGTCTGCTATGAATCCGGTGGACCACCCACACGGAGGAGGCGAAGGTCGCGGCGGTCGCGGACACCGACGCGCTCGCACCAAGTGGGGCAAGCCATCTGGCAAGGGTCAGAAGACTCGAACACCAAAGAAGTACTCAAACTACCTTATTGTCCGACGGAGAAAAGTTGGAAAAAAACGGTAACCCAAAATGTGCGGCGAAAGAAAAGCTCCCTTCGGGGAGCTTTTCTTTACAGTTTTCCTTGTTAGTCTTATATAAGAGCTATGAGAGGAGTGCGCTATGAGCACATGTGCCGGGCGCATTATCCGCGCCGATCTATGGAGAGGAGAGTGGGATTTTGAGGTTGCCTTTGAAAAAGTCCCCGATCTGCGTTTTGTATTTCGCAATTCGAAACAACGCGCGGTTGGAAGGCGGGTGGAAGTCCAATTCTCAGGCAATCACCCAGACACGGCAACGGAGGTCCATGTCCGCTTTCTCGACAGTGTAGGGGGTCGGGATGAACTGACACTTTCACTGGGTACAGTCACGTATTTCTACAAGAAAACGCCGTCTCGGGTATGAGACGGCGTTTTGTTTGACATTACAGGCCTGTTTCGCTACTATTGCTCGGAGCTCGAAGGAGCTTTTTGTATATGGCACGAAGTATTAAAAAAGGCCCATATGTTGATGAGAAGCTGTTGAAGAAAATCGACGGCAAGAATCTCCGCGAGGCTGGGGCAATTAAGACGTGGGCACGAAACAGCCAGATAAGTCCAGAAATGGTCGGTTTTACCTTTGCTGTCCATAACGGACGGACGCATACCAATGTGCTTGTTATGGAAGAGATGGTAGGGCATCGACTGGGCGAATTTTCGCCGACAAAGACATTCCGTCGGCACGGAGGAAAGATGCAGAAGGAACTTGAACAACGCGCGAAAGAAGCAGAGATAACGGCAGCAAAAGCCGCAAAAGCAGCGGGCGAGAAGAAATAGCATGAAAGCAAAACTTTCAAATTATCGGCAAGCACCACGAAAAGTTCGCCTCGTAGCGGACGCTATTCGCGGCAAACGAGTTGACGAAGCGCTTACTGCGCTCTCAGCAATGCCGAAGCGTGCGTCTGAAGCGATGAAGAAGGTAGTCGAGTCCGCGACTGCAAATGCAGCACAAAGTGGAGCTGAGCAGAAAGATTTGCGTATTAAGACAGTTACTGTAGATGAGGGTATGACCTTCATGCGGTTTCGACCTCGTTCTCGAGGACGTGCGACGCCAATTCGCAAGCACACCAGCCATATCAATATTGAGCTAGAAAAAACAACGAATTAATACTATGACACATACCGTACATCCATACGCGCATCGCCTCGGCATTCTCCGTGACTGGAAGAGTCGCTGGTTTTCTGCTGATCCGAAAAAGTACCGCGAGTATATGAAGGTAGACACAACGCTCCGCGGGTACCTCGTGAAGCGCCTTCGCGGTATGTACGTGAGTTCAATTGAAATTGAGCGAGACGAGAAAGAGCTCCGCATTATCCTTAAGACTTCACGTCCCGGTATTATTATCGGGCGCCAAGGCGAGGGGGCGGTGCGCATTAAGGCAGATATTATCAAACAACTCCGCAAGCTGAAGCTTCATGAAATCCCAGAGATTAAGATTGATGTGGAAGAGATTCGCTCACCAGAGTCCGATGCTGCTATTGTGGCGCAGATGGTCGCTGAAGGACTCGAGAAACGTATGCCGTTTCGTCGGGTGCTTAAGCAGATGGCAGAGAAGGTTATGGCGAACCGCGAAGTCAAAGGTGTGCGCATTGCTGTCGGTGGACGCCTCGGCGGCGCTGAAATGGGACGTCGCGAGGAAGTGAAGCGCGGGCGAGTGCCGCTGCAGACATTTCGAGCTGATATTGATTTTGCCCGAGAGAAGGCGTTCCTTCCGTACGGTGTAATCGGCATCAAAGTATGGATCTACCGAGGAGATATTTTCAACGATTAACATGCTGTTTCCAAAGAAAGTAAAATTCCGCAAATGGCAGACTGGGCGAAGGCACCAGCGCCGCCTTAACATGCCCGAGACACGGGGTATCACACTTTCTTTTGGTTCCTACGGACTGAAAGCGACAACACAGTCGCGCATTACTGCAAATCAGATTGAGGCGGCTCGCCGAGTCATTAGTCGTTCAACCGGAAAAAGCGGCCGAACATGGATTCGCATTTTCCCGGACCGTCCGGTTACAAAAAAGGCTGCGGAAGTCGGCATGGGTAAAGGAAAGGGCGATTTGGATCACTACGTGACTGAGGTGCGACCCGGACGAATCCTTTTTGAGGTAGATGGAGTCAATGAGGCAACTGCACGAGAGGCACTTCGAAAGGCAGGAGCTAAATTGCCCGTAAAAACAAAAGTAGTTGCGCGAGAGGCTCATTAAGTGATATGAAAGACCTTCGAAAGAAAAGCGACGCAGACCTTGCAAAGCTTCTGGTGCAAAACCAGGAGGCGCACCGGGGATTTCGATTTACGGTTGCGGGAAGTTCAGCCCGCAATACGCGCGAGGGGCGTGCTCTGCGCAAAAGTATCGCGCGCATCAAAACACTGATGAATGAGCGAAAACAAAAATAACACTCGCCCCGTTAGAAGTCGGAATGCAATAGTATGAATAACAAAAACGAAACAACAGAAGGAACGGAAAAAAACCCAGCATCCTCAGATGGGCGACTTTCTGATGGGGCGACTGACACAGCAGAGAAAAATCCACACACGCTTCGCGGCACTGTCGTATCCGACAAAATGAAGGATACAGTTACGGTTGCGGTTACGCGTTATGTGAAGCATCCGAAGTACAAGAAATTTGTAAAGCACGTCAAACGATTTCTCGCGCATGATGCAGGGAATGAAAAGAAAGTCGGTGACGTGGTTGAGATTGCGTCAACGAAACCAATTTCAAAGCGGAAGCATTTCACTGTCGTAAAATAGCACTATGATTCAGCCTCAGACACTTGTAAAAATTGCAGATAATTCCGGCGGAAAGCTCGGACGAGTCTTCAAAGTACTCGGAGGAAGCAAGCGCCGCTACGCTCAGATTGGCGATGAGGTAGTGCTCGCGGTCCAGGTTGCGGAACCGCGCAAGCAGGTAAAGCGCAAGGACGTACTCCGTGGCGTTGTTGTCCGTCAGCGCAAACCATTTCGTCGAAAAGACGGATCGTATGTCCGTTTCGACGAGAATGCTGTTGTCATTGTCGAAAAGGGAAAGAAAGAGCCCCGCGCAAACCGAATTTTCGGTCCTATTCCTCGAGAAATTGGTGAGAAAGGGTACCAGCGCATTGTTTCTCTCGCACCAGAAGTCGTATAGCACTATGAAAATAAAAAAAGGAGACACAGTAGCAATAATTGCAGGGAAAGATCGCGGAAAGAGCGGGAAGGTACTTCGTGCATTTCCAGCAATCGAGCAAATCATTGTTGAGGGAGTTAATGTAAAGAAGCGCCACCAGCGCCCAACAGCAAGCAGGCAAAAGGGACAGATTGTTGAAAAAGCACTTCCGATCCATGTTTCAAATGCTATGGTGCTTGATCCAAAAGGAGGCAAGCCGACTCGTATCGGGTATAAAGAAGAAGGTGGAAAGCGGGTTCGTATTGCTAAGAAAAGCGGCGTGACACTATAAGAAGAAATATGCAGATAACACGAACAAAACAGAAGAATATGTTCCAAGCGCTTAAGGATACTCTCGGCCTTTCAAATGCAATGCAAACGCCAAAAGTGGTGAAGGTTGTCGTTTCAACAGGTGTCGGACGAGTGAAGGACAAGAAGAAAATGGAACTCATTGCCGATAGGCTTGCGGTTATTACCGGACAGAAACCTTCACCGCGCCCTGCAAAGAAATCCGAGGCGGCATTTAAGGTGCGCCAAGGTGAGACAGTGGGGTATCAAGTAACCCTTCGAGGGAGTCGTATGTATGACTTTCTTGAGAAACTCATTCACATTGCGCTTCCTCGAACACGCGATTTCCGCGGCATCACTCGCAGTGCGGTTGACGAGATGGGAAACCTCACTATTGGCATCAAGGAGCATACGATTTTTCCAGAGACGTCAGATGAGGATATCCGAGATGTGTTTGGGCTTGCGGTAACTCTCGTGAGTAATGCAGGTTCTCGGGAAGAGGCTCTGGCATTCTTTACGGAGCTTGGTGTGCCGTTTAAGAAAGAGGACACCGAAGAATAGGGCTTGCTTGACGGCGCTTAGCGCAGTTGATACGATTAGCCCCGAGCTCAAGGAGCTTTTTTTAGTGAAGCACAGAGCGTACGGAGCAAAGCGACGAGTGCGACAATGCTGAACTAAACCCCAGCACCAATTTTGCGTGTGTAAAATCTCGCGCAGTGCGTGCACCGAATAGGTGCCTCCCTTCGGGGCGAAGCGCTGCGCCAAAAGAGGGATGTGGTTATCCGCCACACGCACTTCGCAAAAGTATGTGTTTTGCAAAATTGGTGCGGGGTCTAAAATTTTCTAACCTCACGAGGTTCGGTAAGTAAATCTAAGATGGCAAAGATATCACTTATAGCGAAAGCGCAGAAGACGCCGAAATTCCAAAGTCGGGTTGTTCGCCGTTGCTTTAAGTGTGGTCGCAAGCGAGGCTACATGCGCGATTTCGATCTCTGCCGCATTTGTTTCCGTGAGCTTGCGAATGAGGGTCAGATTCCGGGAATAAAGAAATCATCATGGTAAGCGACCCGATAGCAGATTTGATAATTCGCATGCAGAATGCTGCGGCGGTTGGTAAAGAGAGTCTCTCCGTGCCGTTTTCAACGTTGAAAATGGCAGTACTCGAGAAACTGAAAGAGCGCGGGTACATCAAGTACGCGCAGGTTAAGGGAAAGAAAGTGCAGAAGACTATTGAAATCGGACTCCTCTATGACAAACAAAAGAAACCCCGCATTACCGGCGTTGCTCGTGTGTCAAAGCCAAGTCGGCGTATGTATGTAAAGAGTACAGAGCTTTATCCAGTAAAGTACGGGAAAGGCTCGCTCATTCTTTCGACACCGAAAGGAATCCTTTCAGACGATGAAGCTCGCAGAAGTAAAACAGGCGGGGAGGCGCTATTTAAAATTTGGTAATATGTCGCGAATCGGAAAACTCCCAATTTCAATACCAGCAGGCACGACCGTATCGGTTGATGCTTCTGCTATTTCTGTTAAAGGGCCAAAAGGAGAGCTTTCGCGGCCGCTTTCCCGCCACATAACAGTTTCTATAGACGGAGATTCAATTGTCGTAACACCAAACGGCAACTCGCAGATGGCGCAGGCGCTCTGGGGTACATACGCTTCGCACATTGGTAATATGGTTACAGGCGTTAATGAGCCGTTTACCAAACACCTTTCGGTAGAAGGTGTCGGATACAAGGTGGATTTACAAGGCAGTGACCTGGTGCTGAATGTCGGGTACTCGCATCCGGTTAAGATGCCGGTACCGAAAGACCTGACGGTGGCGGTAGAAAAGAATGCCATCACTATTTCCGGGGCAGACAAGGAGGCGGTAGGGCAGTTTGCTGCCGAGGTGCGCGCGGTGCGCAAACCTGAGCCGTATAAAGGAAAAGGTATTCGATACAGCGATGAAATCGTACGTCGCAAGCAGGGTAAGAAGGGAGCCGCATAGCATATGATTGCAACAAATAAAAAAGATAAGCGCACCATTCGCCACCGACGCATCCGGGCCGCTATTTCTGGTTCTGCCGCGCGGCCGCGACTCGCACTCTTTAAGTCAAATGCGCGAATTGTCGCGCAGCTTATTGACGATGAGAGTGCAACCACTCTTGCGTCAGTTTCTTCAACTGAGGCAAAAGGTGCAACTCCTATGGAGCGGGCAATCGAGGCGGGAAAGCTCATTGCAAAGCGTGGCAAAGAGAAGGGAATTGAGAAGGTTGTGTTTGACCGCGGAGGGTATAAGTACATGGGGTCAATAAAGGCATTTGCTGACAGCGCACGGGAGGCCGGACTTATTTTTTAGTATGACAACAGCACCGCACACAACAGAAAAAAAGACAGATGCTCGCGAGCCGCGAAAGCGCGGACGTAAGGTTGTTCGTCGCGAGGACCGAGCGAAACAGGAGTTTGTCCAAAAAATTATTGATATTCGCCGCGTAACCCGTGTGATGGCCGGCGGCCGGCGTTTCTCTTTTAGTGTTGTGATGGTCTTGGGTGACAAAAAAGGACGAGTAGGTGTCGGTGTAGGAAAAGCTTCAGACACCGCGCTTGCAATTGAGAAGGCAACACGGGACGCAAAGAAGAAAATGGTAAAGATACCGATGAGTAAAGAGATGAGTATTGCACACGACGTTTCAGCAAAGTTCGGCTCCTCTGAAGTATTCCTTCGCCCTGCGCCGGGTCGCGGGCTCGTGGCGGGAAGCGCCGTGCGAACCGTGCTCGAGCTTGCCGGTGTTACCGATATTACCAGCAAGATTCTTTCCCGAAGTAAGAATAAGCTCAATATTGCGCGAGCAACACTTAAGGCACTGAAAGAACTTTCCTAATATGCAATTACACGAATTACAACGACATACAAAAAACAAGGACAAGAAACGCGTTGGCCGAGGGGGTACGCGCGGGAAAACTTCAGGTCGTGGCACGAAGGGGCAAAAGGCTCGTGCCGGCCACTCGCTTCGCCCAGAAATGCGCGACACTATAAAGAAACTTCCAAAGCTCCGCGGTCGCGGGAAGAACATCAACAAGCGTTTTCATAAGCGCGCAGTACCGGTAAACCTCTCTCTGCTTGAAGCGGCCTTCAGTGCGGGAGAGAGCGTTACTCCGGAGACCCTCGTTGAGAAAAAGATCATCAAAAAGTCTGGCGGTGTCTACCCGGTGGTAAAGATCTTGGGAGTTGGTACGCTGTCTAAGAAGCTTTCCGTCGCTGGTGTAGACGCCTCAGCCAAAGCAAAAGAGGCGATAGAATCAGCAGGAGGAAGCATGAGCTAATATGCTTGCTACTTTCTTTCAGAAACTGAAACATGTATTCACTGACAGTGCGCTTCGTAAGCGCATCCTCTTTGTGCTTGGCGCACTGCTCGTGTTCCGTATATTTGCGGCTATTCCAATTCCTGGAATCGATCCGGTTCAACTTGAGAATTTTTTCAATAACAACCAGTTCCTCGGACTGCTGAACATCTTCTCCGGCGGCGGACTCGCAAACCTCTCTATTGTGATGCTCGGTGTCAGCCCGTACATTACCGCTTCTATCATCATGCAGCTTCTCACAATCATGTCACCGAAGCTTAAAGCGCTCTACCAGGAAGAAGGCGAAGCGGGACGAAAGAAGTTTTCACTCTATTCACGATGGCTAACCCTCCCGCTCGCATTCCTTCAGGCATTTGGTTTCTATGTCATCCTGCAGCGGCAAGGTATTATCCTCGACACGAGCCTCTTTACGACAGTAACGGATGTAATAGTAATTGCCGCAGGTTCAATACTGCTTATGTGGATCGGTGAGCTTATTTCTGAATTCGGCATCGGCAACGGTGTCTCGCTCATTATCTTTGCCGGCATTGTCGCGTCTCTTCCAAGCGCAATAAGCCAGCTCATCTTCTCTTTTGATGTCTCTCAAATTCCTCTCTACCTCGGATTCCTTGCACTTACCGTCATTGTTACGGCCGGAGTGGTCTTTATTACCGAGGCAGAACGACCGATTCCTATTACGTATGCGCGTCGTGTCCGCGGCATGAAAGTCTACGGCGGGGTATCAACCTACCTTCCACTGCGAGTGAATCAGGCAGGAGTTATCCCTATCATCTTTGCCCTCGCGCTCTTACTGCTTCCACAGATGGTCTTTAGTTTCCTTGCACAGATCAATATTGATCTTGTTGCCTCTATTTCAAATTCAGTTCTCGGCGCCCTTTCAAATCAGTGGGTCTACGGTGCGATTTACTTCTTCTTTGTTGTTGCCTTCACCTACTTTTATACCGCGGTCACATTTGATCCAGAGACAATTTCAAAGAATTTGCAGCGCTCGGGTGCATTTGTGCCAGGAGTGCGACCGGGAGGGCAGACGTCTGGGTACCTCGCAAAAATCCTCACTCGTATTACACTCTTCGGTGCGCTGTTTCTCGGCTTCATAGCCATTTTGCCGCTCATTATGCAGGGTATTACCGGTATTGCGACGCTTACAATTGGAGGAACAGCGCTCCTCATTGCTGTTTCTGTGGTTCTTGATTTGGTTAAAAAAGTGGAAGCGCAGATATCAATGCGCGAATATTAAAAGTCTATCGTTTCCACGCTCCGTAGCTTCTGAAAAAGAAAAAAGTAGTTTTTTTCGAAAATATTTACTAAAAAGCTGAAAAGCTATGAAGCTGCTACGCTAAACGATATACTCTCCCTATGGAGAAAAAAACAGTAATATTTTTTGGAATGTCTGGCTCTGGGAAGGGGACGCAGGCGGATAAACTCGTCGCATTCCTAAAGGAGCAAGCGCCGTCGCGTGAAGTTATTTACATTGAAACAGGAAAGCGATTCAGAGAATTTGCAGACGGTAACTCCTTTACCCAGAAAAAGACTCGCGCCGTTATGGAAGAGGGCGGCCTTATGCCGGCATTTATGCCAATCTATATGTGGACGAGCATGCTCGTCGAGCGGCTTACTGGCGAGGAACATTTAGTGCTCGATGGCCTTGCTCGTAAACCACACGAAGCGCCAATTTTAGAGGAGGCAATGCGTTTCTATGAACGGGTACCGGTTGATATTGTGTACCTAGAGCTGCCAGAGGAAGTTGCGTACACACGCCTCTGCGAGCGCCACCGTTCAGATGATAGCGACGGCAGCATCACCAAGCGGCTTAATTGGTTTAAGAAAGACGTCGTACCTTCAATGAATCATTTTCGCGATAAAGAAGGATTCAATTTTTACGATATCGACGGTAGTCGAGATATTGACGCGGTTTTTTCCGATATCCTTAAACAACTGAAACTACAATGACACTCAAGACTGACGAAGAAAAAGAAATACTCCGAGAAGCCGGTCGGCGGCTCGCGGTAGTGCTTGAAGAAACAGCAAAGCTGGTACGCCCCGGTGTCTCAACGCTCGAGCTTAATCAAAAGGCAGACGATATTATTCGTGAATTTGGCGACAAGCCCGCTTTTCTTGATTACAAACCCTACGGCGCACCGCGTCCGTTTCCTGCAACGCTCTGCATTGCAATCAATGAGACTGTGGTGCACGGCATTCCAACCGAGGACCCCGTAGAGCTCGTTGAAGGGGATATTATTGGCCTTGATACCGGTCTTATCCATAAGGGCTTCTACACAGACTCAGGCATTACGGTGCCAGTCGGAGAGATTGATGAAAGCGCGCGCAAACTTATCAATATCACACGCGAAGCGCTCATGGTCGGCATTAAGCAGGCGCGCACAGGCAACACGACGGGTGACATCGGGCATGCAATAGAAGAGTTTGTGAAGCCCCACGGCTACGGCATTGTCCGAGAGCTCTGCGGGCACGGTGTCGGAAAGGCGGTGCATGAAGAGCCAAGTATTCCAAATTACGGGCGTGCCGGTGAAGGGGCGGTGCTCGTTGAGGGAATGGTCATTGCAATTGAGCCAATGCTAAATGAAGGAAGCAAAGAGGTGGTGTTTGAGCCGGATGGCTATACAGTGCGCACCAAAGACGGCTCGCGAAGCGCGCACTTCGAGCACACGCTTGTGGTAACCAAAGACGGCCCCGAAATAATGACTAAGAAATAATGGCTTAGCAGAGCCCTACCTACCGGCAGGCAGGCCTATCAATCGACTCAGTCAGATGATTGAGTCGATTGTCACGCAAAGCCGCCCAGAAAAAGTGAGCGCTCGGGGCCGCGAGGCCAAGAATTACTCACTTTCTCTGGATGGCTTTTCGGTTTAGCTGGAAAAAGAGAAGGGCCCGCGTGGCGGGCCCCTTATGGTGCTTGGTGTGGTGCTAGGATATGTCGGTGCCACCGGCGATGTCGCCGTCGCCCCCGATGGGCAGAATCCCAGCCGAGCCAGGGTCGCCGTTGATGATGTCGTCCTTGACCGGTTTGCGAAGGGTAAGACCTCCTCACCCATCGATGCGCGTTGAAATGTAGTGCTTCATCTGCCACCTTCCTTTCTACTTTCACAATAATAAAGCGAGAGAAAAATACAAGTGCGGTATACTTATAGCAATGGAAGGAGCTTCGACACACGAGCGGAAAAAATTCAGCACACCACACGAAGAGCTTACCTACCTGCGTGAGCAAGTGGCGAAAAAAGAGCGGGAGCTCTCTGTGGAGAGTAATGACAGTGAGCGTGAGCGAGTGGCGGCGCGCAATCTTAAGGAGTATCAAAAAACAGACCCGTCGTCGGTTCTCGCCGAGGAGTACCAGATGTCAACCGAAGAGCGCGATCAGGTGGTGCTTGATTTAGCGCCAGAGGAACACGATGAGAAAATGGGCGAGCTTCTCGGTATTCTCCAAGAGAAAGGAGTGCGCAATGCGCTTTCAGTTGTTGAGGGGATGCGCGACCCGCATATCGAGGACGATTTCCACCGCTTTTTGCGGCGCTACATTGCAGAGGGGTACCCGACAGCCGGGATAAAAAGCACTGAGGCGCTTGCGCAAGCGCTTTCCATGGCTCTCTATGAAATCGCTCTGCCATCAAGCGAAAACGATAGAGAGAAAGACGTCGGGCACCTGCTTGCCGCAATGGAGCAATTTTACGCAGGGATGCTCTCAACTGACGCAAAAGAGCCAAATCAAAAAAATGCATTTACTTTTGAAATAGGAATTCCGGCAGACGGCGAGGAGGTTGTATTTTACATTGGCGTTCCCAAAGCTCGCCAGTCGCTCTTTGAAAAGCAGTTACTCGCGTCATTCCCTGGAGCTAAGGTAAAAGCATGCGTGAATGATTACAATCCATTTGCGACTGATGGCGTAGCCGTCGCCTCATACGCAAAATTTGCCAAAGGCGGCGCTTTCCCACTGAAGCGCTACGATGCATTTGAAAATGACCCGCTCAATATTATTCTCTCTTCTTTTTCAAAGCTCGACACAAAAAATGAGGGAGCAGCAGTGCAGATTATGATGAGCCCCGCAGGGGAGTACTACACAAAGCGTTTCAGGCGGGCATATGAGCACATTCAAAAGGGCGTACCGGTAAAGAAAGCAACTGATATTCCCGATTCTCTTTCGGGAAATATAGTGAAAGGCTTTCGTGATGTCATTGTGCCGACAAAGAAGAAAAAAAGTGAAGAAAGCATACCGACGCCGGTTGATGAAATAGCACTCGAGCACATTGGGGAGAAAATTAAAAGCCCGATTGTCGCCGGCAATATTCGGCTTGTCGCATCAGCAGCTTCAGTTACGCGCGCTGAGGAGATATTGGGAGACCTTGAGTCTGCATTTCAGCAATTTGGGGAGCCGCAAGGCAACCAGTTAGTTTTTGTTCGTGAAAAGAGCCGCCGTCTCGCCGCGCTCCTCCATGCATTTGTCTATCGCTTATTCTCGCGCGACCGCGTTGTGCCCCTTTCTCTACGTGAGCTTACCGGCCTCTACCACCTCTCGGCGGCTCAAGTAGATACCTCGCGTGAATTGCGCAAAAGCAAAGCGAAAGAGGCGCCCGCGCCGGTTGGCATGCCGGCAGATGGAGTGCTCCTTGGGATGAATACATTCTCTGATACGCGAGTGCCTATTTACTTTTCTCCTGAAGACCGACTCCGTCACCTCTACAGTGTTGGGCAAACAGGTACGGGAAAGTCATCGCTCTTAAAGAACATGATTATCCAAGACATCCAAAATGGCGAGGGCGTCTGCTTTATTGATCCGCACGGCAATGATGTTGAAGATATCCTTGCCGCTGTGCCAGAGGGGCGTCGGGGTGATGTTATTTACTTTGATCCAAGCGAAACCAAAGCGCCAATGGGGCTTAACATGCTTGAGTATGACCGCTCGCACCCCGAGCAAAAAACATTTGTTGTAAATGAAATGCTCTCCATTTTCCAGAAACTCTACGGCGGCGTGCCGGAATCGCTCGGGCCGATATTCGAGCAGTACTTCCGCAACGCAACAATGCTCGTCATTGAAGACCCGGCGACCGGCTCGACTCTCCTTGATGTATCGCGGGTTTTCGCCGACGAGCAGTTTCGGCAGCTGAAACTCTCTCGGTGCGACAATCCGCTCGTGGTGCAGTTCTGGCGCGATATTGCGCAGAAAGCGCAACGAGACGCAGGACTCTCTGAAATAGCGCCCTATGTCACAAGTAAATTCGACGTTTTCCTTGCCAACGAGATTATGCGGCCGATCGTGGCGCAAGAGCGCTCCGCATTTAATTTCAGGGAAATAATGGACGAGCGCAAAATCCTGTTAGTAAATCTCTCAAAGGGGCGACTCGGTGATATTAACGCGCACCTCCTCGGGCTTATCATTGTGGGTAAAATTCTTATGGCCGCGCTGTCACGTTCCAGCACAGGAGCGGCAGAGGCGCCGCCGTTTTACCTCTACATCGACGAATTTCAAAATGTCACAACGCCGTCTATTTCAACGATTCTCTCTGAAGCGCGGAAATACAAACTTTCGCTCACGATGGCGCACCAATTCATCGCTCAGCTTGATGAAAAAATCCGCGATTCAGTGTTTGGAAACGTAGGAAGCAAGTGCGTGTTCCGTGTCGGGTCAGACGATGCGGAATACTTGGCACGGCAATTCGAGCCGGTATTCAGTGCAAAAGATTTAACAGAACTCGATAACAGAAATGCGTATCTCGCGCTTCTGGTTGACGGAAAGCCTGCAAAGCCTTTTAATATCGAGACCGTACCAATAGAATCAGGAGATCGTACGAATGCAGAAACCCTTAAGCAGGAATCATTCGCCCGTTTCGGACGAAACAGGGCAGATGTTGAAAAGGAAATCCGCGCGAAGTACGCGTCAATGATGTAAATACTATGAGTGAATTCAAGAAAGAAAGAACACTGGTCATTATCAAACCCGATGGCATCCAGCGGACCCTTATAGGCGAGATCATACAGCGGTACGAGCGTATGGGGTTAAAGCTCGTTGGCCTTAAAATGCTCATCCCAAGCGAAAAGCAAGTTGAAGAGCACTACCTTCTAGATCCGAATTGGAAAAAAAGCGTCGGAGAGAAAGCAATTGAAGGCTATCGAAAAAAGGGACTCACACCACCCACGGAGGATCCAATTGAGGTGGGGGACACAGTGGTAGCCGCACTAAAGAAATACATGACTAGCGGGCCGGTGGTTGCTATGGTCTGGCAAGGCGCGCATGCCGTTGAAATAGTACGGAAAGTTACCGGTGGCACTGAGCCGAGGAGTTCTGATGTTGGCACTATTCGCGGGGATTACGTTCTTGATTCGTACCAAATGGCAGACACTGACCAACGAGCAGTGCGCAACCTCATTCACGCGTCAGGCTCTGTTGAGGAAGCGCAAAATGAAATAGAGCACTGGTTTAAAAGCGAAGAGCTTATGGATTACCGCCTCGTGCAGGAGCAAATTCTCTACGATGTTAATTTAGACGGAATTCTCGAGTAGTGCTCATTAGGAAACACCGAAAAGGCTCTTGCAATATGTGAGAGTCTTTTTATTTACGGTATACTGCAGGCAGGGTTGGAATGCATAGTCCCTTAATCTCTTTTCTCGGGAGTCTTACATCACCTATTGCTCCGGCTATAGTGTTGCGGACACCCCCTTGGGTTTCTCGGGCAAAGATGCACTCTAACCCTGCCAGAGCGCTCCGCATAGGCGGAGCATTTTGGTAGAAACTATGCACCATCCACTGAAACACCCGCTTTTCAAACTGCAATTTTTTCTCCTCGCGCTATTGGCTGCCGTCCATTTCTACGCTCTTAAATACTTTCTCTACTGGAGTTACTTGTGGCTTGATATGTTTATGCATTACCTCGGCGGCCTATGGCTTGGAGTAATTGCATTGTGGTTCTTTTACTTCTATACGGGGGCTCCGCGCAACACGACACACGCTCTTTTTATTGCACTCGGTATGGGTTTGGGAATCGGAGGCGCGTGGGAAGTGTTTGAGGTGTTTGCTGGGCTTCCCGTTGAGAGTAACTACGTACTTGATACTGCGATTGATATGCTCATGGACACACTTGGAGTAATTACTGCGTGGTTTTGCATAACAGTGGTATTTTTTAAACATGGACAGTGATAGCGCTATAACATTTTACGGCGGAGCGGGAACAGTAACAGGCTCAAACTTTCTACTCGAGCATAATGGCACACGCATACTCATTGACTGCGGCCTCACGCAAGGCGAGCAGTATTGCCACAAATGCAATTACGATGATTTCGAGTACGATCCGGCAAGTATTGATGTACTCATTGCAACACATGCGCACGCTGATCACATTGGACGTATTCCAAAGCTGGTGCGCGACGGCTTTAACGGAGTTATTTACTCGACGCCTGCCACTCGCGATCTCTCAAGCATTATGTTTGATGATGCTGTTCGCATCCTTGAAGATGAAGCACGCAAAGAAAACAGAGAGCCGCTCTACACCCTTCTTGATGCGCGAAAAGCTATGAGCCTCTGGAAAGGGGTAGAGTACCATGCAAAAGGCGACGCTTCCGGAATTCCATTCACCTTTCTCGATGCGGGGCATATCCTCGGCTCTGCAATGGTCGAGTTCCTGCTCAATGGGAAAAAGGTTGTCTTTACGGGGGATTTGGGCAATTCGCCGGCACCGCTCCTTAAGGATACTGAGAGAGTCGATGGAGCCACGTACATTTTGATGGAAAGTGTCTATGGAGACAGGAATCACGAAGACCGTTCTGCGCGGCGGGAAAAACTCAAAGAGGCCATTGTAGATACCGAAGGGCGCGGCGGCACACTCCTCATTCCGGCATTTTCGATACAGCGCACGCAGGTATTGCTCTATGAGATAAACAACATGGTTGAGGATGGGGAGGTAAACGAAATCCCCGTATTTCTTGACTCACCGCTTGCCATTAAGGTGACAGACATCTACCGCAATTATGAATCGCTCTATAACGAGACAGTAAAGAAAGAAATTGCCGCCGGTGATGATATTTTTGACTTTGCGAAACTCTCATTCACTCCGAGAGTTGAAGAATCAAAAGCGATACTCACCACGCCGGGGCCGAAAATTATCATTGCGGGATCCGGCATGTCAACCGGCGGTCGAGTGCTCCACCATGAAAAAGTGTACCTGCAGGATTCGAAAAGCATGCTTCTGCTCGTCGGGTATCAGGCGGTAGGCACACTTGGCAGACACATTGCTGATGGGTTAAAGCACGTTACAATTTTTAACGACACAATTAACGTGCGTGCAGAAGTGCGCCTGATACGGGGGTACTCGGCCCACAAGGACGGAGAACATCTGGTGGAATTTGTCGAGCCGTCCGCGGAGACACTCAGGAAAGTGTTTGTCGCGATGGGAGAGCCGAAAGCATCAAACTTTCTTGCGCAAAGACTCCATGACTTTCTTGGTGTTGATGCGCTCGTACCGAAAAAAGGGGATAGAGTGGTGCTCGAGCTCTAACCCGCACACTTACATACCTATCACTTCAAATGTAATACGAAAATGCACTATGTATATGTATTAAAAAGTCACAAAGATGAGGAACTCTATATTGGATGCACAAGTAATTTGAAGCGGAGAGTGGAGGAACATAACGCTGGCAAGTCTTTTTCTACCAAACTACGCAGGCCGTTTGAGCTTGTATATTACGAGGCATATAAAAGCTCAATAGATGCGTATGCACGAGAAAGTGCCTTAAAAAAGAGAGGAAATGCCAGAATGCATTTAAAAAATCGAATCTTATCCAGCATCCAATAGGTATGTAAGTGTGCGGGTGTGCTAAACTTTTTCTATGGACATACGGGACGAAGCTCGAAAGGTGTATAAACCAAAAGTTAAAATTTGTGTCTCAGGTGCCGCCGAGACAGGGCATTGCGGCATCGATGCGTACAATCAGGGTAAAGAGCTGGGACATCAAATCATTCGCCAAGGTGCGGTGGTTGTAACGGGCGCTACCACAGGATTTCCATTTTTTGCCGCTATTGGCGCAAAAGAAGAGGGCGGTGTCTCTATTGGGTTTTCTCCAGCGGCGTCATTTCAGGAGCACGTTGAGACATACAAACTCCCCGCAGAGTGTATGGACCTTATCGTGTACACCGGTTTCGGTTTTTCAGGTAGAAATCTACTACTCACTCGCTCCGCCGATGCGGTTATTGTCGGGTGCGGTCGCATCGGTACAATTAACGAATTTACTATTGCGTACGAGGACAGAAAACCAATCGGAATTCTTGAAGGCTCATGGCAGACTGATGAAGTGATTGAGAGTATTATTTACAACTCTCATCGCAATAATAAAAAAATTGTCTTTGACTCTGACCCGAAAGCGCTCGTTGAGAAGGTTATGGCTTTGGTCAAAAAAGACAAAGCCGAGTACAACTTTGTCTATCAAAATCACGACGGGTTCTCTGCCAAAAGTGGCGATCTCATTCTTTAAAAAATCGCCCGAGGGGCGATTTTTTCTGCATTCCTATTTAACGTGAGTGACGATCCGCTCAAAACTTTCAGGTTTCTCTTTTGCGATCATTGAGAGCACTTTCCTATCGAGCCCCACACCTTTCTCCTTAAGCGCATGGATAAATGTGCTGTAAGAGAGCCCTGCTGGGCGTACCGCGGCGTTGATGCGCACGCTCCACAGACGACGGAATACATTTTTCTTGTCCCTTCGGTGCGCGAATGCGTGGTTGCCCGCGTGCCGGATCGCTTCATTTGCTCGGCGCTCTTTCGTTGAGATACCGTGGCGCGCCCCTTTGGTCATTGCGAGCCGGTTGCGACGTCGCTTCATTGAAATTGTTCCTCGTTTTACCCGTGCCATACTATTGTTAGTTACTTTTCGTGTTTATTTTACTCGTCTATCCCGTAGCCTTTCGCCTGCGGGCGAGAGGCTACGGGGGTGCCTATTAGCTATTCGGTAGGAAACGATCCTTTGCCTTATTTGAAATAGTAAACCCGAATAGACCGCGACGCTTCAAACTTTTGCGTCCTGACTCTTTCGCATTGTAGTGGTCCTGACCGCCGGCACGGCGAAGAATCTTACCATTCTTAGTCACTTTCAATCTTTTAGTGTATGACTTGTTTGTTTTCATGTTCTTGGTTTACTGTGCCCCGTAACTAGAGCGAAGTGGCACGTTACTGGGGTTTGTTTTCATTGCCTTGTTTCTCTCCAACGGCATCTTTCTTCGCTGATCCTTTTGCCCGTTCAATTGTTACCGAGAGTCCTTTCGGGCTTTTTTTAATCTCATCAGAGATTTTATATTCGGTTGAAACGAGATTAAGGAACCGCTCCAGTCGCTCCTTCAGGAAGCTAAATTCCATGTATTTGTACCTGCCCCAGAGAAAAAGGTCAACTTTTACCCGGTGTCCTTCTGAGAGCCAGCCGCTGACCCGTTTCGCCTTCAGTTTCAGGTCATTCTCACCGGTCCCAATCTTTACTTGGGTAACTTTCGTCTCGGTGACATGAGATTTTGCTTTCATCTCACGCTGCTTCTTCTTCAGCTCGTACTGGTACTTCCCGTAATCCATCACTTTCGCGACGGGGGGGGTTGCATTCGGTGATATTTCAATGAGGTCGAGCTCCGCTTCCTTTGCGGCAGCAAGTGCCTCAGCCCGTGAAATGACACCTAAATTAGCGCCATCGGCGCCAATTACTCGGAGCTCTTTAGCCCGAATATCTTCATTAATGCGTACTCGTTCGTCTCTCAAAACAGGATTACCAAAAGAGTGTACCACGCCCACTCTACTGGGTCAAATTCTTATTCTCCCTGACCGTTACCCAAGTGTTTCAAGTTCATGCTCATAGTCGTGCGCAAACATGGCCCACATAGCGAGGAAGAAACCGGCGATGACAGGGCCAACAATAAAGCCGGCAATACCGAAGAGAGACAGCCCGCCGAGGGTGGAGAGGAGAATTAGCACATCAGGCATTTTTGTATCGTGCCCCACGAGAATTGGACGCAAGAGATTGTCGATAGTCGAGAGAACAAAGAATCCGCCGATGAGGAGCACAAGCCCGCCAAAAACATCTCCTGTAAATAGGAGAAAGAGCCCCGCCGGCATCCAAATAATGCCGGGGCCAATAGCAGGAATAACCGAGAGAATAGCCATAACGACAGCCCAAAGTACTACTCCTTCTGTGCCGGCAATCCAAAAGAGCGTGCCGCCGATGGCACCCTGGATTAGTGCTATGACGAGCGTGCCTTTAAATATTGCTCGGGTAATAGAGCAGAAGCGACGGTAGAGCTCTCGCTCACGGTCATCGCCAAGCGGGAGAACCCGCATAAGGGTCTCACCAAGACGCGATCCGTCGCGAAAGATAAAGAAGAGCACGTAGAGCATGAGGAGGAATTTCACCACGAAAGAGAAGGTGCCCTGCCCGATGGCGAGCGCTTGACCCGAGAGCCAGTTCACCGCGGTCTCAGCAAAACCGGTGAGCTTCTCGACCAGTGCTTCCTGCGATACGCCGACATCAGGAATGTATGAAATGAGCAGATTCGCTTGCGTGACCAGCTCGTCTTGGTGTGCTGAGAGGTACTGAGCAAAGGTTATTGACTCCTTTACTACCAGCGAGCCAATAAAGTAAAGCGGAACGAAGACGACAATGAGAATCGTGAGGATAGTAAGCACTGATGCAGCCCACTTCCATCTCAATACCCTTTGCCACTTGCGAAAAAGAGGGTAGAAGACAATGCCGAATACCACTGCCCAAAAGACCGGGGCGATAAAATCTTGCACAAGCCAGAGAAATATAAGCGTGGCAAAAATGAGAAGACCAAAGAAGAGTCCGTTTTGTACCGCCTTGAATTGGAGCAGTTGCGATATCGGCTTCATTGCGTCAATTGTAGCAGGAAGAAGCAGAGAAGCACAGCAACCGCGCCTAAAGGCGCGGCTGCTATTTGCACACCTGTGCAATATGTGGAATGCTTCCGGAAGAATACACCGCGTGGGAGGTTGCTATGAAGCGAGGACTCCTCGTTGCTCTGCTCTGCATAATTTTCTCTCCGAATCACGCAAGAGCTCATGGCGAGTATAAGTGGATTGCTGATATGCGCTTTGTAAACTGGTTCGGTAAACAGTGTTGCGGACCGTCGGACTGCTTCAAGGTGCGACTCATCGCTCACAACTGCGATGCGCCCCTTCGTAGTAATGAAAAGTGTACAGCCATTATTGAGTACAAAGGAAAAGGAATCTCGCTTCCAATCGCGCGAGGGTCCGTGCACTTCTATTCAAAAGACGGCAATGTGTGGATGTGCGGGTACTACAACGATGTTACCTATGGTACCGGCCACTCCGCTCGGTGTCTTTTTATTCCGAGGCAGCTCGGCAAGAGGAAAGGGCATCCTACGGCATGACTCCTGTGCATCATAAATAATCACAGTAATTACCTCTATGACCCGACACGTGTCGGGTCATCCTATTTCTTGAAAAAGAAATACATATTTAAAACTGATTTAAATACCTTTCTTTACATTTTCTGAGTGCTACAATCGCTGTATGAAGAAACTGACATGCAAAGACCTCGGCGGGGCGTGCGGTGAGGAGATTATCGGTGAGACATTTGAGGAATTGGGCGAGAACTGTAAGAATCATGTACTCATGCAGATTCAGGCAGGAGACACAGAACACCTTCGTGCGGTTGCGAAAATGAAAAAGGCAACACCAGAAGAGCAGCAGGCAATGCTCGCAGGTTTTCAAAAGAAGTTCGACGAAGCAGAAGAGGTCTCAAAATAAGAAGCCGCACAAAGGGTGGTTTCTTATTTTGTGATGTAGGAATGGGCGGAATCGAGGGTCAAGTTTCTAAACTCGCTTCACTCGTTAAGAACTTCCTCCCCGGACTCGCCACTCCTTCGTGCTTTGGCACGCGTGGCTCCGTCTGTTCGATTCCGC
>Ga0210057_1000778_pt1 | contig 51740 bp, 53 predicted proteins | sample CryGeyCG2114_010_2_FD_183968 | JGI IMG/M metagenome (GOLD analysis project Ga0210057, IMG submission 183968) | Groundwater microbial communities from aquifer - Crystal Geyser CG10_big_fil_rev_8/21/14_0.10 (SPAdes) (version 2) | ecosystem: Environmental > Aquatic > Deep subsurface > Groundwater ...
AAACAAATTACAAATCCTAAATTACAATGTTCCAAATAGAAACAAAAACCCCCTTTGCTTGGTTTGGAATTTGGAATTTAGAATTTAGAGCTTGTTTAGTATTTAGATATTAGAATTTAGTATTTAATTTAAATTTGTTTAGTATTTAAATATTAGAATTTATAATTTTTAAAATTTATGCAAAACAATAACATTGAAAAATCTTTAAAATCTTATATGGTTGGTGTCTGTGGGGTTGGTATGGTGGGTGGGGCTTTGCTGCGGTATTTTGAAGGCAAAGGGATTAAGCCCCTACTTTACGACCCAGGCAAAAACTTGGGTAGCTTGGAAGAATTAAACCAAGCTGATGTTATTTTTATTTGCGTACCCACCCCATTTAAAGCAGGGGAAGGTTTTGATTTGTCGTATGTAAAAGATGCTGTTTCTAAAATTGGAGGTGAGAAAATTATTGTTTTAAAATCAACTGTCGTGCCAGGAACCACTGAAAAAATGCAAAAAGAATTTCCCCAACATAAGTTTTTGTTTAACCCTGAGTTTTTAACGGAGTTAACGGCTGATCAAGACATGAACTATCCTGACAGGCAAATTATTGGCTATACCAAAGAGAGTTTTACTATAAGTAAAGATATAATAATGCTTTTGCCCTTAGCTCCATTTGAAAGGATAATCCCAGCCACCGAGGCCGAGTTGGTTAAGTATTATGGCAATAATTGGTTTTCTGTTAAGGTTATTTATGCCAACCAGTTTTATGATTTGTGTGAAAAAATAGGTGCTGATTATAACACGGTGATGGAATCAGCTTCAGCTGACAAGCGCATTGGCCCATCGCACTTAGTTGTAATGCATAAGGGTTACCGCGGATTCGGGGGGAAATGCTTAAATAAAGACATCCGAGCGATGATTGAATTTGGCGATAAAGAGGGGGTTGATTTAGAGTTGCTGAAAACGGCTGAAAAGGTAAATAATGACTTGATGAAACAACAAGGTATTGCTGACCCCGAGAAGTTTTCTAAGCGCGAATAATAAAATAAAAAATGGCTCGGGAGTGTAATTTCAAAGAGTCCCGTAGGTGGTTAGACCTTGTGATACTTTTATACTCTTTGAAATTAACTCCTTTCGCCATTTTTTAGGTGCTTCCCGTATTTGTATTTTTTCCAGTGTTTTTATTTTTAAAAGTTAAAGATGAACAACAAAACCTTGGGCCTGTTTTTTTCTTATGGGGTGGGGATTGAAACATGGGAAAAACAGGGCTATTTAAATAGGGAATTAAAGTATTACACAATGCTTGGCCAACAACTTGGCAAGGTTTCTTTTTTTACATACGATTTGCGTCGTTCGTGTGCGTGTTATTCTGAGCAAAGCGAAGAATCTCTTTTAGGTGACAGCTGTACGAGGTCAGACCTCGTACAGGTCTGTACGAGGTCTGACCTCGTACCTAGCTGGCTTTATGTGTTTTTAATGCCGTTTTTGCAAGCAAAAGCAATCAAAAAGTGCGATATTTTGAAAACAAACCAAATGTCTGGCGCTTTGCCAGCCATTATAGCTAAAATTATTTACCGCAAAAAATTAGTTGTGAGGTGCGGGTATGAGTGGCTTTTTACTCTATCAAAAGCTAAAAAACCCCTATGGGAAAGGGCAATCGTTTATTGCTTGGAGTTTTGGGCTTATAAAATAGCCAACAAAATTATTTTTACATCGCGAGCAGATAAGGATTTTGCCCAAAAGACATTCAAGATAAAAGAGAGTAAGATTGCGATTATCTCAAACTATATTGACATCGACTTATTTAAGCCCATGCCTGAACTAAAAAAAGAACTAAATTCTGTTTGTTTTGTGGGTCGGCTGTCGCGGGAAAAAAACTTGAAAGAACTAATTGCAGCAGTGAACGAACTACCCCAAGTCAAACTTTACATAGCAGGCGATGGCCCGGAAAAAGAGGCATTGCAAGAACAAGCGCAAAACAATAAAAAAATTGTTTTTTTAGGCAAACTTCCCAACGAACAACTACCCGCTTTGCTAAATAAATGCGAGGTTTTTGTTTTGCCCTCGCTTTACGAAGGCAACCCCAAGGCCCTGTTAGAAGCAATGGCTTGTGGTTTGCCTTGTTTGACAAGTGACATTGAAGGTATTAAAGAAACAGTCTCCCAGAATAGAAACGGTTTGCTTGTTAATCCCCTAAAAAAAGATATTACCAAAGGTCTTACTTTACTTTTGAGAGATAAATTTTTTGCGGAACAATTAGGACTTCAAGCCCGCGAGACAATAGAAAAAGGGTTTGCCTTAGAGCAAGCCCTTGAAAAAGAAGTTGTCTTATTAAAAGACCTTATAGCAAATTAAATCCCGCAAACCGTCAACACATTTGTGTTGTCTGGTTTGCGGGATTATTTTATTTCCAGCCACCTCCTTCGGCTGGATGCAAGGTTTGTTCTCCTGCCTCAGAAAGCAGGAAGAGCAAATTCCTTGTTTTAGCACTTACCATTAAGGTGGCGCTCTGCTGCTTGTAAGCTTCAAATAGTATCCCACTCCAAGCGGCATCGGTGCCGCTTGTCTGGTGTTTCCACGACACAACGTGGAAAGCACCGTTTGTCTTAAAGCAGGCATTCTCGCCTGCTTGAAGACTGTGGATGGATGCCCAAATTTGGGCCTCTTTTTGTTGGCGCCCGTTCTGAACGTCAACAAAAATCATTATGGCAATTACGGCCACGAGCGCCGTAATAGCCATTACCATCAATGTCGTTTCAAACTTTTTCATTTTTTCTCCTTTCAAAAGAGAATATGGGGCTAAACGATTAACCCCCTGTAAAGAACAACAGCTCTTGGTTTATGGCGAAAACCTTAAACCGAGCTGATTTTTCCTTTTGATTTCACACTCGTATTATAGCATAATTTCTTGAGCTTGTCAAGGGGTTGACGGGGGGAAGGAGAGGGTTTATACTATATTTATGGATACTATAACGGTTTCAAAAATTGAATACAAAAAACTTAAGAAGCAAGCGGACGCTTTCAAATTGTTTGCTGGTTATTTTTTTGCTTCCTTGGTTGCGGATTCTCCTCAAGATGTGATTAATGATTTTAGAAAAACCAATCTTTATACAGAGAGTTTTTTAAAAGATCTTAAAGAGGGATTAGCTGATTCTTCTTATTTAAAAAATTATGGTGATAAGACCACTAAAACCAAGATTAGAAATGTTCCTGCGTGATAGAGGGCTTCTAGCTAAATGGGCAAAAGCGAAAAAGTTGTTTGAAAAAGACATCCGTCATACCTCATTGAATGTTGAACTCCTTGAGCCCAAGTGGAGAGCAATTTATTCTTTTCGCCTTGATAAAAAATACAGGGCGTTGTTTTTTATTGGCAAGGATGGTTTTGTTGAAATTTTACAAATTACCAACCACTACAAGAAGGCATAATTTATTTTAAAAGCAAATGCAATTAGTTGATAATGTTTTGCAAGGTAAAGAAAGAGAAGAGGCGATTAAGCGGGCCGAGAGCTTGCCTTTTTTGGTTTTAGACGAAGAGCAGGTTAAAGATGTTAAAAACATAGCCAAAGGGGTTTATTCGCCTTTAACTGGTTTTTTGAAAAGAGACGATTTTGAAAGGGTGGTTAAAGAAATGTGTCTTGTTAGCGGGGAAGTTTGGCCAATTCCGATTGTTTTAAATATTTCAAAGCAAGAAGCCGCAGAGCTTGAAAAAACTCAGGAAAAAACTCAGGAAAAAGTTCTTGCCTTAAAAGACGAGAAAGGCGAAGTAGTTGCTCTTTTCAAAGATAGCTCTTTGTCTGAACGATTAGCCAAACAAGCCAGAGCTACCCTTGAAGAAAGCTTTTCTTTAAAGCAAGTCCTATCAAGAGAAATCAAACTAACCGAGTCAGTTTAATATAATTACTCCGATAGCAACAACTCTCGGACATAGCCGCACAGGTTTAGTATTCGCGGAAAAAAGAAAGCTTGAAAGCAGGGGTTTTTTGATGTATGATAGAGCAATATGTTTATTCGTTTTGTTATAAAAATGGTTTTAAGGGTGGATAATTTTATTTATCAACTGCTTAGTTTTTTGGCAATTAAACAAGAAGGGGGCAAGCACCCTAAGCATCGGCTGATGCGCTACCATCAGTTTTTTTTAGATAACATAAGCACTACTGACAAGGTTTTAGACCTTGGTTGTGGGGCTGGGTTTTTGGCTTTTGTACTTGCTCAAAAAGCCAAAGAAGTCGTTGGTATAGACATAACCAAAGAAAACATCGCGAAAGCCAGGCAGAAGTTTAAGCTACCTAATCTAAAGTTTATTTTAGGGGACATTCTTGAATATAATTTTAAAGAAAGTTTTGATGTCATTGTTTTATCAAATGTTTTAGAGCATCTTAAAGAAAGAGTTGATTTTTTAAAAAGATTAAATGGCTTGGCCCCGAAGATTTTAATTAGGGTTCCTTTATTAGAAAGAGATTGGCTCACCTTATATAAAAAAGAACTGGGCGTTGAATATCGTTTAGACAAGGGGCATTTTATTGAGTACACTTTTTCAAGTTTTAAAAAAGAGTTATTAGAAAGCGGTTGGGAAATAAGCCATTCGCTAACTCTGTTCGGCGAATTATGGGCAGTGGCTTTTCATTAATAATAATAAGGTCTATGTCAAAAAAAATATTAATTACAGGTTCAGAAGGTTTTGTCGGGCCTTATTTAAGAGAGCTGGCTGTTTTAAAAGGTGATGATGTTTTTGGTATTACTCAATCAGAGTGTGATTTAACTGATTTCAAGAAAACAGACGGCTTATTGAACAAAATACAGCCCGATGTCATTTTCCACTTAGCTGGAAAAAGCAGTGTTACAGATTCTCTGCAAGATCCATTTGCTACTTTTTCAACTAATATTTTTTCGGTTTTAAATATTTTAGAATCAGCTCGTCAGTTGAAAAGTAAGCCCGTTATTTTATCAGCTGGGTCTTCAGAAGAGTATGGTATTTTAAGCTCCACCGCTCCCTTAAAAGAAGAAATGCCCTTGAACCCGACATCCCCGTATGGTTCTTCTAAAGTAATTCAGGAAAATATAGCTTTGCAATACTTTAAACATTTTAAGGTAAAGGTAGTTTTAAGTAGAACATTTAATCATACTGGCCCAAAACAAGGGCCAAGAGCTGTCGCCCCCGCCTTTGCTAGGCAAATCGCTGAAATTGAGCTTGGCCTGAAAGCCCCTCTTTTAAAAGTAGGTAATTTAGAAGCTGTCAGGGACTTTTCTGATGTAAGAGATATAGTTAAGGCCTATTATTTAGCTTCAGAAAAATGCGATTTTGGCATACCCTATAACATATCAAGCGATAAAGCCGTTAAAATCGCGGATATTTTGGAAACTTTGCTTTCTTTTTCAAAAATAAGAATAACCGTTGAAAAAGACCCAAACCTTTTTCGGCCTGTTGATGTTCCGATAAAAGTAGGGGATAGTTCTCGATTTAGGCGAAAAACCGGCTGGGAGAATAAAATTCCTCTAGAAAAAACCTTGCTTGATATTTTAAATTATTTTAGAAATGAACTTGCAAAATAAAATTATTCAAGGGGTTGATGGAGTGAAAAACCTGTTTTTTTCAGGTAAACTTTCGTATGTAGTTGAAAACAAAACCTGGGTTGTCAACGAGGTGGCCTTAAGTTTATTAGAAGGGTTCAAGAGAGCTGGGTTTAAAGAAACGCAAATTACCACTTCTCGTTTTGGGTTGAGAAACCAAGTGGTTCACTTTGGGTCAGTTAATACTTTTTTAAAAAACAATGATTTTGTCAGGGTTCACCCTTCTAATAAGGTGATTTTAACTTGGTTTCATTTTGTTCCAACTGACCCAAGAAATAAGTATATTCAAGAGGCACAAAAAACAATTTCTTTGCTACATACCTCTTGTTCTTTAACAAAGAATGAATTGATTAAGTTTGGCGTTCAAGAAGAAAAAATCAAGGTTATTCCCCTCGGGGTTGATTTAGCTCTTTTTAAGCCCGCCCTCAAAGGAGAAAAAGAGGCCTTAAAAAAAGAGCTCTCAATACCTTTAGGGAGCTTTGTTGTTGGTTCATTTCAAAAAGATGGCGTTGGCTGGAATGAAGGCCTTGAGCCCAAGCTCATTAAGGGCCCAGATGTTTTTGTTGAAGCTATGGCTAAATTAGCCAAGGCCTTCCCAATTTTTGTTTTGTTGGTAGGGCCAGCCAGAGGATATGTCAAGCGAGAGTTAGCTAAGCGAGGCATTCCTTTTTTTAATGTTGGGTTTTTAAAAGAAGTTCGAGATGTTGCTAAATATTATCAGGCACTTGACCTTTATATCGTCTCATCAAGAATTGAGGGTGGACCCCAATCAATTTTAGAAAGTTTGGCTTCAAACGTTCCTTTGGTTTCAACTAAAGTGGGTATGGCTGAAGATGTTATCAGAAATGGAGAAAACGGTTTTTTGACTGAAATAGAAAATGTAGAAGAGATTGTTCAAAAAGCCAGCGAAGTTTTATCTAACAAAGTTTTAAGAAGCCGCTTAGCCCTTGAGGGCCGAAAAACAGCACTTGAATATTCATGGGATAAGATTGCTCAAAGATATTTAAATGAACTTTATTTAAATCTTTGAATGACGAAATGTGTAAGTTTTATAAAACTATGCCTAATTTTAATAAGTTTGACAATATTTGCCTTGATCTTCCTGCTTTATTTGAAAAGCAAAATTTTGATTTTTCAGTTAACCAAAGGTTTAGCCCAAACAGTTCAACAAAAAGCGAATATAAGATCAAGGTTTTTTCTTGGGCATTTTCTTCTTTGAGGTTGTTTTGTTTTGGCTTTTTATATAAAACGAATATTTTGCCAAGGTTAATGTACGCAAATGTTTTGCTTGGTTGGTTTAATGATTTTAAAAGGTTTTGGGTTGGTTTTTTAGGCAACAGAGTGATTGATATTTTTGATTTTCACTTTTTGCGCCAAACATACCGAGCCAAGTTCCAAGAAGTTTCTTTAGACCACGGCGATGAAAAAAACCCAAGCAAGTTTTTAGCCGCCTGGCAAGAGCCAGGCACTATGTTTTATCTTTTGCAATCTGTTTGGAGATACAGCAAAAGTGCTTTTTTGGAAATTTACCCCTTTTATCGTTTTATTAAACCTAAGAGCCATATTTTAGAATATGGCTGTGGTATAGCCCCAGCAACCCAAGGGCTGATTAGGTATTGCTCTTATAAAAACCTTAAGTTCACTTTAGCTGATATTTCCCAAATAGCTTTTTTGTACGTTAGGTGGAAATTAAGCCAAAAACCTTATGTTAATTTTATTACCATAAACCCAAGCATTGCTCTTAATCTTCCCAAAGACGAGCAATACGACACAATTATCTGTTTAACTGTTTTAGAGCACTTAACTAACCCAACAGAAGTGGTTGAAAACTTTATTGGCAAACTAAAGCCGGGGGTTTGTTGATTTTTGATTACATTTTAGGAGGAGCCGAAGGCCTTGACGCAAAAGCGAGTATGCTTGAAAGAGAAGTTGTTTTAAAGTTAATTAAGAAAAACTTTAAAGTAAAAAAAGGACATCTTAACTTTCATAAAACCATGGGGCTAACCATAGCCCAAAAAATATGAAAATTAATATCTTGTTTGATTTTACAAAACCAGCCGGAGGGGGCAAGCAGTTTTTGAAGGCCCTCAAGAATGATTTTTTAAAAGCAGGGTTTTATACCGAAAACCAAGAACAAGCCGATGTTTTTCTTTTTAATAGTTATCATAATTTACAAGAAGTCATTGCTTTAAAAAAGAAATATCCCAAGAAAGTTTTTATTCATCGTTTAGGACCTGTTTTTTATTTGCACAGGGGTAAACACTGGAAATCAGTTGACAAGACGGTTTTGGATTTATCACAAAGAATAGCTGATGGCTTTATTTTTCAGTCAACTTGGTCTTTAAATGAAGCTGAAAATTTGGGCTTTAAAGTTAATGAAGCGAATTATAAAATAATTCTTAATTGGCCTGACAAAAACATTTTTTTTCCTTTAAAAGAAAGGGCATTTATTCAAGGCAATAACCAAAAGACAAAACTTATTTCAACGAGCTGGTCAAGCAATAAAAATAAGGGTTTTGAGGTTTATAAGTTCTTAGACGCAAGATTGGATTTTAAGAAATATGAAATGGTTTTCTTAGGCAACTTGCCTTCGGGTTTAACTTTTAAAAACATCAAGCATGTCCCAGCCTTGCCTTCAAGCGAGGTTTCTCGTTATTTAAGAGCGAGCGATATTTTTATTACAGCTGCCAAAGACGAGGCCTGTTCTAATGCGTTGATAGAAGCCATGGCTTGCGGTTTGCCTTGTTTAGCTTTTAATTCGTCAAGCAACCCCGAGGTTTTAGGGGCAGGCGGGGAGTTGTTTGAGAGCCCGCCTGATTTGTTAAACAAACTTGAAAAAATTGTTAAAAATTATCATATTTATCAAAATTGTTTGCCTGTTTATTTAGTCCAAAACACAGCTAAAACCTACTTGCAATTTATCCAAAGATTGTTTACTATGAGGCAAGGAGGCCAAATAAAGCTAAAGCGAATTTCTTTCAAAGACAAATTAAAATTTCTAAAAATACAGGCCTTTTTATTCAAAGGTAGAGTTATTAATAAAATGAAAATAATATGAAAAAAGCTTTTATTACTGGGGTTACCGGTCAAGACGGGTCATATTTGGTTGAATTTTTGCTTGAAAAGGGCTATCAAGTTCATGGCTTACAAAGAAGGTCGGCTTGCTCTAATCAAGAACGGATTTTTCAGATAAAAAATAGCAATTTTTTTCTGCATTACGGAGACCTGGGAGATTCCGGAAATTTAATTAGTTTACTGAAAGAGATATGCCCAGATGAAGTTTATAATTTAGCTGCCCAGAGTGATGTTGGCATTTCTTGGAAAATACCCGAGTACACTGGCAATATCACCGGGCTTGGCGTTTTAAGAATTCTTGAAGGTTTGCGGGTTTTGGGGCTTGCTAAGAAAACAAAATTTTATCAGGCCTCAACTAGCGAGCTTTTTTCTGGAAAACCCGGTGGTCCTATTAATGATGAAAATACCGCTTTAGAGCCCCAAAGCCCCTATGGGGCAGCTAAACTCTACGGTTTTTGGATAACTAAAATTTATAGGCAGGCCTATCAAATGTTCGCTTGCAACGGCATCTTGCACAATCATGAGAGCCCAAGAAGAGGAGAAAATTTTGTCACTCGTAAAATAACTTTAGCTGCCGCTAAAATTTCTTTAGGAATACAAGATAAACTTTTACTTGGCAACCTATTAGCTAAAAGGGATTGGGGCTATGCTGGTGACTTTATTGAAGCGATGTGGTTAATGTTACAAGCAAAAGAGCCCGATGACTTTATTATCGCCACTGGTCAAAACCATTCAGTTAAGGAGTTTTGCGAAATCGCTTTTAAAGAAGTTGGTTTTGAAATTATTTGGCAGGGCGAAGGGGTCAATGAAAGGGGGATTGATAAAAAAAGTGGAAAAGTAATAGTTGAGGTTTCAGCTGATTTTTTCAGACCAGCTGAAGTTGAATGTTTGCTTGGAGATAACTCAAAAGCCCGAGAAAAACTTGGCTGGGCGCCAAAAACGAGCTTTGAGCAATTAGTTAAAATAATGGTTCAAAGCGATTTGATTAAAGCGAAAAAGGAACTGCAATTAAAAAATTTTAAAAATAGCTAAGCCCTATGAAAATGAAAACATTTCACCGCCTTTTGCTTGAAAAACTTTTAAAGCAAAACTCTGTGTTAGTTAAGGGAAAAATTTTAGATGCGGGTTCTGGCCAAAGAAGATATGACCATCTTTTCAAAGGTGAAATTATTGCTTGCGATTTAAACCCTAAACCAGAAATAAAAGTTGAAAAGTGCGACCTTTGTGCTTTACCCTACCAAAACGAGCAATTTGATTCTGTTTTATGTTTAGAGGTTTTAGAATATCTTACGATAGATACGGTCAAAGTGGCTTTAAAAGAAATAAAAAGGGTTTTACGGCCGGGTGGTTTGGTCTTGCTTTCGTCTCCATTTTTTTATAAAGATCATCAAGACAACCTTCGCTTAAGCGCTCATTACCTCGCCTCTCTTTTCAATGAAATAGGGTTTTCTGATGTTTATGTTAGTAAGTTTGGCAACAAGTTCACCGCCTATTACGATATGATGCGCTATGGCTATTTTAAAGCTAAATATTTAAAGCCATTTTATCTTTTAGAACTCGCTTTAGCGATGTTAGCGATTAAGCTTTTTTGTTTAGAAAATAAGCAAGACGACTTTTACACCGGTATTATGATAAAGATAACAAAGAAAAATAGTGAATGTAGTGCAAATTAATTTTATGCAAGTTAGAATTGATGATGTGGGAGCATCAACAAAAAAATATAACCAGCATGTCAAAAGTTTTCCTTTTTGCTCGGTTTTTGATTTTTGGCCATTGAAAGTTATCTGGCCCTTTAAGGGTTGGGGGCCCTATAAAGAACTAACTTTAAAAGAGTGGCAAGAGGCCTTAAGTTTTTTTGAAAAAAATAACATCAAGCCCATTATAGCTATTACCGCTTGTTGGGTTGAAAGAAATAACACTTTAACCCCTTTTCCAAAGAAGTTTCCAGGGCAAGCCAATTTTTTAAAAGAAAAGTTTTTACAAGGTAAAATTGAAATAGCCAATCACGGGCTAACCCATTGTGTTGTGGGCAAACACTTGCCAAAGTTAGTTGGCTCTAATCGTGAGTTTCATCGGGAGTTTTGGTCTTATTTGCCTTATGAAACGCATGAAAAACATCTTTTTGCTTCGCAAAAAATTTTAGAAAGTTTTTTTGAAAAACCAATTACTATTTTTGTCCCGTCAGGCAATATCTGGAGTTTATCTACTTACCAGGCCCTTTTAAAAACAGGCCTTAAAAAAGTAATCGCTAATAGGTATATGCAAGATAGCGAGGAGGAGATGCAAGGCGTTGAGTTTATTGACGACAAAGAGGGCTGGCTTGTTTTGCATGACAGGGACTTGAAGTTAGAACTCAAAAAACCCTAGAAAAGATTGTAGCCCTCCATAAACTTGGACGATCGTCGTGCTTTATGGAAGTTTAGAATTACCATAAACTTGGACGATCGTCGTGATTTATGGTAAAAGGTTTTTTTATTTTTTTATGTTTTCAGAAGAATTACAAAATAAAATAATAAAGTATTACCAGAACTATTATAAGAGCTGTGGCTTAAGGGATTTTAAGTTAAGGGCTGAAAATAAACTCAGAGAAGAAGCTGTTGAAGAAAAAAGGCTTTTAAGATTAGAGGAATTTTTGCTTTTAAAAAAGCTGCAAGCCAAAGAGTGCTTTATAATGGGCGCAGGCACTGGGGGGTTGGCTGTTGTTTTAAAAGAAAAGTACAACATTAATGTTTCAGGTTGCGAACCTGACATTGTTGCCCTTGATATTTTAAAAGAGAAGCTCAAGCAAAAGGGGATTGACGATGTTGGTTTTACAGCCGACTTTGGCGAACACTTAACTTCTTTTAAAAGTAGTTTTTTTGATTTGGTCTACTGTTACACGGTTTTAGAGCATGTCCAAAATGTTGAAAAATGTTTAGCTGAAATGATCCGAATAACCAAGCCCGGGGCTAGTGTTTATGTCAATACGCCAAACTATGGCTTTCCTGAAGAAAGGCATTACAAGATAAGGTGGCCCTTTCCGCCCGCTTATTTGCCAAGAGCTTTTAGTTATTTGTATTTGATTTTGCGAGGTAAACCACCCAAGTTTTTTAAGTCCCTTAACCTTTTAACAAAGAGACGACTAAGTAAAATACTTAGCCGCCATAAGAATATCAAAACAAAGCCCTTGAGCCCCGTTAAAAGTAGCACCCAAGAACTCCTCTTAAAAAAGCTGGCCTAGACCGGGTCTAGGTCAGTTTTAAAAAACAAAACCTTTTAAATTTTTCTTTGCAATAATCTCAAAAGAATCAAGCCAGTTATACTTTTGGGATTTTGTTTTTTTCTTGTCTTGCCATTTAAATTCATAACCCTTTAATTCGTCTGATGTTTCCTCAATTAGGTCTATTTCGTTTCCATCATAAGTTCTCCAAAAATACGATTCCTTTTTTATTTTGCAATAGCTTAAATATTTCATCCTTTCAGCTATCAGAAAATTTTCCCATAAAGCGCCCTTATCATTTCTTTTATCTAAGAAGTTAAAATTATTAATTAGTGCGTTTCTAATGCCAGTGTCGTAAAAATAGATTTTTTTTAGTTTAGAAATTTCTCTTCTTTTATTTTTCGTAAAGGGCTTTAAACGAAAAATAACAAAGCTTTTTTCTAAGAGTTCAAGGTATCGTTCAATTGTTTTTTTATCGATTTGCAAAGTATTAGCAAGTTCATTATAAGACACTTCAGAGCCAATTTGTAAAGCCAACGCCTTTAAAAGTTTTACTAAAAAGTCAGGCCCTTTTATTTCTTGAAAACCAAAAATATCTTTATAAATATAACTTGAAGAAAGCTCGCCTAAAAGATCTTCCTTTGCTTTAAAAGATTTTTGAGAAACAACTTCTGGGTAAGATCCAAAAACAATCAACTCTTCTATTTCCTTCAGGAGTGTTAAATAGTCGCCAGTGGCGTAGATTTCTTTTAAGCTCAAGGGGAAAAGATGATAAACGAATTTTCTACCAGTTAAGGGTTCTTGAGTATAATCAAGCAGGTTTAAGATTGAAGAACCAGTTGCAATTATTTGTTTCTCTTTTTTATAAAAATCAACTAATAATTTAAGGGTTTGACCAATATTTTCAACTTTTTGAGCTTCGTCAATAAAAATTACTTTTGCTTCTCCAATAAGTTTTTTGAGGAATTCTATATTCTTATTAGCTAACTCTTCTCTGTCTGATGGATTATCGCAGTTGAAAAAGCGAATATTTTTTTTTGAATAATTTTTAATAAGCTCCAAACTTAAAGTTGTTTTGCCTGTTTGCCTAGCGCCCGCGAGAATAACGATTTTGCCCTGAAAAAATTTTTTAGCGATAATTTGTTTTAATAATCTTTTATACATAAATAATTGTTAACGTAATTTAGGGACTTTATTCTCTATTTTACGCCTATTATTTTTATTGTCAAGCAGTTTTTAACAGCTTTAAGTTTTTTAAATCGCTTAACCTTGTAACAAAAAAGCGACTAAGTAAAATATTTAGCCGCCATAAGAATATCAAAACAAAGCCCTTGAGCCCCGTTAAAAGTAGCACCCAAGAACTCCTCTTAAAAAAGCTGGCCTAGACCGGGTCTAGGTTAATGTTTGGCTGTTTGTTGTTGTAAGTTTGCATACTATAAATACCACAAAACAGGGGAGAATGCAAGACGAGGGGGTTGCAAGAAGGGGAGTTTTGGGGTATTGTTAATTTAACAAGGGTTTGCAAGTAAATATATAAATCTATGGAAAACGAAAATTATAAACAAGCGAAAAAAACAATTTTAATTACGGGTGGGGCCGGGTTTGTGGGGCACCACTCAGTAGAGCATTTCTTGAAAAACACTAACTGGAATATCGTTGTGCTGGATTCTTTGAATTACGCTGGCAACTTAAACCGTTTAGTTGAAGCTCACAAGGCAGCTGGTGATGTTAACCGCATTGTTGACATTGATGTTTTTGACCCAAAAAGGGTTAAGTTTGTCTGGCACGATTTAAGAGCGCCCATCTCTCAAAGCAAAGCTAAGCTTATTGGCAAGATTGATTATTGTTTGCACTATGCCGCTGAAAGCCATGTTGACAGAAGCTTAGAGGATAGCATCCCTTTTGTTGAGTCGAATGTTTTGGGCACCGCTAATTTACTTGAGTATTTAAAACACTCCCAACCCCAATGCAAAACAATCATTTTTTCCACTGATGAAGTTTTTGGCCCAGCACCTGAAGGTGTTTATTTTAAAGAAAACGACCCGTTCCGCCCCTCAAACCCTTATGCTGGCTCAAAGGCAGGACAGGAATCTATTAGTTTCTCGTTCGCACACGCTTTTTCTTTGCCAATTTTTATTGTAAGATCCATGAATATAATCGGCGAAAGGCAACACCCAGAAAAGTTTATCCCTAAAACAATAAAAGCTATTTTAAACAATGAAAAAATAATTTTGCATGGCAGAACCCCGCAAGACCTTTCTTCAAGATGTTGGATTCATGCAAGAAATGTCGCTGATGGTGTTTTGTTTTTGTTAAACAAGGGAGAAAAAGAAGAGTTTTACCATATAGTGGGGGAAGAAAGAACAGTCCTTGAAATGGCTAACTGGATTTGCGAAGTTATTAAAGGCAGGCCCTTGCTTGGAAACGAGATTGAATGGGTTGATTACCATACAGCCAGGCCTGGGCATGATAAAAGATACGCCTTATCGGGTGAAAAAATGGCTCAAATGGGCTGGAAAACTCCAGTTGACTTAGAACATTCTTTGAAAAAGTCAGTTCAATGGATGTTAGACCATAAATATTGGCTCAACGTTTAATAATGAATTTCAATAATCAACCTAAAATAACAATTTGTATAGCTCACTTCAATGATACCGAGTTTATCTTAACTTCTTTGTTGGCTTTAAAACATTTAACCAAAAACCCTTATCAGGTTTTAATTAAAGACAATGGCTCTAAAAGAAAAAATCTTTTTAAGTTAGCTAATGGGATCAGAAAATACGATAATGTTTTTTTAAGCCAACAACCCGAGGGTTTTAATTTAAGGGGAAGCGAGGCGCATGGCACGGCCTTAAACCAATTGGTCAGCAAAGTTACAACGCCATATTTTGTTATTTTAGACGCGGATTGCCTTTTCTTGCGAAAGAACTGGGATGAAATTTTAATCGCGAAAATAAACGACAAGGTCAAAGCCATAGGCACAAAAGCCCCGCTTTCAAAACCCCAGGATTTCCCTTTGATGTTTGCTATTTTACTTGAAACAACCGCTTTTAAGCAATTAAATATTGACTTTAGGCCAAAAGATGTTTCAAAGAAACAAGATACGGGCTTTGAAATAAGAGAAAAGTATTTAAGCGCTGGTTTCGCTGGCATAAATATTCCCTTTAAAAACACGAGAGATTTTAAACAAGGCCCTTTTAAAAACATTTTAGGCGTTGATGAATATTATTTAGAAAGCGAGCTACAAATTTTTGCTTCGCATTTTGGCCGGGGCGCTACCTTAGGGGCAGCTAAATATGCTAAAGGCACAAATTTTATTTTTAGGTTGCCCTTAATCGGTAAATTTTTCAGAATTGAGAGGGGCAAAAGAGAAATAAAACTTTGGCTTAAGATTTGTGAGAAGATTATCTTTGAACAATAATTATCATTAAATAATAAGTTTATGATTGTGGGTTTATTATTTAAAGCAAATTATGGAATTTGAGACCTTAACAAAATGCCCTTTTTGTTCAGCCAAAGAAATTGTTTTACTTTTTAAAGCTAAAGATTTACTTACCCAAAAACCGGGCGAGTTTTTTTTGTCACAATGCCAAAAATGCACTTTAGTTTTTCAAAACCCCCGGGTTAAAGAAAAAGACATTGGCTTTTACTATGAAAACATAAATTACTTTCAAGAGCCCAAGCAAGCTTTTTTAAAGAAAGAAAAACAAAGTTTTCGCAAAAACACCCTTTCTATTTTTAAGGATTTTTTAAAAAAACAGGCCTTAATAAACCATTTTGCCTACGGGGGAAAGAATGCCTTTTGGTTAATAAGTTTGTCCTTTAAAAAGGCCTTGTTAGCGAAAAGTTATCCTTGTTTTGTTAAAAACGGAAAATTGCTGGAGATTGGTTGCTCAAATGGGGCTTTTTTAGAGGAATTAAAAAACTTGGGTTGGCAAGTTAAAGGGGTTGAAATGTCGAGGGAAAGTTCTCAATACGCTAAAGAGAAAAGGGGCTTAGATGTTCAAAACAAAAGAATAGAGGAATGTGATTTCAGAGAAAACGAATTTGATGTAATTGTTATGAATATGGTTTTAGAGCATTTGTATTCGCCTTTTGACGCCCTGCAAAAAATAGCTCAATGGTTAAAGCCCAAAGGTCAGTTGATTTTCTCTTTACCATATTTTAAGGGTTTTGAATTTCAATTTTTCAAAGAATTCACTTATGGGCTCCAATTGCCCACGCACCAGACATTTTTTAGCCAGCCCATTTTAAAAATCTGCTTGCAAAAACTTGGTTTTAATAAAATTAAGTTTTATCACCAGGCCTTTGACCGAGACATTGTTGTTTCTAGCCAAAACAAATATCAAGCCACTTCTTTTTGGTTTTATCGCTTTTTAGGTTATAATAGAATTGTCCGTTTATTTTTTATTAAACCCCTCGTTTTTCTTTTGGCTTTAATAGGTAAAACCAGCCGTTTAACTTTAAGGGCTAAAAAAAGAGCGACTTCCCAAAAAATATGCGTATAGCTTTTTTAATTAACAGAAACATTTTTTATAAGTATTTCTCAACGATTATTGACGAGGCGCTTAAAAGGGGGTACCCTGTTTTTTGTTTTCACGATTATAGCCAACCCAGAAAGGGCAAAAAGGCCTATCAATTTCCCGCTTTAAACCAAACGCCCAGATTTAAGCATGGCTTAGTTAGTGCTGTTTCTTTTAAAACAGAAGAGGAGTTAGTTAAGTTTGCCAGCCAAAAAAAGATTGATGTTATTGTTTCTTTGCATTTTACTTCAAGCTACCAAGGCCTAAGAAAGGCCTTACAAGCAAAGGGCATTCGCTGGGTTGCCTTGCAAAATGGGCTTGATTCAATTGGTCATGCTGAGCTTTTTAGCCAGCCCGATAAATATCTTTTTTACACCAAACCCTGGCTTGATTTTGCTTTGCAATATTTAGAAAATGAAAAAAAGATTTTTGATAAAAAAGAAACATTAAACAAAATCGCTTTTTGCGGTTTTAGCGAGCTTGATCAAGTTGGTTTACTTAACCCTTATACCATAAAAAAAGAGTGGGGCATTGGTGAAGCTAAAAAAGTAGTTGTTTTTTTGCCTTTTCCTTTTGGCGCGACTGATGATAGGTTTTGGTCAAAAATTGTCTATGGTTTAAGTAACCCTTTAGTTAGGGTCTTGCTGGTGATGTTTAGTTTTAAAAAATATATTATTAGGGCCGCTTTAAAAAATGAAAATGACAAGGCCTTTTGTTTGGCCTTGAAAAAGTTTTGTTTGCGCAATAATTGCTATTTATTAGTAAAATCGCGTAAAAAAGATATTGTTAAGTCGTATTTAGCGAAAATAGCTGATAAAGTTTTATATGACGAGGGTTTTTACCCAGCGACTATTTTAAAGTGTTTTACTATAGCTGATTTGTGCGTTAATTTTCTTTCTACCGCTGTTTTAGAAAGTATTCCTTTGAGCGTTCCTAATTTGTCTGTTCTGCCTCCGCCAAATTACAAAAACATCAACAACCCTGTCTGGAAATTGCTTTTAAGTAAATATCGCGATATTTTTGATTTTAAAGGTGTAAGTAAACTTGTTTCTTTAAGTGAGGCCTTTAAGTTTTTTAAAGAAAAAAATCTTAATGATTTTACTTTTGACATTATAGCCCAGAAAGAGTATGTTAAAAAGTATATTGGCTCAAACGAACCCTCTGAAAAAGCAGTTGATGAAATTGAAAAAATAGTGTAAAATAAACAAAAGTTGAGTTATGTTAAACAACAAAACAATTTTATTAACTGGAGCGGCCGGGAGTTTTGGAACCAAATTTATTGAAGTGGCTTTGCGGGATTACAATGTAAAATCATTGAGAGCTTTTGACATTTCAGAAATTGGCTTAGTTAATTTACGCAGGAAGTTTCAGAATAATCCAAAACTTCGTTATTTCATTGGAGATGTCAGAGACCACCGTCGACTTATGCGAGCCACAGCTGATGTTGACATTGTTATCCATGCGGCTGCTTTAAAGCATGTTGGTATTTGCGAGTACAACCCGATTGAAGCTGTTAAAACCAACGTTGAAGGGGCGATTGATGTCGTTGACGCAACCATTTCTAATGGGGTGGAAAAAGTAATAAACATTTCAACTGATAAAGCGGCTTACCCGGTTAATTTATATGGGGCGGTTAAAATGGTAGCTGAAAAGATATTTATTCAAGGCAACGCTTATACCCCAGAACAGGGCCATCAAGGCAGAACAATCCTTTCTTGCACTAGATATGGCAATGTGGTGGGAAGTTCGGGTAGTGTTGTGCCTTTATTTAAAGAGCAAGCCAAGCAAGGCAAAATTACGATAACCCATAAAGATATGACTCGGTTTTGGATTGAGCTTGAAGAGGGGGTTAAGTTTGTGATTGAATGTTTAAAAGAAATGAAGGGTGGGGAAATCTTTGTGCCCAAAATTCCTTCAATGAAAATCATGGATTTAGCTCAAGTTATTTGCCCGGATGTTGAAAAAGAAATTACAGGTATAAGACCCGGCGAAAAAATCAACGAGACCTTAATCACTAAAGAAGAAGCCAGGCATACAAAAGATATGGGCAAGTATTTTGTGATTGAGCCCGAGTTTCCGTTTTGGATTGAAGATAAAGTTAATCAAGGCAAGGCTTTACCAGATGATTTTACCTATTCAAGCGACAACAACCCAAACTGGCTCTCGCCAGACCAATTAAAAGAAATTATTGACCGCTGCTGAATATCATCCTGAGCAGCTTTATGTCATTCTGAGCATTCCCCCGCGTGTCATTCTGAGGCACCAGCCGAAGAATCTGCGCCTCAAAGCAAGAGATTCTTCACTCCGTTCAGAATGACATAAAGCCGTTCAGAATGACAGGCAAAAGGCGTTTTTTACTCACTACAAGTTAATGTATATAAATTTTAATCAATAAATCAATGTTAAAAAAAATACCTTATTCTTGCCAGACAATCAGCCAGGATGACATTCAAGCAGTTATTAAGGTCTTAAAAACATCTTTTTTAACTTGCGGGCCAAAAGTAGGGGAGTTTGAAAAGGCCTTAGCTAAATATGTTGGTTGTAAAGAGGCGGTTGTGGTTTCTTCTGGCACCGCTGCTCTGCATGTCGCTTATTTTGCCTTGGGCATCAAAGAAGGTGATGAAGTCATCACAACCCCCTTAACTTTTTCAGCCACTTCAGCTGGTTTTTGTTATTTAGGTGCTAAGCCAGTTTTTTGTGATATTTCACCTGACACTTTAAACATAAGCCCCAAAGAAATTGAAAAGAAAATAACTAAAAAAACCAAAGCCATTTCGGTTGTTGACTTTGCGGGCTTGCCTTGCAATTATGAAGTGCTTAAAAAAATTGCTAAAAAATATAAATTGCCCTTAATAGCTGATGCTTGCCATAGTTTTGGGGGCGAGTATTTTGGCAAAAAAGTCGGTACTTTAGCTGACCTAACTTGTTTATCGTTTCACCCGGTTAAGGGTATAACCACAGGGGAAGGCGGGGCTATTCTAACTAATAATTCAAAGTTAGCCCAAAAAATGAGAGTTTTCCGCCATCATGGGGCAGTTAAAAATCCCAAGAAAGGCGGCTGGTATTATGAAATAAAGGACTTGGGCTATAATTACCGCTTAACTGATTTACAATGTGCTTTGGGTATTTCTCAATTAAAGAAATTAGACAACTTTATAAAAAGAAGGAGAGAAATAGCCCAAAAGTATAGAAATGTTTTTGCTGGCTTAGAAGAAATTCTTTTACAAGAAGAGCCAAAGGGCGTAAAGTCAGCTTATCATTTATTTGTAGTTCAGTTTAAAACAAAAAATCGCAAAGCGATTTACGAGGCCTTAAAAGCCAAAGGCATTTTCACTCAAGTTCATTATGTGCCCCTACACTTTCAACCCGCTTACCAAAAGTTCGGCTATAAGAAAGGGGACTTCCCTAATACAGAAAAGTATTATTCCCAGTGCCTCTCCTTACCTATTTATCCAACCTTAACCAAAGCCCAACAGGCCTATGTTATTTCAACCCTTAAAGCCCTTTTGAAGAAATAAAGAAGAGTAAAATAAAACAGGAGGGAGCCTAGCTCCCTCCTAATAGGCAAATTTCTAGTGAGCAAGTATTTGTTGTGGCGGAATCTTTTTTGGTTTATAATAAAATTATAACAAAGCGAAAAGTGTTCTGTTTTAATTACCTTGATATATGATAACAGCTATTATCCAAGCTAGAACAACCTCATCAAGGTTGCCCAATAAGATTTTAATGAATATTGAAGAAAAGCCAATGGTTTTTTGGGTTGTTAAAAGAGTGCAAAAAGCTAAAACCATCAAGCAAATTATTTTAGCTATCCCTGAAGGTAGGGATAACGACCCCTTAGAATATTTTGCTAAAGAAAATAAAATTTTGTGCTACCGAGGGTCTGAAAATGATGTTTTGTCAAGGTATTACGAAGCAGCTAAGCAGTTTGCAGCAAAAACCATTGTCCGCCTTGCCGCTGACTGCCCGTTTATTGACCCAAAGATTATTGACCAAGTTGTCATGGCTCATAAAAAAGCCAGAGCCGACTATACTTCAAATGTGCTTGAAAGGACTTTCCCAAGGGGTTTAGATGTTGAGGTGTTTTCTTTTAAGGTCTTAGAAGAGGCCTATTTTAAGGCCGAAGGCAATTTTAGAAGAGAACATGTTACCCCTTATTTTTATGAAAACCCTAATGTTTTTAAATTGCATAATGTCATAGCCAAAAAAGAGCTAAGTCGCCCCGAGCTTCGCTTAACCGTTGACACCAAAGAGGACTTTGAAATGACAGAAAAGGTCTATGGCCATTTTAAAAATAAAATGTTTTACTCAAGGGACTTAATCAAGTATTTAGACAGCCGCCCCGAGTTGAAAGCCCTAAACAAAGACATCCCTCAAAAGCCAATTTCCGCTTAGTCGTTCCGAAAGAGAGCATTGTTTTTTCCTTACAAAAACAAGATAATCACCGAACGCATTGTTTCGTTCAGTGGTTTTTATTTTTTGAGGATAGCCCCTTTATTTCTTCAAAAAAAAGTGATAATATAGGGCAATGGAACAAGCGATTAAACAACAAATCAAGCGAATCACTTTAAGAAAAGCTAATCAAGAAGATGCCAAGTTTTTGTTTGATTTAAGGAACGACCCTGATGTTTACAGGTGGTTTTCTAATCCTAACCCAGTTCAATGGGAAGGGCATTTGAGCTGGTTAAGCGATGTTTTGGCAGGGAAAATTAAAAAACATTTATACATCCTTGAAAGCGAGGGGAAGAAAGCAGGCCAATTTCGTTTAGATGAAGTTTCCAGCACAAAGGTGATTATTAGTATTTCTTTGTCTAAAGAGCAAAGGGGTAAGGGCTTGGGAACCTTAGGTTTAAAAGAGGGGATTGAATTAGCTAAACACTTGGGCTTTCAAGAATTAGTCGCTGAAATTCACCAAGACAATATGGCCTCTTTGTATTTATTCCAAAAAATGGGTTTTATCTTTGAAAGCCAAAAAGATGTTTGGCAAACCTTTATTTTACATTTGTTTTAAAAAGTAAAAAAATATGAAAACTTTTCAAGAAAAAAATTGGCAAGGCGAGCATGGCAACGATTATAATGTAAGAAACCCTCATTTTTCAAGCGATTTAGATCGTTTATATTTAGAAAATTACGGGCTAACTCGCAAAGCCCTTAATCAAGAGTTTTTGGCTGATATTCCTAAAACCAGCAAGATCTTGGAAGTGGGCTGTAATGTTGGCTCGCAGTTGCATGCCCTGCAAGGCCTAGGTTTTACCAGTTTAGTTGGGGTTGACATTAACAGGCAAGCCCTTGAGGTAGCTAAAAAAAATTTAATCGGTATTGATGTTTTGTTAGCCAGCGCTTTTGATTTGCCCTTTAAAGACAATTATTTTGATTTGGTCTTTACTTCTGGCGTTTTAATTCATATAAGCCCTAAAGATATTCTGCAGGCCTTAAAAGAAATTGTTAGGGTTTCTAAAAAATATATTTTAGGCCTTGAGTATTTTAATGAAGAATATCTTGAAGTTGAGTATCGAGGCCAAAAAGATATGCTTTGGAAAACCGATTTTGCCAAACTTTACATTGATAACTTTCAAGAGTTAGAACTTTTAAAAGAAAAACGAATTAAGTATTTAACTGATGAAAACATCGACACAATGTTTTTGTTAGAAAAGAAAGCTTAAAAAAAGAATTAGTTTTGGTCTGTTAAGGTGTGGCGAAGAGGGCTAATTTCAAAGAGGGACTCTTTGAAATTAAGCCCGCGAGCCACACAAAGATAGAACATAAAGTATGATCACGGCGATAATTCAAGCAAGAACAACTTCATCTAGATTACCCAACAAGGTTTTAATGAACATTGAAGAAAAGCCAATGGTTTTTTGGGTTTTAAAAAGGGTAGCTAAAGCTAAAACTATCAAACAAATTATTTTAGCTATCCCTGAAGGCAGAGACAACGATGCTTTAGAATATTTTGCTAAAGAAAATAAAATTTTATGTTATCGGGGTTCAGAAAATGATGTTTTATCAAGGTATTACGAAGCAGCTAAACAATTTGGGGCCAAAATTATTGTTCGGATTACAGCCGACTGCCCTTTTATTGACCCAAAAGTTATTGACCAAGTTATTATGGCTCATAAAAAAAGCAGAGCTGACTATACTTCAAATGTAATTGAAAGGACTTTCCCAAGGGGTTTAGATGTTGAGGTGTTTTCTTTTAAGGTCTTAGAAGAGGCCTATTTTAAGGCCGAAGGCAATTTTAGAAGAGAACATGTTACCCCTTATTTTTATGAAAACCCTAATGTTTTTAAATTGCATAATGTCATAGCCAAAAAAGAGCTAAGTCGCCCCGAGCTTCGCTTAACCGTTGACACCAAAGAGGACTTTGAAATGACAGAAAAGGTCTATGGCCATTTTAAAAATAAAATGTTTTACTCAAGGGACTTAATCAAGTATTTAGACAGCCGCCCCGAGTTGAAAGCCCTAAACAAAGACATCCCTCAAAAGCCAATTTCCGCTTAGTCGTTCCGAAAGAGAGCATTGTTTTTTCCTTACAAAAACAAGATAATCACCGAACGCATTGTTTCGTTCAGTGGTTTTTATTTTTTGAGGATAGCCCCTTTATTTCTTCAAAAAAAAGTGATAATATAGGGCAATGGAACAAGCGATTAAACAACAAATCAAGCGAATCACTTTAAGAAAAGCTAATCAAGAAGATGCCAAGTTTTTGTTTGATTTAAGGAATAACCCTAATCTTTTTAAATACTACAAAAGCCCAAGGCCCGTTGAAGAAAAAGAACATTTAACTTGGTTAGAAAAAGTTTTTTCTGGTGAGGCCAAAAAATATCTTTTTATTCTTGAGTTTGAAGGAGAGACAGCTGGGCAATTAAGAATTGATGAGTTCAGAGAAAGCAAAGCCGAGATTAATATTGCCTTGCAAGAGGGCTTCCAGGGCAAGGGTTTAGGCACTTTGGCCTTGCAAGAGGGCGTTAAATTAGCCAAACAGTTGGGCTTTAAAGAATTAATTGCTGAAATTCATCAAGATAATTTAGCTTCCTTAAAACTTTTTCAAAAAGCGTGTTTTTCTTTTAATAAAGCCCAAGCCCCTTGGCAAACTTTCATTTTAAAAATATAAAATATGCCAAAAGAAATACAATTAGCTAATAAAAAAGCAGGCGGGGATAACCCGTGTTTAATCATCGCTGAACTTTCAGCCAACCACCATCAGGATTTAGAGCAGGCCAAAAAGTTAGTTAAAACAGCTTGTGAAGTAGGCACTGATGTGGTTAAAATCCAGACATACACACCCGATACAATGACGTTGGATTCTACTACTGACCCTTTTCAGGTTAAAATTAATAAGGCCTGGAAAAACAAAACCTTGCACCAACTTTATAAAATAGCCCAAACCCCCTGGGGATGGTACGAAGAGTTAGAAAAAGTAGCTAGGGAATATGATGTGCCTTTGATTGGCACGCCTTATGACTTAACTTCGGTTGATTTTTTGGAAAGTAAAAATTGCCCCTTTTATAAGGTGGCCTCTTTTGAAGCAACTGATATCCAGTTTTTAAAGAAGGTAGCTTTAACTAAAAAACCAGTTATAATCTCAAGAGGCATGACAACTTTTGAAGAAATAAGTCAGGCCATAAGTGTTTTAAAAGAGTTTGGCGCTAGCGAGATTATTTTATTGCATTGCGTTTCTGCTTATCCTTCAGTGCCTAAAGACCTTAACATTTTAGCTGTGGTTGAATTGCAAAAGAAGTTTCCTGATTTAGTTGTGGGGCTTTCTGAGCACTCCATCAAAATAGCCCCAGCCGTGGCAACCATCGCCTTGGGGGCTAAGGTCATTGAAAGGCATTTAATTTTAAAAAGAGAAGATGGAGGCCCCGATGCCGCTTTTTCTTTAGAGCCAAAAGAATTTTCTGAAATGGTTAAAGAAATTAGAGAAGTAGAGCAGGCCTTAGGTGATGGTATTTTAGAACCAGTCCCTGCTGAGATAGAAAATAAGCAATTTAGAAGGTCTTTGTGGGCGATTAAAGAAATTAAGCAAGGAGAAGAGCTAACCAAAGAAAATGTGGGAAGTTTTCGGCCATCAACTGGGTTAAAGCCAGCTGATTTGCCTAAGGTAATAGGTAAGAAAGCCAAACAAGACATCCCTTTTGCCACTCCTCTTAATTGGGATTTAATTGATTAAGTTATTTCATTTTTTTAAAGTAGATCGCTTGTAAGATGAAGGTACCGATTTCTAAAGCCAAGATAGCTAACACCGCCCCCATAATCCCAAAGGCAGGCACAAGCAAAAGTAAGGAGACAATATAAAGAGGGGAAAGGATGATGGTATTCATATACAAGGCCTTGGTCTGGGCTTTAGCTGTTAAGGCTGTGCCAAATAATGCCCTGGGGAAGAAAAGTAAAGTTAAGGCCGCCACCTGGGTGTAAATAACGGCCTCAATATATTTTGGGAAAAAGATTTTAAACAAAAGCGGAGCGAATAAAATATAACCAACAACAATTGGTAAAACTAAAATAAAAAGATAGAAAGTTTTCTTCGGGATTGTTCTTTTTAAATCAGCGATTTTAGCTTCGCTTAGTTTAGGCATAGCTAAACTATTAATAATTTTTAAAACCCCACCCAAAGTTGCAGGCAAAACTAAAGCAATGGAGAAAACAGCCACTTGGTCAGCTCCTAAAAAGTGCCACAAAACAATTTTATCTAACTGGCTATCAACCATACCAATGATACTCATTAAGCTCAAGTGTTTGCCAAAGCACATTGTCTTTGCATCATATTCTTGTTTAGGTCTATATTTTTTATAAGTTAAAATAAAGAAAAGGGCGTGAAGAAATGTCCAGGAAATAAAATAGGTACTTAAAATAACAAATAAGTTACTTTTCAAAAGAATAGGAAGCATTAAGACAGCCATATTGGCCAAATTAACAATGGCTTTATAAATGTTCTGCCTCTTGAATTCTTTTTTACCTGATAAAAATTGTTCCCATAAAGAAAACGAGTTAACAAGGGGGATAAACAAAGCGGCAATGGCCAAGCCAAGGGCTAACTCTTTGTTGCCTTGCAGAAAATAATAAATGGCCAAGCCAAAAGAGCCCACGATACTTAAAAGCCCCCATTTAAGTTTTGTTTTTAAAACCGGGATTAAAACCCCTTCCTTGCCACTAGCCACTGCTCTTAAAAGAGCCGTGTTCATCCCGCTTAAAACTGGCACAGCTAAAATGGCGGTAAGGGATAAAATGTATTTATAAGCGCCAAAGACCTCTTTAGTGGCAAAGTTAGCAAAGGCCCAGGTTAAAACAAAAGAGGTGCCAAAGGTTGCTATTTGGCCAAAAAATAACCAAAAACCGCCTCTTGCGACATAAATCATATCGGTTTTAAAATATTTTTCCGACCATTTAAGAAGCGCATACCCTTTCTTTTTTAATTCATAATGCATTATAATAGTTTAATGGAAAACAAGAAAAATAACAATGCTTTTATTTCAGTTATTATGGCAACTTGCAATGGCGAACGCTTTTTAAAGTTAGCCGTTGAAAGTATTTTAACGCAAACCTTTAAAGAGTTTGAGTTTTTGATTGTCAATGATAAATCAACTGATTCAACCCCCGACATCTTAAAAGCTTTTTCTTTAAAAGATAAACGAATTAAAGTTATCACCAATCAAGAAAATTTGGGCTTAACAAAATCTTTAAATAAAGCCCTCGCCTTAGCTCAAGGCAAGTATATAGCAAGAATGGACGATGACGACATCTCTTTAAAAGAAAGGTTGCAAAAGCAGTTTGATTTTATGGAAAGCCATAAAGAAATAGCTTTATGTGGTTCTTTAGCTTTTGTGATTGACGAAAGGGGAGTGGTTATCGGCGAAAAAAATTTAGCCCTTGATGATAAAGCCCTTAACAAGAAGTTATTATTTAATAACCAGCTCGTTCATTCTGCTTGGTTTTTGCGAGCTAATGTTTTAAAAGAAATTGGGTATTATAATGAACAATTTAAAAAAGCTCAGGACTACGAGCTTTTATTTAGAATTGCTACAAAATATAAAGTTTGCAATTTGTCTGAAAAGTTAATCAAGTGGCGCAAAAGAGAAAACTCTCTTTCGTTTCAAGATAAAGCTCAACAAAAATACGCCCTTAAAGCCCGCTGGTTAGCTATCACTAAATATGGCTATCCCAAGTTTTTGGGTTTGTTTTATATTATCATTAGGTTTGTTTGGCTCTTAATCCCCTTGAGGGTAAAGAAAAAAATTAAAACTTAAGTTATTGACATAAAATTGGCATAGACCAGGTCTCCGTATTTTATTTGTTTTTCTACCTTCCATAAACTTTGACGATCGTTCAAGTTTATGGTAATTTTGTTAAGCAATAGTTGTTAAGTATCAGCCCTTTTTCAAGAATAATTGGAAGGTCCGTAATAAGATAGAAAGATCTAAAGTAAAAGAGCGGTTTTTTAAATAATACAAGTCGTATTGAAACTTTTCAAAAGAATCCTCTTTGCTTCTTGCGTATTTAATCCATCTTGTTTGTGCCCAGCCCGTAAAGCCCGGCTTGATTAAGTGCCTTAATTTATAATGGGGGATTGTTTTTTCTAATTCAGAAACAAACTCGGGGCGTTCAGGCCTGGGGCCTGTTGTTGACAAGTCGCCTCTTAAGACATTGAGCATCTGAGGGAACTCGTCAATGTGCAATCTTCTTATAACCTTACCAATCTTAGTTCTTCGTTCGTCTTTATCTTTTGCCCATTGAGCCCCGTTTTGTTCGGCTGTTTCAAGCATTGAGCGAAATTTAAATATAGTGAAAACTTTGTTGTCTTTACCAATTCTTTTTTGTTTATAAAAAACCTTACCCCCATCTTCTAATTTAATGGCAAGGGCTGTTAAAAGCCAAAAAGGCGAAGTTAAGAGTAAAAGTATTAAAGCCATTATAAAATCAAAAACCCTTTTTACTTTATCATAGCCCTCTTTATTTAAAGCGGCTAAGTTTTTTAAAAACCATTCTTGTTTTAAGGCATCTATTGGCACCTTTTGTAAAATTTTTTCATAGGCCTTATCAATTTCCCAGAAAGTTATTTTTAAAGACAGGAGTTGATAGAGTTTATCCGTTAAGGTGCTATTATTGCCTGTGTCTTTTGAGAGGATAATTGTTTTGATCTTTTCTTTTAAAAGTTTTTCTTTTAAAATGTTAGCTGTTGCATCTCCTTTTAAAAAGCCGACTGATTTATAACCAAACTGGGGGTTTTCGTTTAAGTCCTTTTCTAAAGTAAGGGCTGTTTCGGTTTTACCTATAAAAGCTACTTTTTGTAAGTAAAGAGAAGAAAACAAAAAGCAAAACAATCTTCGCCAAAAGAAAATTAAGGTGCCAAAAATTAAAATATCAATTAAAAGGTTCCTTTTAGGGGTAATGCCGAAAAAGGGGATTAAATAAAAGAAAGCTAAGGCCAAGGCAAAGCAAACAGCAAATGTTTTTAAGGTTTTTCGTAAAAGCTCGGTTGCTTGCCTCATGCCAGTTAAGTCGTAAAGCCCAAAGATGTAAAAGCATAAAAGCCAAACCAAGTAGATGATTGTAAAGGGGATTAAGTGAGCATTTAAAATGTCTTGAGAAAAATTACCAAAGTATCTCACAAGCAAAGTTAAAAACAAAGCGAAAAACGCCAGGGCTAAGTCCCCTAAAACCAAGATAAATTGTCTGATTTTCAGCATTAAGCCATTTTACCCCCAAACCCTTTATTTTTCAAGATATTATTTTTTACCAACCAAAAACTCCTTCAAAATCAAAAAGGCTCTGTAAAGAGCCCTTTTGCCTGACAAGCAGTATATTTTGGTCCGTAGATTATACACCTCTACCTTGCTTCGATAATAACAAAAGATTTTCTACTTGTTAAGGTTTGGTAAAAGGAATAATGGCTTTAATGGCTATTTTCTCTTTAGCCCGCCTCTTAAAATAATCCGGAAAATAGCCGGGCAAGGCAGCATACATATCATCTAATGTGGCGTATGCCCTGATTTCCTCGCTTGAAGTTAAAGTGTCCTCATAAACCTCTTTTAAGCCCTTTTCGCCCTCGTAAAACTTTACTTGGGCTTTGCTTCCTGATTTATGGATTGATTTTAACTGGGGCACCAGGCCTTGGGCTTTTTTTAATTGCTCTTGAAGTTGGGCTATATTGGTTTTCAAAAACTCGGCTATTTTTTCTGGCTTTTCAGCGATAAACTCTTGCTTTGGCTCTTTGCCTGAAACAATGGCTAACCCCTTGTTAACCAAGCCGTCTAAAATGCCATAGCCAGTGGTTCTTTGAATACCCGCTTTTGCCTTAATGCTTTTTCTCCCCAAACCTTCCTCTAATTCACGCATATGCGAAAGATAGAGGAAGGTTTAGGTTTGGAGTTTGGGTTTTTAGAATTGTGATGAAAAACAAAACAGCCCCAAGTTATTGAGGCGGTTTTATGGACCTGCTGGAAGGATGTCATTTTCTATAAACTCCGCCCCTATAATCAATTCTTTCAATAAAAACTGAGCACGCATCAAAATCTATTTCAAAAATTACTCTTATATTGCCAACTCTGCACCTGTAAAACCCGAGCCACTCGCCTTTTAGTTTTTTAATATCAACATTTATATCCTCGCCTTGCAACTTTTTAATCGCCTTGCTCACTATTTCAAAAATCTCTCCCTTGCTCGTCCTGTTCTTTACTAAAAACTTATCCGCCTCTTTTGACAAATTAAATTTTCAATTCATATCGCATATTCATAAGTTTTAGCAACTTTTCGAGACGGTTTTCCGTATTTCTTTTCTATTTCCTTTTGCTCTGTGTCGTCAACATAGGGTAAAAAAGCCGCTCTTAATTTGAAAACTTCGGCTTTTATGCCCTCTCTTACGCTATCCTTGATGAGCATTTTTAACTTTTGCTCATTAAAACTAATTGTTGCTTGTCCGTTTGCCATATTTTAAGATTATTATAGGTTATAAAAAAATAAAAGTCAATTTTTTGTGGGGGTTTTTTAGTGTATCGCCAACATGTCGCCAATTCGCTTGCTTGATTCTCTTGTCTTCATTCTCTTGCCTTAATGCTTTTTCTCCCCAAACCTTCCTCTAATTCACGCATATGCGAAAGATAGAGGAAGGTTTAGGTTTGGAGTTTGGGTTTTTAGAATTGTGATGAAAAACAAAACAGCCCCAAGTTATTGAGGCGGTTTTATGGACCAGGGGCATATACAGAAACAGCCCTTGTTTTGCAAGGACTTATTCTGTAGCACCCAACTTTAGCCCGTATTGATACGGACAGCCAGTGTTGTTTTCATTATTAGCATAGCGTCAATTTTTTAGGGCGATTGTATCAAAAGACCGTCAATGCCTGTAAAATGCTTCTTGTTTCTGGTTATTAATGTTAGACCAAAAGATACAGCAGTTGCCGCGATGATGGCGTCAGCAAAGGGAATTTGATATTTCAATCTCATTGCCCCAGCCTGCTTTGCTAATTCTCTATCCAATACAATGGTTTCAAATGCAACGAAAAAATCTTCAACGGCCTGTTTTTTGGTTGAATTAGCTATATCTTTTACAGAATAAATTTCAACAATACTGACAACAGAAATAAAAAAGGTGCCTTTATTTTTCAGACCCAACAAAAAATCGCGGCTGTTTTGAAAGCCCCTCAAAAAATCAATGATAATATCAGAGTCAACCAAAAACTTTTCTATTTTCTCCATTCTTTTCTTAATTTATTGACATAATCCAAAGAGTCGCCCCCTCCAAAGCTGTCTCTGAAAACGCCAAAAGCGTTTTCAAAAGTATTGTTTTTGGGGTACGTAGTCATTTTTTTTGCTTTGAGAATACTGTCTAATTTGCTCTTGATAGTCAATAATTCAGCATATTCTTTTTTTGTAAAGGTTATAGTTTCCATTAATTTTATTATAATTCAATATCACAAGAAAAGTCAAGTTTTTTAGTTTAAATATAAAGCCCCGCAAGAAGCGTTTTTATAGATTATTGCTTTTTATGCGAGAGTTTATTTGACTTTGTTGAAAAATTGGCTAAAATGAAGTAATATCAACATCAAAACATATATGGGAAAAAAATCAAGGCAAAAACAATTGAGAAATCAACAGCAAGGGCAAAGATATGGTGGGGTTAACTTTACCCCTGTTTACAGAGCTAACTTGAAAGAAGAACCGCAGCATCTTTTAGAAAAGATTTTGTTTTATTTAGTAGCTTTAGGTGCTTGCTTGGCACTTTTAACACCCTTGGCCTTTAAAACCCAGTTTTATTTTCCTTATGTTGGGCCCAAGGGCTGGTTTTTAATGGCTGCCTGTCAAGTCGCTTTTTTCTCTTGGCTCCTTTTAATGTTTTATTTCAAGCAATATCGGCCTAAATTAAGCCGCGTTTTTATTGCTTTTAGTTTATTTTTAATTATTTTAACTTTAAGTGCTATTTTTGGCGTTGACCCCTCCAGGTCTTTTTTCAGCAAGTTTGAAAGAATGACAGGGCTTTTGATGTGGTTGCATTTATTTGGCTTGTTCGTGGCTTTGTCGTCTACCTTTAAAAAACTTTCCCAGTGGAGAAAATTATTTTATGTTTCTTTAAGTATTGCTAGTTTAATAGTGATTATGTTTTTAATGGTTGAGTTTTTGAGCACACCTTACATGGCAAAGTATGGCAAGGATATTTTTCCTTTTGTGCGGGGTGGCGGGGTTACTTTAGGTAATTCTTCATTTTTAGGAACCTATCTTGTTTTTAGTGTTTTCTTTGCTGTTTATTTATTTTTTACCCAGAAAAAACTTTGGTTAAAAATCGCTTTAAGCAGTTTTGTGGTGCTTTCTTTACTTTCACTTTACCTAGCTGGTGCGAGAGCCGCCACCTTGGCTGTTGTTGGTGGAGTTTTTTTAATGTTTATAATGTACTTGTCTTTTCATTTAAAGCCAAAATATAAAACAATTACTAAAATAAGCCGGGTCGCTCTTTTTGCCGGGATTGCTATTTACCTTGTAAGTGTTGTTTTATTGTTCATTCCTTTTCAAGGCAATTTTATTAGGGATAGGTTTGCTATAGCTGCTTCCAGTTCTCGTTTCGTTAACTGGGAGATGGCTTTCAAGGGCTTTTTTGATAAACCACTTTTGGGTTGGGGCTTGGAAAATTATGACATTTTATTTACTAAATATTTTAATCCTTGTTTATTTACTCAAGAGTGTGGCGGTGAAATTTGGTTTGACAGAACCCACAATATCGTTTTAGATGTGCTCTCGCAAACTGGCGCTTTGGGGCTTTTTTCTTATCTTTTACTTTTTATTTTTGGGGCTTGGGTTTTAGTTAAAAAGTTTTTCAAAGAAAAATCAATTGATTTTTGGCTTTTTGCCACTTTTATTGCTTTACCCACAGCTTATTTCACCCAGAACTTAACTGTCTTTGATATGCCAGCAAGCTTAATGCTTTTTATTTTAATGTTGGCTTTTTTTGCTGTTTTAGAAAAAAGAGGCAAGGCCTCGTTTGAAGGAGCTATGCCAGAGCAACAAATTTTGGTCTTAAAAAGAAAGTGGGTTATAGCCCCTGTGGTTATTTTGTTTTTAATTTTCTTTTGGCAGTTTGTGGTAAATCCGGCTAAAACTGACGCTCTTATAATTGAGGCCGTTAGAACTGCGCCCTCCGATGACTTAGCTGAAAAGATTAAAAACGAACAGGGAGACAAGGCCTTTGTTAACTATTTAGATGTAACTTCAAAACAACGGCTTGAGCTTTATAAAAAAGCACTTGAGACATCTTCCTTGGGTAAATACCAAGCTAGAGATTTTTTTGTTGAAACCAGCCAAGGGATTATCCGGAATTACGCCAAGCATTTTCCAGCCCAGCAAGCTAAGGTTGAAATTGATTTTCTTGAAAACGAAATGCAAAAAACTATTTTTGAATCGCCTTTTGATTACAGGGCATACTTGAAATTAGCTCAAGTTTATAATTTGTACGCTATTATTGAAATCAACAAGCTTGATTTAGCTCAAGAGTACGGCGAAAAGGGGCTGGAGCTTTCACCTAATAATCAGCAGACATTTTGGACATTGGCTCAGACCTATCTTTATGCCAGTCAGCCAGAAAAAGCTGTTGACTTTGCTAAAAGAGCGATTACTTTAGAGCCAAGTTTTTTGCGAAGCTACACTATTGCTTACGAGATAGCTCAACTTGTTCAAAACGAGCTTGAAATGGCAGCGATTAAAAATATGGCGATAAGCTATAACCCCGAATGGGCCAGCGCTTTCGAGCCATCAACACCCGTTGAACCTGAAGAATAATTTTAAATTATGAAAATAATCAAAGAAAAAATTACCCTGCAAGAATTATCTGAAATGTCAGAAAAAATGTTTAATAGTTTAGTTAAAGCCGTAATTGATATTGAAAAAGAGATAATGGTTGTTGATGCTGAACTTCACGCTGACGAGTATTCCTTTTTAATTGAAAATGGTTCAAATCCAAAAGATCTTTGGGGAATTAATTTGTATCCTGAGAAAAAAGATGATGAGTTTGTTGAGTTTGATTCGCTGATAAACTTAAGACCTAGCCATGGAAATAAAAGCAGGGGAGTAGAAAGCAAAGACATCCAGGAGAAAATAAAGAAAATAGTTTTTAAAAAATTCAATTATGGGCTTTGAACATAAAACATTAAGCGAGGGCAGATGGAATTCGTTTTCATTTGCTTTTCAGATGGCGAATATTGCCAGCGAAGTTTCAAGATCTATTAACTGGAGAAACAAAAATGACAAAAAATATTCACAATTAGCTTTGTTTAGGGCCTTAGAGTTGATTGATTTAACAATTACCGACCCTAAGAACAAAAAGAGGGTTTGGGAATTAGCCAGAGCAAGAGAAGTTTTAGCTGATTATTTTTTAGGCGATCAACAGTACGGCTCAACTGATAGAAATTTATTGAACTATTTTGAGATTTTTACTTTTGCTAATATTGCTTCTTTATAGCCCTTGACAAATCATTTTAAATTTGCTATACTTTATTTAAGTGTGAGAAACTAGTCCTTTAGGTAGGCAAAAAGACATCTCTTCCAAGAGAGGTCTTTTGCTTTACACTTTACAAGGAAAAAGGTTTTGTGCTAAGATTAGGGTGGCTGGGAGCTGGTCCTCACACTATACCTATAGGAGGTTTAAACCCTCCCGGCTATTGGGGTTAGCCCTTCCCTAAACTATTTTGTTTTTTGGAGGAGGTCTAACCCCTGTTTAAAAAATATGCAGATAAAAGAAAATATTTCTTTAAAGGATTTAACCACCTTTAAAATAGGAGGCAATACCAGGTATTTTGCTGAAATAGAAACAGAAGAAGATTTACAGGAAGCTCTCCTTTTTGCTGGGCAAAACAATTTGCCTTTTTTTGTTTTAGGTGGGGGAAGCAACCTGTTAGTTGCTGATGCTGGTTTTGAGGGTTTAGTGATTAAAATTATTTTTAGGGAAGCAAAAATTTTTGAGGAGAATAAAATTGAAACTTCTTCAGGCGTGGCTTTGTCTGACTTAGTTAGTTTAGCCCTTGCTCGGGGGTTAAGTGGCTTAGAGTGGGCTTTGGGCATTCCTAAAGCCACTTTAGGGGGGGCCTTGTTTATGAACGCTGGCGCTTTTGGAGCCAACATGGCAGATATCACCGAACAGGTTATCGCTTTTGACACCACAGAAAATAAATTTAAAACTTTTGATTTCGTTGGTTGCCAATTTGATTATAAAAACTCGGTTTTTAAAAGAAATAAAAATTTAATTATTTGGCAGGCAATTTTGAAATTAGAAAAAAAAGATAAAAAAGAAATAGAAATAGAGATGAAAAGGGTAATGGCCTACAGGCAAAAAAATCATCCCTTAGAATATGGTTCAGCTGGTTCTGTTTTTAAAAACCCACATAACCTACCAGCCGGCGAGGCCATTGAAAAAGTGGGTTTAAAAGGCAAGCAAATTGGGCAGGCAAAAATTTCTGAAAAACATTCTAACTTTATTGTTAATTTAGGCACAGCTACCTCAAGCGATGTTAAGGCCTTAATTGACTTGGCTAAAAAACAAGTTAAGGAAAAATTAAAAATAGATCTTGAAGAAGAAAGTATTTATCTTGATTACCATAAACTTTGACGATCGTCATGATTTATGTTAAAAATAAAAACTACCATAAACTTTGACGATCGTCATGATTTATGTTAAAAATAAAAACTCCTAAGGCCTAAAGCCAAGAGGAGTTTTTGTTTGTGATAAGCAACATTTATTTCTTCTTCTTTCTTGTTGCCTTTTTTTTCTTTTTTGCTGGCATTTTTTTAGTTCTTGTTTAGCCCCCAAGGCCACCTGAGAGGCCCTTATAGGGAAAGCGAATAGGCCGACTTTATCACCTCTCCGCTAAGGTTTAAAACCTTAATTCATTATTCTATTTTTTATGACTAATGTCAATTGTGGATAACTTTTTATTTTTATAAACCTAACTAAGTTAAGCTCCAAAAACCGGAACTTAATTTAGTTAGGTTTATTCAGGTTCAAGTGCTTTTAATTTCATTTAAATTAAGCTACAATAGCATTAAAAATAAAGCTATGTCATTTTTAGAAAATATTTTTAAAGATCCAGAGAAAACATATTTAAAAAAAGCTCAAAAGAAAGTTTTAGAAATAAATAATAAAGAATTAGAGTTAGAAAAACTTTCAAATGAGGAATTAAAAGTCAAAGCGCTTTCTTTGAAAAACGAAATTCAACAAGGGAAAAACCCGGATGATTTTTTGGTAATGGCTTTTGCTTTGGTCAGAGAGTCAAGCAAAAGAACCTTGCAACAAAGGCACTTTGATAGCCAGTTATTAGCTGGGATTGCTTTAAATGAGGGCAAAGTTATTGAAATGAAAACCGGTGAAGGCAAAACACTGGCCTCAACAACAACTTGCTTTTTAAATGGCTTAACGGGTAAGGGTGTTCACTTAATAACGGTTAATGATTATTTAGCTAAAAGAGATGCTGTTTGGATGGGGCAAATTTACCACGCCTTAGGGTTAACAATCAGTTGCTTAGCGCATGAGGGAGCTTTTCTTTATGATCCAAACTTTGGCCTTGAAAAAGAAAAAGATTCAGATAGAGACGAAGCAAGGGATTTAAAAGGAGGTTTTAAGGTTGAAGAAAGTTATTTAAAGCCGGTCTCACGAAAAGAGGCCTATTTAGCTGACATAACCTATGGCACAAACCACGAGTTTGGTTTTGATTATTTAAGGGATAACTTGGTGCAAGCTCCAACTCAAAAAGTTCAACGCGGTTTTAATTATGCTATTATTGATGAGGTTGATTCTGTTTTAATTGATGAAGCCAGAACCCCTTTAATTATTTCAGCACCCGACTTAGAATCATCAAAGTTATACAAAGATTTTGCTCGTATAGCCCCTCGTTTAAAGGAAGCAGAGGACTTTGAAATAGATGAGAAAATGAAAGCCACCTTCTTGACCGAAAAAGGCATTGAAAAAATTGAGCAGATTTTGGGCTTAACCAATATATATGAAAGCCATGGCATTAAATACTTACATTATATAGAGCAAAGTTTGCGGGCTGAAAGGTTTTTTAAAAAAGACATTGATTACATTATAAATAATGGCGAAGTGATTATTATAGATGAGTTTACTGGCAGGGTGATGCCAGGCAGGCGTTGGTCGGGTGGGTTGCACCAAGCCATTGAGGCCAAGGAGGGGGTGCAAGTTAAAGAAGAGTCAAAAACAATGGCCACCATTACTTTCCAAAACTATTTTAGAATGTACAAAAAGTTAGCTGGCATGACAGGCACAGCTTTAACATCAGCTGAAGAGTTTGACAAAGTGTATGGTTTGAAGGTGATTGCTATGCCAACCAATAAGCCAGTTATCCGAATTGATTTACCCGATCAAATTTTTAAAACAGAAAAAGGCAAATTAAAATCGATTGTTAGCGAAATTAAAAAACGCCATGGCTTAGGCCAACCCATTTTAGTTGGCACAAGAAGTGTTGAAAAAAATGAGTATTTATCTGCGTTCTTGCGAAGAGAGGGTGTTGGCCATGAGATTTTAAACGCCAAGAATCATCAAAGGGAGGGTGAGATAATAGCCCAAGCTGGTAAAAAAGGGGCTGTTATGGTGGCTACCAATATGGCAGGTCGTGGTGTTGATATTATGTTAGGCGGTGTACCACCCAGTAAGGATAACCTTAAGGAATACGAAGCTTGGGAAAAAGAGAGAGAGGGGGTTATTCAATTAGGAGGGCTTTATGTTTTAGGCACGGAAAGGCACGAAGCCAGACGGATTGATAACCAGCTAAGAGGAAGGTCAGGTAGGCAGGGCGATGCTGGCTGTAGCCAATTTTTTGTTTCTTTGGAAGACGAGCTAATGCGGATTTTTGGGGGTGAGAAAATTCAACAAGTAATGACTATTTTAAAAGTAGAAGAAGATCAACCCATTGAATCAAAAATGATATCTTCAGTGATAGAAAAAGCCCAAACAAAAGTAGAGGGTTTAAACTTTGACTCTAGGAAATATGTCTTAGAATATGATGACGTTATTTCCAAGCAAAGAAATAAAATTTATAAAGAGCGAGATAGGGTTTTAAGTATGGCTACCTTAGAGCTCAAGGAATTTATTTTAGATGTTTTAAACCAAGAGATAACTACCATTTTTCAAATGGCTGAGAATCCTCTGGCTGATTTAAAAGCAATTTTGCCCCTAAAAGAAGAAGAGATAAAAACAGAGGAACAAGTTTTGGTTAGGTGCGAGGAACTTTTAAAAGAAAAAGAAAACAAAGAAGGTGAGGAAGGTTTTTTGAAAGCTCTTAAGTTTGTTGTTTTAAAGACCTTGGATGATTTTTGGATAGAACACTTAGTTAATTTAGACCATTTAAAGGACTCGGTATGTTTGAGGGCTTATGGGGGCCGAGACCCTTTGGTTGAGTATAAAACCGAGAGCCATAAAATGTTTCAGGGCTTAATTGCTGAAGCCCACTCGCAAATTGCCCACTTGGCCTTTAAAATCAGCTTTAAAAATCAAATCCGAAGTAGCTAAGCTCCTTCGTCCGAAGGATCTTAGCTACTTCGGAGCTACTTCGGATTTTTTATTTGTGTTTTTACTCTTAATAATAATGCGATCGCATTATTATTAAGAGTTAGAAAAAAATTCATTTGTTTTGTAAAAAAGGTAAAGATTTGCTATGCTGGGCTAACTATTTAGGTTAACAGTTTTGTTGTTTAACAATTTAATTTTGTTTTTAAAGCCATGAAAGGAGTGAGGGGCATGTGAAGCGAAGCAAGAGAAAAAGATTAAAAGAGGTTTCGTTGCTAAAAAGCAAGGAGCCCATTGTTTTTGAAGTTTTAGCGATGTTTTATGGTTTTGCTGGCTGGGGAGCTTGCCATCATTATCCGACAATCGCTAAAAGACTTGAAATAATCACGCCAAACGAAGCCCACGCTTTAAAGTGGTATGGGATGCATTTCTTGGGTTGGAGTGATAAGGAAGATGTTTATTATCAGAAGCAGGGAGAGAGAGCTCTCTTTGATATTGAAAAATGTGAACTTAAAAGAAAAGGAGAAAAGAAAATGACACCACAAGAAGAATTTGCGAAAGTGAAAGCGGCACTTATCTTAAAGAGGGAAAGCGATAATGATTTCGGGTCGCTTTTAGAAAAAATTGAATTAGTTTATATTAAAAAAAAGCGTGTGAAGATTTATTTCAAAGGAATTTTCACAAAGATTATAGGTGGCGAGTCGCTTGTAGATATCGCCAATTCTTGGGGCTTAAGCGAGACATTTGTGATAACAGTAGCGGGGCTTATTTTTTGTTTGGCTTACCCCGACAATATGAGTGAAGCCAGGCAGGAAAGTAAAGTGTTGTATGGCGAGTTAATTTCTGCCTACAAAAAACACTTGTCAGCCAGGATAGAAGCGGAAAAATTGCAGGTTGGACCTAGTGTCATAACAGAGGAGGAATCCGAGATGGAGGATACTATCCACGAGAAATGGCATTCGTCTATTTTAGTTCCTGTGGATTTTTCAGCGATAGAGGGAGAAAACATAGAAGATTCTGTTGTGGGCGTTGTTCTTAAAATAGAAGCCCAGCCGCCATCAGTTATTTTTGAAAGTGGCTGGAGGGGGGACATTAGGTACTTGTCAAGCGTTTTGACTAACGACGAAATCATTTTAATAAATGATTCGTTAAGGCCAGGAACGAAGATTGTCAGGCAAAGGGAAGGTGACCCTGAAAAGGGCACCTGTTATTTGCTAAGGACTTGGAATCCTTAACATAATATCGTTTATATCCTGCCAACCCAAAGGGGCTCTGGCAGTTTTATTTTATTCAGCAAGTACCCTTGACATTAAAGCAGGAGTTTTGCTATAATCATATTAATTCATTTTTAATGTAATATGCCAAAGAAACTAAATCGCCTCCAAGTAGAGGAAACTCTCAAATCAAAAGGAATTTTATTTTTTAGCCCTCAAGAGTTAAGCGACATTTTTGCTGTTTCAAGAACAGCAGCCGCCTCTTTTATTTCCAGTAATCTTAAAAGCGGCTTGTTTATTAAACTTAAAGCTAATTGTTATATTTTGAAAGATAGCCAACCCTCATTTTATTTTTTAGCCAACAAGCTTTATCAACCCTCGTATATTTCTTTAGAAACCGCCCTCTCGTTTTATGGGATAATTCCAGAAACAGTTTACACTTTAACTTCTTTAACAACTAAGCCAACAAGGGAGTTTATGACGCAAAAGGGAGTTTTTTCTTATCAAAAAATAAAGAAATCAGTTTTTACGGGGTATCTTCCTTTAAAAATTGAAAACAATTTAGTTTATTTTGCTTCGCCAGAAAAGGCCTTAGCTGATTATCTTTATTTCGTTGACTTAAAAAAGACATCTTTAAGCGAAAGGTTAGATTTAAAAAAAGTAAACAAAAAAGAATTATTAAAATGGTTGTTGGTGTTTCAAAGACCCTCCTTGCTTAAACTAATTAAACAAATCTATGCTAACCAACGAAACCTTAATAAAATTAACTAATTTAAAACAAACCACTAGAGAAAATCTTTTCAGAGAATATAGCCAGCATTTATTTTTGTCTGCTTTATACCAACAGAAAGGGTCGGAGAAATTACTTTTTAAAGGCGGGACGGCCTTGAGAATTATTTTTCAGAGCCCCCGTTTTTCTGAAGACCTTGACTTTACAGCGGTTAACCTAAATAAGAGGCAAATTGAAGATATTTTAACTGAAACCCTTGTTTTACTTGAAAGGGCTTCTTTTGTTGTCGAACTAAAAGAAGGCAAACTTACAAGCGGGGGCTATTTGGCTTTGATTTCTTTTTCTTTTCCTTCAATTCAGGTTGAAATAAAGTTAGAAATTTCTTTAAGAAAAACTCATATTTTAAAAGCTCAAAGAGCTTTAATAGTTAACGACTATCTGCCTGCTTTTACTTTAGCCCATTTGCCAGAAGACGCACTTGTCAAAGAAAAAGTTCAAACTCTTTTAGAAAGAGAGAAGCCGCGTGATTTTTATGATTTTTGGTTTTTTTTGGCGCATAATTTTTCTGCGGTTAAAAGTGAACAAGTGCTTAATAAAGTTTTAGATTTACTCAAAAAGAATAAACTTGACTTTAACAGGGAATTAAAAAAGTTTTTACCGGCGAGCCAAGCTCAACAAGTTAAGAACTTTCGCCCCGACTTAGAAAGAAAAATTTTAATGTTTTTAAGCAAAAATAAGGTCTAAATAGGCGAGTGATTGCATTTTTTAAGGAAGTTTGGTATAGTAGGTTTGTATTAGGTCAGACCTCGTACAGCTTTTTATGAAGCAACCAGCAAGAAAGAAAAAATATATTAACTTAACTATTATCGCTGGAATATTTCTAGTTGTTTTTAATTTGACTTTTCCTTCTTATTTTAATAGGGGGGTTTTATTTTTTAATACCCAAACAGCCAAGATTCCCTTAGTTAAGGTGTTGTCCCATTTGCCTCAATTACCAGAAAAACAATTTAAGTTAGGGCTTGATTTATTAGGGGGGAGCCATCTTGTTTACCAAGCTGACTTATCTAAGGTAGAAGTTGTAGAACAAGCTGAAGCCATGGAGGGCTTGCGAGATGTGATTGAACGAAGAGTTAATTTATTCGGTGTTTCAGAGCCAGTTGTCACAGTGCAAGAAGCAGGAGGGATTTATCGCTTGAATGTTGAATTAGCTGGAGTCTTAGATATAAAAGAGGCAATTAAGCAAATTGGTAAAACCCCTTACCTTGAGTTTAAGACCCAAAAATCAGAAGAAGAAACCGAAAGTATTTTAAAACGAATTGAGGACTTAAGCCAAAAATCAGAAACTGATTTAACTCTTGATGAAAAGGTAGAAAAGTTAACTTTAGAAACAGGGGATCCGTTTTTTAATCAAACTGATTTAACAGGCCGATACTTAAAAAAAGCCGAGGTTGGCTTTGAGCAAAACGGCATTGAGCCCATTGTTTTAATTGAGTTTGATTCAGAGGGTGCTGAACTTTTCAAGATATTAACCCAAGAGAATATTGGCAAACGAGTGGCCATTTATATTGACAACAGCCCCGTTTCAGCACCAGTTGTTAACGAAGCCATCATGTCGGGTAAGGCGCAAATTTCCGGTGGTTTTACAATTGATCAAGCGAAAGAGTTAGCGCGTAATTTATCTGCGGGGGCATTGCCCGTACCAATTGAGTTAATTTCGCAAAACACAATTGGGCCAAGTTTAGGTAAAATTTCTCTTTTAAAATCATTAAGAGCCGCCATTTTTGCTTTCTTGTTAATTGCTTTATTTATGTTTTGTTTTTATCGCTTAAATGGGCTTTTGTCTGTAATTGCCCTTTTATTATATGGCTTAGTTTTGCTTTTTCTTTTTAAATATATTCCCATCACTTTAACTTTAGCTGGCATTGGGGGTGCTTTGCTTTCTATTGGCATGGCAGTTGACGCGAATGTTTTAATTTTTGAAAGGTTTAAAGAAGAAAGAAAAAAAGAAGATAATTTTTTAAAAAATATAGAGGAGGCCTTTAAAAGGGCCTGGCCCTCAATTAGGGACAGCAACCTAACTACTTTAATTATTGCTTTAATTATGTTTAGCTTTGGGGCGAGCTTTGTTAAGGGTTTTGCTTTAACTTTAGCAATTGGCATAATGGTTTCGATGCTAACTTCAATGTTAGCCACCAGAGTTTTAATGCAAGCTTTTACCGGAATTCGCCTTGATAAAATGATGAATAACAAAACCAGAATAATGACAAACAACTAAACCAGAATGACGAATTTAAGCATTTGTTATTTGGGCTTTATTATTTATTCGTCATTCGGATTTCGTCATTGTTAGATATGCTTATCAAACAACGTAAAAAATTATACATCTTTTCAGCCACTTTAGTTGTAGGGGCTATTTTATGTCTCGCTATTTTTGGTTTAAACTTGGGGATTGATTTCACTGGGGGCGCTTTGCTTTCTGTTGAGTATAAAACCCCTCCAACAGTTGACCAAGTCAGAGGTGCCTTGAACGAACTTAAGTTGAGCTCTTTCACTGCCCAAAAAAGCGGGCAAAATGGCTTTTTAATCAGAACACAAGATATTTCTGAAGAAAACCACCAAAATATTATTCAGGCCTTGTCAGTTTTGGGCGAATTAAAACCAGACCAAGAAAAATTTGAAAGCATTGGCCCTTCCATTGGCCAAGAGTTAAAAGATAAAACCAGAGTGGTTGTTATTTTATCTTTACTTTGTATTTTAGTATATGTGGCCTTTGCTTTTCGAAAAATATCTAAGCCCGTTCAATCATATGTTTATGGCATCGCGGGACTCTTGGCTCTCTGCCATGATGTTTTAATCCCCTTAGGTATTTTTGCTGTTTTAGGTCATTATTTTTCAGCTGAAATAAATATTCCGTTGATTACTGCTTTCTTAACGGTTTTCGGCTATTCAATTAACGATTCGGTGGTTGTTTTTGATCGGGTCAGGGAAAACCTTTTAACATCAAAAACCACTGATTTTGAAACAATTCTTGATCAAAGTATTAAGCAATCAGCCACCCGTTCTTTAAATACGGCCTTAACAACGATTATTGCCCTTTTTTGTATTTTAATTTTAGGGGGTGAGACCTTGCACTGGTTTGCTTTGGCTTTAATTTTAGGCATTGGCTTCGGGACGTATTCTTCTTTGTTTTTAGCTACCCCCCTTGTTTTAACTTACGAGAAGTTTAGAAAAAAGAAAAGGGATTGACCTTGTTAAATAGCCCAATGGCTAATTTTGCCAAGCAAAATTATTTAACAGGGTTGACTTTTTTATTGCTTTATGCTTGAATATAGTAAAGTTACAGGGGTCTGCCCCTTGTTAATTTTATGAAGTTTGATTTAAAAACAATTTGTCAAAATATTATAAGCCAAATCCCTGAAAAACACAGAGATGTAATTGAAAGAAGGTTTGGGCTTTCAGATAAAAAATCAGCGACCCTTCAAAAGATAGGGGAAAGTTTTAATATAACCAGAGAAAGAGTGAGACAGATTGAAAGAGATGTTTTAAAGAAAGCTATGAAAATTGGTTTTGATGAAAAAATAGAAGATTTTTTTCAGTATTTAAATGATTATTTAAAACAATCAGGGGGGGCGAAAAGAGAGGATTTACTTATAGCTGGCTTCACAAATAACGAGGCAGATAAGAATTGCTTTTTATTCCTTTTAGCCTTGGCTCCAGGCATAGAGCGTTTTTCAGACAACCCAGAGACCTTTGCTTTTTGGGCAAACGATAAACAGGCCAAAGAAAAAATAATTCAAACAGCCAATTTGCTTGTTAGTAAAATTAAGCAAGGGGGTTCACCAGTTAAAGAAAAGGCCTTAATTCAGCTTTCTGGCACTAAAAATAATCCTTTTTTAAAAATCTGTCTTGAAATTTCAAAACACTTAGCTAAAAATCCTTTAGGGGAGTTTGGGCTTTCAGCTTGGGCTGAAATAAAGCCAAGGGGTGTGAGGGATGCAATTTATCTTATTTTAAAGCACCACAAAAAGCCCTTACATTTTAAAGATATTGCTCATTTTTCAAATGATTTTCAGGGCAGAGGCATTTTTGCTTCAAAGAAGGTCTTACCTCAAACAGCTCATAACGAACTAATCAGAGATGAAAGGTTTATTTTAGTTGGTAGGGGTACTTACGCTTTAAAAGAGTGGGGCTATGAATCAGGCACAGTTAAAGAAGTGATTAAAAACATTTTAATTAAAAGTGGTTCTAGCTTAACTAAAGCCGAGGTTTTAAGCCAAGTTAAAGCTCAACGAATCGTTAAAGATAATACGGTTTATTTAAACTTATCTAACCGTGCCGAGTTCACCCAAGACCAATCAGGCAAATACAAAATAAAAAGTGTTTAACCTGTCTGCCATGTCTGCCGCTGTTCGGGCAAATCTGACATTTCTATCTTTTTTGAAGTGCCAAAAGGCAAGGTCTCAATTTGGGGTTGGCTTTCAATCTTTTCTTTAAAAAGAAGCCACCTTAACTCTTCTTTGCCAGCTAACTTGCAAATACCTTTATACTGGCAATAGGCACATTGACGATTCTTTGGGTAATCAATTAAAGCTCCGGGTACTACATCTTTTTCAATCTGGCTTTTAAGGTCTGTTAAGCCATCTAATAAAACTTGGGTTAACTTTTCATCATAATCAACCAGAAACTCTTTTAAGTCCTGCTTATCTTTGTCAATATACAATAAAATTGCTTTTTTTAAATTAAAAAAGTGCATATAACATTGAACTTGAAATTGATGTTCGTCTTTAGGCCCCTGCAAAAACTTAAACTGCATCCCATTCATTGTTTTAATATCAAGAATATAGTTTTCGCCCTTAAGGCAAATAATTGCATCAGTTCGGCCTGAAATCATGTCATTCTGTGGCATAGAAACTTCTGTTACTACCCCGATTTTACTTTGATATAAAACATTGTAAATATAGCGATGTAACCACTCCCCGGCTTCAAAAATCCGCATTAAGCGAGGATCTCTTTTTTCTTTAGGGGCTTGTTTGAACTTAAAAAAAATCGCTCGATGGCACTTGCCAACGTCAGAGGCATAAAACTTGGTCTGAACCCTCTCTTCTTGATTATCTCGATAAAATTGATCGATAATTTCCTTTAGCATATTTATATCTTACCACACCCTATCTCAAAAAAGCAAACACAGCTTACTGAAACGACAAAATCTCTACGATTGTTCAAGCCACTTTTATGCTTTTGACAATCAACATTAAATAAAGTACAATGGTAGAATGTTAGATAAGAGTAACTTTTGGTCATCAATTTGCGCTTTGATTTGGTACTGTCCCCAAGTTCTTTTTAGTTTTGGGGAATGCAATCCTAATAAGCCAAAAAAGAAAAATAAAAAAACAACAGAACCAGCTTACAGAACCCAAGCCCAAGCCATTAAGATATTTTCTTCTGAGATAAGGCAACAACAAGTTAAACAAGTTGCCTCGTTCTTTTTGCCTTTTATCAAGTTCTAAATGAAGTGCGCAAGTGAATAAGTGAACAAGTGATAAAGAGCGATGAAGCAGCCCCTCTTTTTAGGGGTTTTTATTTACTTAATCATTTTATAATTTATTCACTCAATCACTTAAATTGTTGTTGCAAATTATTTTTTATTGTATAATAAAAGAATAATATGGCTATCCCGCCTGTGCCAACCTTACCCCCCCAAGTTGCAGAAGCAGTTGATTTTCTGTGGGCATTTTTAAGTACTTGGTGGTGGGTGCCTTTGCCTTTTCTTTTAGCTTCTTTATTAAAGGATTTTTATCTTTGGTGGAGATACAATGTTTATTGGGGAAAAATTGATTGGGTCTTGCTTGAATTAAGAACCCCCAGAGATGTCGAGCGGCCAATGAAAGCGATGGAGCAAGTAATTGCTAACTTCTGGACTTTATACGACCCACCTGATTTTAAAGAGATTTGGTTTGAAGGTAAGTTTTTGGTACCTTTTGAATTAGAAATTGCTGGGATTGATGGCAATGTCCATTTTTTTATCCGTACGCCCTCCTCTATGCGCAAGGTCTTTGAATCAGCTGTTTATTCGCAATACCCAGATGTTGAAATTGTTGAAGTTGAGGATTACACCAAACAAGTCCCCCAGGACTTACCCAACGAGAATTGGGATATGTGGGGTTGTGATTTTAAATTAGTTAAGCCCGAGTGTTATCCTTTAAAGACCTACGTTGACTTTTTTGAGCCAACAACAAGTGAAAAAGAAGAAAAAAGAATCGACCCCTTAGCTGTTTTAATTGAAGGGATGACCCGTTTGAAAAAAGGTGAGCAACTTTGGTTTCAAATACGTTTAAAGCCAGTTCAAGATAAAGATTCCCATTGGATAGCTCGAGGCAAAAAAGAAATTGAAAAAATAACCGGTCGAAAACCAAAAGAAGCGCCCAACAAATCAATTACCGGTGAGGCGATTTGGGCTTTTATGGAAGGCCGGCCACCTTCTTTTGAGGTTACCAAAGAAGAAGAAAAGGCCTGGCCAGTTGAAATGCGCTTAACCCCAGGGGAAAGGGACATTCTTTCAGCGATTGAAAATAAAATTGGCAAGCTTGGTTTTGAGAGCAATGTGCGGATGATTTACTTGGGTGAAAATGAGGCCTTTTTCAAGCCCAATTTAAAATTAATTTTAAATTTTTCTGTTGGTATGTCAACTTCCAATTTAAATAACATCATGCCAACGCGAACGACCAAGGTAGTAGCGCCTGCGCCTTTTAGAAAAAGAAAGTTATATATGAAAAAGAAACGGATGTTCCGCCGTTATATTCGACGCCAAACACCCCTTTACCCATGGTCTGGAGAACCAGGTAAAACAACCTTTGCCTTAAATACCGAAGAAGTGGCGACTATGTTTCACTTCCCAAGCAAGGCGGGCGCGCCCACCCCAACTTTTGAGAGAATTGAGGCCAAGAAAGCTGGCCCACCCCTTGCCCTTCCCGTGGAAGAGTAAAATTTAAATAACTAAACCCTCAACAAAAAAGAGAATTTCTAAATCCGAAATCCTAAATTCTAAACAAATCATAAATCCTAAATTACAAATTCTAAACACAAAACCTTAAAAAGGGAAGTTTGAAGGTTTGGAATTTGGAATTTAGTATTTGTTTAGAATTTAGATATTAGAATTTAATTTTATGAGCGATATAAATTTTTTAGGACGAACAAACTTTCGAAACGAAGAAAAAAGGTTTGGCATTAAGCTTGACGACAGGCGTCGCCATCTTTATGTTATTGGAAAGACAGGTATGGGTAAAACCCAACTGCTTTTAAATATGGCGGTGCAAGATATAAGGCAAGGAAGGGGCTTGGGTTTTGTTGACCCGCACGGCGAGGCAGCTGAGGCCTTACTTGATTTTGTGCCCAAAGAGCGCATTAAAGATGTTATTTATTTTAACCCAGCTGATCGGGACTTTCCGATAAGTTTTAATGTAATGGAAAATGTGGCCATAGAGCAACGCCATTTGGTGGCTTCTGGGTTAATGGGAGTTTTTAAAAAGATTTGGCCTGATGTTTGGTCAGCTCGGATGGAATATATTTTAAACAATGCCCTCTTGGCTTTATTAGAGCATCCCTCAACAACTTTACTTGGGATTAACCGGATGTTAGTTAATATTGATTATAGGCAAAGAGTGGTTGAGGGTTTAAAAGACCCAGTTGTTAGGGCTTTTTGGGAACAAGAGTTTTCAAGGTATAGCCAACGTTACGAGGTAGAAGCTACTGCAGCCATTCAAAATAAAATTGGCCAGTTTATCTCATCTCCCTTAATTAGAAATATTATTGGCCAAAAGGATTCATCGATTGATATGAGAGATATTATGGATAACCAAAAGATTTTTATTATGAATTTGTCAAAAGGTAGGGTCGGGGAGGACTCTTCAAAATTATTGGGCGGGCTTTTAATTACCAAGTTGCAGTTAGCCGCCATGAGTCGGGTTGATATCCCCGAAGAAGAACGTAAGGACTTCTTTTTATATGTTGACGAGTTTCAGAATTTTGCGACCGAAAGTTTTGCTAATATTTTATCGGAAGCAAGAAAGTATCGCCTTTGTTTAATTTTGGGGCATCAATATATTTCTCAAATGGAAGAAACAGTTGGGGATGCTGTTTTTGGCAATGTAGGGACAATTATTACTTTTAGGGTTGGGGCAGAGGATGCTGAGTTTTTAGAAAGAGAGTTTGCCCCTGATTTCGTTGCCCTTGATTTAGTTAATTTGCCCAAGTATCATATTTACTTGAAATTAATGATTGACGGCGTTGCTAGCAATCCATTTTCCGCTAAAACCTTACCACCTTTTGTAGAAGAGGTCGAAAATTATCGCAATGAAATTATTCAACACTCAAGAAAGATCTATGCCAGCCATCGAGACAAGGTTGAAGAAAAAATAGCCCTTTGGTCAGGTTCTTTTGCTCGTGAGGGCGAAGCCAGTCAGGGAGCAAGCAGTGTGCCTAACTTTACTAACCAGCAGGCCCAGACTGAAATGCATGAAATTGTTTGCCAAAGGTGCCATCAGCCCTCAAGAGTGCCCTTTAAGCCGGCTCCTGGCCGGCCTGTTTTTTGCAAATCCTGTAAGAAAGAAATAGATAAAGAAAATCAGGGCAAAAGAGAGCAAGAAAAAACAAGTGAAAAAATTAACCCAGCTAAAGAAGTTAACCCAGCTAAAGAAGTTAAACCGAAAGAGGAAACCCCGCCTTTAAAAGAAGAAGAAAAATTAGAGACCTTTTCTTTAGAAGAGCTTTTAATGAAAAAGCCGATTAATTTTTCCAAGAAAAAACAGGAAAAATCAATTCAACAAAAAGCTGACTTAAAGCAACAAATCAAGGACTCACTTAAAGAAACCTTAAAACAAGAAGGCGAATTAAGGCCAGGCGAAGTCGTCCACTTCGAGTAATAATGAATATGCAGTCAATTTTAAACCAAAATTTTAAAAATAAACGAGTACTCGTAAGATGTGATTTTAACGTGCCCTTAAAAAGGGGTAAGGTTTTAGATGACTTTAAAATTAGAAGAACCCTGCCAACAATCGATTTTTTAAGAAAACAAGAAGCTAAAATAATTTTATTGAGTCATTTGGGGCAACCAAAGCCCGGAATAGTAAGGCATTCTAATAAAGACAGTTTAAAGCCAATCGTTCAGTATCTTTCAAGGTGTTTAGGGGTTAAAGTTTATTTTTATAAAAATTATAAGGGGCAGAGAATAACGAGAAGAACAAAAAAATTAAAAGCAGGGCAAATTATTTTATTAGAAAACTTACGTTTTTTCCCAGGCGAAACAAAAAATGACTTGAACTTCGCTCGGGACTTAGCTAAACTAGGAGATGTTTATGTTTCAGAGGCCTTAAGCGTTTGCCACCGTAGCCACGCTTCAATCGTCCTTTTGCCAACCTTGTTGCCTTCTTATTTAGGCCTTGATTTTGAAAAAGAATATAATTTTTTGCAAAAACTTTCTCAAAGCCCCCAAAGCCCATTTGTTTGTATAATTGGCGGGGCTAAGTTTGAATCAAAACTTAAAGCCGTTAAATACTTTTTAGAAAAAGCTGACCATGTTTTATTAGGGGGCAAATCAGCTAATGTTTTGTTAATTACCAAGGGCTATAGTTTTGCTGAATCAGTCGCAGCTTGGCAAAGGCGGGACCTGGCATCTTTGAAAAGTATTTCCATGGCGAACGCTAAATTGCACTTACCTCTTGATCTTGTGGTTTCACCTAAGGCAGATAAATCCCTTTATCAAAGAACAACTGGCCCAGCTGCTGTAAGAAGAGATGAAATAATTTTAGATATAGGCAAAGAAACTGCCCAAGTTTTTGCTGAAATAATAGGCACGGCCAAAACAATTTTTTGGGCAGGGGTGATGGGCTTTGTTGAAGATGAAAAATGTACCATAGGCACTAAGGCAATTTTAAGAGCAATTGCTTTAAATAAAGAGGCCTTAAAAGTAGCTGGCGGGGGAGAGACCATCGCTTTTATTAGAAAATATAATTTAGAGAGCAGATTTGATTTTTTGTTAACGGGTGGGGGTGCTTCGCTTGATTTTCTTTCGGGCAAAGAACTTCCTGGCCTAAAAGCCTTGCAGAGACCTGGTCTCTAGGGTACCCGAGACCGGGTCTCTATCGCTCAGTCGTATAGGTCCTATAAGTCGTATAGGTCGGATAGGTTGTGTGGGTTGTTAAATAATATGCCTGAAATCAAAAATTTAAAAAAAGCTGTTAAGAGAACCTTAAAAGCCGTTAAAGCCAAAGAAACGGTTGTTTTGTTTGGTGATGCCGATTTAGACGGCATCACCTCAACCTTAATTGTTGAAGAGGCCTTAAAGACCTTAGGTCTTCAAGTAAAAAAAGTTTATTTCCCAGACAGAGAAATCGAGGGTTATAGCTTAAGCCAAAAAGCACTCCTGAAAATTAAAAGTTGTGCCCCCGGCCTTTTAATTCTGTTTGATTGCGGGGTATCTAACCACAAAGAATTAAAGCTTGCCGATAAGCTGGGCTTTGATCTGCTTGTTTTAGACCATCATGAAGTTGTCAAAGAGGTTCCTAAAACAGGCATCATTGTTGATGTTAAGCAACCCAAAGACGACTACCCCTTTAAAAATTTAAGCACTTCTACCTTAGCTTATGTTTTCGCTTGTGGGCTTTTAGGTAAAAATTTATTTCCTAAAAATGACGAGTCCTTGAAAGAATTGTCTGCTTTGGGTGCAATTGCTGATATGATGGAATTAGCTGATGTCAACCAAGAAGTTGTTGAAAGTGCCTTTAAAACCATTTTTTCCTCTTTTCGAGTGGGCTTTCAGGTTTTAAGAAGAGTTGTTAGTTTAAAAGAGGGGACGGCCAGAGAGTTTTTTTCGCAAATGGTTGGCATTTTAAATATAACTGAAATAGAGCATGGCTTAACTTTAAGTTATTTGCTTTTAAAAGAGTCAAATGAAGAAAAAGCCCTCCTCTTAGCAAAAAAACTTTATTTTGATTCAGAAAAACGTAGGCAAGACATAACAGATATTGCCAACTCAATAATAAGTATGGCTGAAGAAAGGCAAGGCAGTATCATTTTTGAGGGTTCACCTGATTATAGGCAATATCTAACTGGGGCAGTTGCTTCAAGGGTCTGTAATAGGGTCAAAAAGCCAACCTTTATTTACAAATTAGGCAAGGAAGAATCACGAGGATCAGTTCGGGTACCTTATGGCGTTGACGCGGTATTGGCTTTAAAGAGTTGTTCAAAGATTCTTTCAATGTTTGGTGGCCACAAGCCAGCGGCTGGCTTTTCTGTTTTAAATGAAAATTTAGATGCTTTTAAAACTTGCTTAGAAAACCACTTTAAATCGCTTTAACCAAAAAGCCCTCTTAAAAGAGAGCTGTTAGGTTGTGGACCCGGGGAGGCTTGCACTCCTTTTATTGCGTGTCAAGGGCAATATGCTACTTTATGCATTACGGGCCCAGGTCCACGGTTTCAGTTTAAATGAAAAAAGCCCATTTTCAAAGGCTCTTTCCACTGACACGCAATTAGCTCGTAATGCGAGCATTGCCATTACCTGTATTATATCAAACCATAAAAATATGTCAAGCCATTATACAATTTATATTGACGGGGGTTCAAGAGGCAACCCTGGGTCCTCGGCTTTTGCTTGTGTTTTTCCAGAGTTAAATAAAGAATATTCTGAACACATGGGCAAGGCCACCAACAATGAAGCCGAATACGGGGCCCTGATTTTTGCTTTAAAGAAAGCTAAGTCACTTTTGGGGAAAGATAAAATTAAACAAATGACTTTAGAAATTAAAGCTGATTCAGAGTTATTGGTTAAACAAATGCAAGGCAAGTATAAAATAAAAGAGCCCCACATTCAGCAGTTGTTTTTAACTGCCTGGAACTTAAAAACCGAGTTTAAAGAAATTATTTTCACCCACATCCCTCGCGAGCAAAATACCAAAGCCGACCACCTGCTTAATGCGACCTTAGACAGCGAGGTTAAAAAACAAACGCTTTTTTAAATGTCAATAAAAGGAGGTAATGCAAATGTGGTTTTTGTTTTTAATGTTTTTTATGGTCTTTATTTTTCTTGGTATGGCTAGTTGGGAGACCATTTTAATTGTTGCTTGTTTTACTTTTCTTTTCATTGTGCCCTTGCTTTGCATTATAAAGACGAGGCACAAATATTTTACATCTCACAAAAAAGGAGCTATCTCATCGTAGATAGCTCTTTACTTTATTGCCAGAGTTACCATAAACTTTGACGATCGTCAAAGTTTCTGGTAATTTCTATGGCTTAATTATCCCAACAATCATTTATATTTGTCAAGCGGAGTTATCCCCAGACATAGATGATAGAATACATATTGTGATTTTTTACAAAAAGATAATTAAAGAATTTTTACAAGATTTTGAGAAAAAAGCTTTTAGGTTTAAAAAATTCAGAGAAAGTTTTACAATAAGCAAAGGTTTT